>Ga0209363_1001881_pt1 | contig 10549 bp, 7 predicted proteins | sample WorMetexBAHAMAS3_FD_187385 | JGI IMG/M metagenome (GOLD analysis project Ga0209363, IMG submission 187385) | Marine gutless worms symbiont microbial communities from Max Planck institute for Marine Microbiology, Germany - Inanidrilus exumae... | ecosystem: Host-associated > Annelida > Digestive... | reverse complement strand
AGGATCCACCACTGGTGCTAATAGTAGTTCCTTGGTGCAAGTGTCAAGTGTGTATCAGTGGTTGTTAATTTCAATAGCATTTTCTCTACTTACTTCCTATCAGCAGGCTTTACTTTCATAATCTGTCACTCAGTTTTGTGATGTCAGCTGTCTATCATTACAGTGTTGGTGGATAACATCTCTTGTTCTAAAATATCTGTTGCCTTGAGTCCTGTGGCAGTTTCCACTTCATGTCGATAATTTTGGTTCTTGAAAATGCAACTAAGATTGTTGAAGGTCATTTAATGTTTTTGTTTTGACTCCTCCAAATCCATGAGTATTGTTTGAACATTTTACACTACTGTATGATCCAGTGAAGTCGCTGGGCGGGTGATCAAGGCGGGTGGTCAAGGTAGGTGGGGTGGTCGAGGTGGGTGGTCGAGGCGGGCGGGTGGTGAAGGAGTGACTGGTTGGTTGGTTGGTTGATGTTAGTGTGAGGATGATGAGGACTGCACGACGTCGTCAGTGACTGTGGAGTCCGATGCGAGCGGATTCCACACGATCACGTGCAACAAGACGGACATGACGACTGGTGACAGAAGGACCACCTACCAAGCCACGGTCAAAGCAGCTCGAGTCGTTACCAGGGTCATTGTCGACGATGACGTCGACGTCGTCTAGATGATTGACAGCTTGCCAGGCTAATGACCGTGACACGGGTCACGTGACCGTGACGAGCACACTGCCTGCTTACTGCGTTGTAACATGGTACGTAACGTGTGAGATGATACTAGTGGTGCATGTTCCACGGTAGACTCAGCCGTTCGGCGGCATTGATGTGCTGGTACGTCTGCATCAGCTTGAGTTGATAACTGACTGACACGTTGGTTTACAGTCTCATTTGACATTGTTAGGTTAATTGTTTCAGTGCCTGGTAGACGGCCTTAGACGCTGACGACCCGTTGTTAATTTGGCGAATTTAATTTGCCCGTTAGCTTTGTTGTATGAACGTTTTTGGATGTTGCAGTTTTGAAGCCGTTTGTAGTTGATAAGCCAAGCTGTTGACGCTGCAGTTGACACAGACGTGAGACCTGCAGCGTCGTAGGGCGTGACCGTGTCCTGTCCACCCCAGTTCTGACAAGGAGCATCCCACCCTCAGATTGACGCGGATCCAGTGAGTTGATGAGGACATCTGCCCTTCATGGCCGACTTGTTGATGTTTGTCTACAGTTTAAATTGGCTGTCAACAGCCTCAGTTCAAATGCAGCCTACGGTTAATAGAAATGCAACCTAAATGCACCACTTCAAAACTCATTTTTCAATTTTGGGGATACATACCCTTCCCAGATGCTGCCCTGGTGTCCCTAGTGGAGACCACTTCTCAGGCCCATCCCTCGACTGGCCCCTTGTTAGAGCTGGCAATGTCGCCCAAGACTGCATAGTTAAGTTGACGTAGGCGCTAAGTCTGTGTACTTTTACTGTTACTTTTTACCTTTATTGTTACTCTAGATGACTGTAATGTCATTGGATTTGTTGCTGCTGACAATTTTGAACTGTTTGTTATTCAAGTAATGAAGTCTTTATTTCATTAATGACAGTGTTCATTTCAAAGATCCTTCCTTACTCCCGAGATCAAATGCAAAGACTTGTCTTTGATCAGGTCAGACTAATTAACATTGAGTACAGTTGTAAATAATTTCATTCACCCCTGAACACACCAACAGTCATAGGCACGGCTGAGCGTTTCTGAAAGTGATACACCAAATTAGGGGTCTAGGAGATGGACGGTCGGGGGCTGTTTCCATCTCCCAGACCCCCCTAATTTGGCATATCAGAAGCTGAAACATGTTTATAACTGATATGTTAAATTTTGAAGCTAACTTTAAAGAAATTTAGGAAAATGAAAAAAATTATGTATAATTTTCAGTCTTGTAGCCAAGACCAAAACCAACTCTCTGAACACCAGGCACCAGCTCATTCCAGACCAAGACCAAGACCAAGACTGGCAGATGGATCATAAAACAAATACACACAGCTCACCATAAGTTAAAAGTTTAATGAACGTTGTAAAACGACCATCACATTCACGTGGCTGTTATATATAGTTCACTAATCAGCATTACATTTAGTGAAGTTTATGAAAATTGCGATATTTGTTATGAACTTGTACAAAAAAAGATTAACCTGTGCAGACTTAAGTAAAGTCTCTGGTAAACATTTACGATAGCTGGACGATTTTGCACCACTTTTGAACAGACAAACTGCACCGCGCAGCTCAACAAATAAATAAGGCAGCAACAGACGAACTGGTAGGTTTAATTCCAGCTTTCTTCAAAACTCATTCATGCATGCATCAGTGAAGTCTTATATTATAAAACTGACCAGACGTCAACGTCATAGACATAAATGAATGACATCACATACGAGCGACATTGTACACACAGTTATCACATGCAGCGCGTCTGCAATCATCACGTCCGTCCGTCCAGTCTGAGATGATAAAACCAAGGAAATTGTGAAAACAGAGGATCAAAAAGTTCAGGAACGGAAGAACAAGAAAATGCAGGACTGGACTTTCAGCTGTAGTCTCTAGAAGTCTTGTGTTGATTAAGTAAGTTTATTAAATTTGTAGCGTAAAAACGATGAAAAGATTCAATCAAAAGATTCTCTGCTGTCCGTTGGCAGCTACTTGCCACTTTGTAGTAGGAGCCAAATAACCACGAGAATAACCGAATAACCATGAGACTGCATCTGTTTCACTGAAAATAACCAACTACTTAATGTTTACTTATACAATACGGAGAGCAGCGTGTCACATGTTCACTGATGAAGTGCATTTACAAATACTGAAGTGGAACATTAGACGACGGACAATGTTGCCTGCACTTTATACTGCATGATGTTGTATCTTCACACAGACGCATGCTCATTTTCACACTCAATTATTCAGTGATTAATCTTCACGTAACTGTTGTCTGTGTCGTCTGAGCCTCCTGTACAGTCTGCTCCTTCATTTTCTAGTCGTGAATTTCGGTCGACCCAGACACCCCAATGACTCAGTGCAGCAAGCGAATGACAGGCAACCAATCAAAACTCACATGCAATGGAAATCTTAGCAATCAAATGTGTTGACAAAGCGGACAGACAGACAGACAGCTGTTATTGAGAGATGTCAGTTTTGACAGTCTGCAGTAGAGGCCTGCACGGGTGGAGTATTTTGCCCCGTCCCGCCCCGTGGTGCAAGTCCCCGCGCCCGTAGCATTGACCCCTGCAGGACCCGTACCCGTGCAGGCCTCTAGCCTGCAGCATGGCACGGCCGTGTCTCAACACATACGATGAAACCCATCCTCACTGCATCTCTACCTATTCAATGTAGGTCTGTCAGAATACCTTGAGCACTGCAATGCACTGCCACGCTCAGCTGAGCAGCAAGTAAACGAAGACGAAACGAGAGAAAAGTTGCTGAACAGAACGAGTCACTGACAGTAAAAGACTATCATGACTTAGCACTAGCAGCACCGCTAGACTTGGCTTTCTTCTCTAGCAAGCGCTTTTCAGCCGCCGCCTTTGCATCTTCCTGAGCTACAATCAACCACACACACACACAGGCATGGATCACACAGTTTTACCTGCAAATACACCATGCCTGCCTTACCAGCAACGTCGACAGTTAATCATATTTGACATCTTACATCCAATAGTTGTCAAGTCCAGACTTAAATAAACCTGAGTCAACATCAACTACAGCATTTGGCAAACTGTTCCAAATATTAACAATTCTATTAGTGAACGAAAATTTTCTAAGATCACAGCGACTTCTATTTTTAACAGTCTAAAATATTTCCTCTCGTTACTTTATTAATGTTGTAAATCAGTTCAGTTGCTACTTTACAATCAAATGCTGTATGCTTTGTTAGCATCGTGATGCCAAACTGGGCTTATATTTTACCGCTGTGGTTTTTTCTTTCTCTTTTCGACGCCTGATCTCTAAGGTCACTCTGAACAGATCTCAACCAAAGTTAAACGCAGTTTTCAAGTGTATCATTTATAAAGTACTCTCTGTATCAATCATATTCTTCATCCAATATAATACAGTTTTGCATTTGCTGATATTACGTTCCAGTAACCATTTGTCCCACCACTCCTTCATCGTGCTGCAGACACGGCTGGTCCTCTTTAGATGTAATTGTATTACAGAGCTTAGCATCATCAACATAAAGATATATCTTTTGATCATCTCTGCAAATGTCTGGCAAGTCATTAATGTATGCATGCATAAATACATACATACATGCATGCATACATGTATGTATGTAGGAAGAGAACAGGACTGAGGGCCGTCTTATCCAATGGGCCTGGGCCCTCCATTTCCAACTCACCTATTCCTTCACTCATCACTTCTTCCTCTTTCGATTCACCACTCTGTTCATCCATAACTCCTTCTCTTTCACTCCCGACTAAAAACCTAACTGTTTCTCAAATCCTAGCCCCGCAGTTTCAAATGATGAGTTGGTAAAGGATGTGGACAGATTCTGGAGAGGAGAGAGAACGAAGGATTATCGGGAAAAAACAAGGACCTGGAAATAAGATGACAAAAGAAATATCAAATAAGCAGCCGCCAATCAATGTACTACCCACCCACACACTACACACACCTTTACGTTCCTCTTCACGTTTCTTGGCCGCGTCTTCACGCTGCTTCTTGATCAGCGCAAGTCGGGCGAGGTCGGCGCGAGCTTCGTCAGTTTTACCAGCGAGATGTAACTTCTCATAGTGCTCTTTGGCCTGCTGCTTCTCCAACTCCTCTCTGAACACACCATATCATCTCTCTCTCTCTCTGAACACATCACCATATCATCTCTCTCTCTGAACACACACCACCACCATATCATCACTCTCTGAACACCCCACTATCACTCTCTGCCAGTGTGGAAAAACAGTGTTTATACGAATAAATACACTTCTGATGACAACAGTGATCAATGATCATTTTGATCATCCAAATCTTGTTTATTCCACAGTTTTCTTGTGCATCAAATTTACAAGGAAAAGTGAGAACAACGTTAAGGAAAGGTGAGAAATGTTTAAGTAGTTCACAATGAAAGAATGATCAAAATCGCCTCACTTTTGATACATTATTGTGGAAATAATTTGGGCTTATGTTTTTTGGCTCACAGTGTACTACTACTAGCACAGCATCAGTTAGCGGACACAACTCACATGTACTACACTAGTTGATAAAGATTTCGTTCATTTTTTGTAGTGCCCCTAAAAATTAACCAAACCAAGTGACAGCTTCCAGCCAATCCTTATTGTGATTCAGGAAATAACTGAGATATTAACGAAAATTCTTTACCAACAACAACACAATCAAGACTTCGGAATGAAAATTTCGTGGCAGCATGTCGCGGTATTTACCACTTAAGATAAATATGTTCTTAAATGGCTGTGTAACAGGAAAACGTTATGGATAATTCAAATGCTTCTCTACAACTTAAAACAACCTTTACTTAATATGCCACAAACAATCAAAAACTTTCTGACAATGACACATCATGTTTATTTTGCAGCAGTTTTTTTAAATGTACGATATTAATAGCTCAGCAATTGTAAAGCTGACTGACAATGGTGAATGCTTTTATCTCGTTGCAATCAGATTTTTAAAGTGAGTTGCCTTGTAAGGGTTACACAGATTCACATCACAATGGTCATAACAAAATGATTTTTGCTGTTTCCTACGTGTGATAAATGACTAGACACTTACACTTTAGTGTTAAAATCTGTTGGAGCTGCAAAACCGAAGGCTTTACGACCAATGGCCATGGTGGTGAAAGGAACATGTAGTAGATTGTGTGAAGAAGAGCGGAGAAGTCTTGAAGGAGCGTTGAGATTGATGAGGGATGAGAGATATGACGGGAACCAGATTGGAGAGTACAGTAAGTTAAGGTAGCAATTTTGAAGTGGATGCGATGCTTAACAGGGAGCCAATGAAGTTGGCGGAGAGCGGTGGTGGATGGTAGTGATGAGTTGTTAAGTACTATTTTAGCAAGAGTGTTTTGGACTCGTTGGACTTTGCGGAGGTTAGTTATGGTTATGTTCAACTGTCCAATTGTCCAGAGTTACAGCAAGCTATTTACAGCTGGACATGCATTGCTGATGCAGAGAAAGCAGAGAGACACAAACGATGTGCTACCGTTGTTTTCGTGAGAGTGTTGGCTGCGATGCAGAACCGTCAAGCTCTGAAACCTTCTTCGTCTTACGTACGACGTGGTTTGGATTTTCAATATCAATCAAATGTGCCACACCTTTTGGTTTGCCGTCCTGAAAAATGCACACACACACACACACTCAAACTTAGATGAAATTATTTACATCAAAACTGACATTTTCTGAGCATGTGTTGGAACAATGCTTGGAAAAGCAGTCTAATTTGATTACACAAAACTCACAAAACGTTACATGAAAAGTAAGGCTCACTGCGCCTGCTAAGCGCGGGTTTGCTGAACTATTTTCTGGTTTACCACTGTCTCTGTGGATCACTACAACAGATACGGTATGTACTCTCATCAATTGTCATGAAACAACTGGATCTGTCAGCAGCAACTTCTGTATCTGAGAAGAATATTGTAGAACGTGATAAGGAAACTGGCCATCACATATCTGCTTGTGCTGATTGATCGCCTGAGGGAGTCCAGTGCGATCGATTTATCACTCTCCTAGGCCAGAGCTTGAATCATCCAACACTGAGTATTGAGTAAGGGGGTCAACAAAGCTACAGAAATTGATACATTATGCGCGGGATGTCGCAGACACAATGAAGGTTGAGTTCAGAAGTTGAGACCTTGAGAACTCGCAGTGTAACGCCGATATACGCTTCAATACAATGTAGGCCCAAGGTAAGAGTGGCCCAGTGGTCACACTTCACCTGAGAACTGATCATGTACTCAGTCACGCATCCCTCGCCCTAGACGGTATGGTACTGTAGGGTTTAACGTCCCACTTGGTAAGATTCAAGATGCAGCAATGTGCAGCAGAAAATGACAAAACTAATTTACTAAAATAAACTTTACATCAGTAAAATCAGAAAAACTCAGTACATCAATTACTTATCATACACAAAAGTAACATTAAAAATTTAAAAGCAATAAATGACATTGAATTTCTAGCCAATAACAACACAACTGTCCCAGTGCCTTTCAGGGACATTTTACCTTGTCATCTTCATCGTCTGCTTCATCAGAGGAGTCAAGTCCTGCTGCGGAGGCTGCTGCTGTTGACGACTCTTTCTTCTCACCAACTTCCTCTTCATCTTCATCACTGTCGAGGCCTTTCTTTTCCTACACAGCCCATCACTACGTGCAACAACTCAACGGACAACAGCATAGTAACATTGGCCAATGACAAGCCACAGAAAAACCTCAGTAAAACGTGCACAACACTTCATTTTTAAATCTCTCGACAATTTTCAGATAAGTGAAAATTTGTTAACAGAAAATAAAATTAATAAAATTAGCCCCGTACGGGACTGGCGGTTGACTCCTACCTATTGCCAACTTTAAAGTCACATGACACAAAAACTAGGACAAACATCAAAAATCCGGCCTTGATAAGCTTTAGGAATTGTGCCCTAATTTAAGAATCCATGGTCATATTTGCCAGCCCCCATTATAAATGGGGGAGGAGATAGCGGAGAACTACTGCATATCAGATTGTCGTGGGTGGTGAGACGGCGCCGTAGACTGTTGACTGCCAGTATTGAGCACAATTACTAATAAAAATATTGGGCGTGAGATCGCGAGATCAAAATTTACGTTTGATTCTCGCTCATAGCTCGGCCGACGATCGTACGAGAAGATCGTATACGAGCGATGCCCTAGTTGATTGATTGACTGAATTAAGCTTTTTCGTCCCACTCCACACAAAATAGGTCATTTCGGACATGTTCTTCCCAGCCAATCCCTTGGCTTAGTACTGAAGAAACTTAACCCAACACAACAAAAGCAAGCAATACAATAACATAAAGATGACCTAAGCTAACATGAAATTCGTATGTATAATACATACGAATCAGTACATCACTACAAATCACTACATACACAAATACACAGGTAGTGTTTATTCAGTTTAAGTAAGTAATGACAGTTAGTTGTTTAATTTTCAATCATGCTGTTTTGATTTATTGTTTACTAGTTTAAACTTTAACAAAATGGCAGCGGCAACTCTTAGTAATATATAAGCAAAATATCTGGTTCAGATATCTGGCAGTTTACAGCTTGTCTGCCGGAGCCAGAACCGTATGTAGAAAAACGCCCAGATATTCGGCCAACCGGAACTGGAAATCCGGTACTTGTGATAACAGTGGATGAGTTGTTAGTTCAGTGAAAAACAAGTACCCGCCATTCTCGCTCTTTGCGTGCCTTCTCCTGCTCTCTGGCAAGATCATCTTCACTGGTGAAGTGTCTGTGTCCACCCTTGTGTGTCTTCTTCCTGCCTACAGCACACATTACAAGCACACTGATCATTATGTGTCTGTGTGTGTGTATGTGTCACATTGACCATTGAATCATTACTGTAGATTTACAGTTAAAAGTGAAATACCGTAAAATAAGAGCTGACGTAAAAAATAAGTTAAATTTTTCACGCAGGGTATGTGGGCAGTGCTGGGTTGGGCCAAACAAATGTTCAGGCACACTTTCATAGTAACATGGATGAACAATATTACTGAACAGAACAAGTCTCTGACAGTAAAAGACTATCATGACTTAGCACTAGCAGCACCGCTAGACTTGGCTTTCTTCTCTAGCAAGCGCTAGAAAAGGTCGAAAAGGGTTTATTTTGGGGGTAATATAACAAGAGAAAGGTGTAGTATTTTGGTGGGTAAACAAGTAATAGTTTCGACACTCAGAGCTCTTGGAATAATCAAACGAAACCTCAGAATGAATAATATCAAACTCAAGACCACAGCCTATGAAACCTTAGCGAGACCAACTTGGAAATAGGGAGCAACAGTATAGGATCCAAACAACAAAAAGAATATTAACAGATTGGAAAGGGTTCAGAGAAGTGCCGCTCATTTCATCCTGAGAAATTATGAAAGAAAACCTGGAACTGTAACACAACTCTTGAACCAACTTACTGGAAAGACTAGCTGACAGAAGGAAGCAACAGCTATATCAGCAAACGGGTAGTGTAATTGCTGGGTAGTGCAAAAGATTGCCCCACCCACGAACCCTGCTACACACCTCCGTGAAAAATTCCTTTCATAAATGTGGTCAAACCTTTTCATGGGTATCAAAGAAGTACGCATAAAAAATAGTGCGGTTACGGTTAGTGTTACGGTTAGGGCCAGTTTAGTCTGACTTCTTAGCAGTAATAATTTGGTTGCGTTATGTATCGCCATCTGGTGAATGAAATAGAAAAATACCGTGCGGACTGCAAATAGCCTAGGGATGCACTACGTTGCAGTCCGTACGGACTACAAATAACACCAACCATGATTATCTGCTCACCACAGCACAACAAAGGACAAGAGATAGCCACAGTTTGAAGTTCATGACAACCTCCACACAAAGTATGTTCTAAAATATTCTTTCTTTCCAACAGCTGTTATAGACTGGACGTTGTCTCAGCACCAACAGTCCCTTCATTAAAGGAGAGGCTCCGAAATCATCAACACTGAATGCTCAATTGGTTTCTACCCGTTCAGCGTCAATGCCTGAATAAGGCTCTGCTGGAGTATTCGTGTTGAAGTTCAACGAGTGTCGAAACTCGAACCACTTCGTAAGATAAATTGTGGTCTAATCAGCGAGTGATGTATGTATAACTATAAGGCTGGCGGTGCGGACACGGCGGCTGTGTACCGAATATTATTTATTCGGTAAATTGTGTGTTAATAATGCGCTATTTTGTTGTTATTTCTCGGATACAGATGCCTGCTTCCGTTTTCTGTAGGGCTGAGTGATGTGAAGTCACTCGCCTTTTGGCATCCTGACGTTACAAAGACTAAGGCGACTGCTGAACACAGCAACAACGAATTACACAGATATCTGACTTAATATCGCCACAGCTCGACAATTCTGATTACTAATTACATTAAAATCATCCAACTTCTCAAATTTTACGTCACACGCTTGTTTGTCTCTAATACGAACTGCCTAAAATCCGGTACCAACCCACCAACTGCACGTTGTATAACATAACGTAGTTCTGCATTTTTAGCGAACGTGAACTTTAAGTTCAAGTTGTTGTTGTTGTTGACTTCTCAAAACGGCCTCAATGCGCCGGATTCCAACACTTGGTTGATAGTTTCAGTCCCTGGTTTATTACACTTTACAGTCGTCCATAGAAAATCATACTCTAGGATCACACTGGAAAGTTATTTTTCGATTTTTAGCAAACGTCAACGTATTACGTTACGTTTGCTATATGCTATGAGCCGTCTGTCGTCTGTCTGTCTGTCTGTCTGTGACGTTGGTGCACCCTACTCAGGCGGTTAAACTTTTCGGCAATTTTTTTTTACCATACGATAGCTCAGGGACTCTACTTTTCTGGTGCCAAAAATCGTTGGTGG
>Ga0209363_1001879_pt1 | contig 10554 bp, 8 predicted proteins | sample WorMetexBAHAMAS3_FD_187385 | JGI IMG/M metagenome (GOLD analysis project Ga0209363, IMG submission 187385) | Marine gutless worms symbiont microbial communities from Max Planck institute for Marine Microbiology, Germany - Inanidrilus exumae... | ecosystem: Host-associated > Annelida > Digestive... | reverse complement strand
CAATTATTACATACTAATAATTACATAATAATAATAATTATTATTATTATTAATTATTATTAATAGGTTTAGTCTTGTTCCCAGGCCGGATGTGGAACAAGGCAACCAAATCGGGGTTAGGTTTTTAATGTTTATTTGTGTTATTGTATCTTTTGATTTATCGGCACAAATATGGTGTTGTGTTAGGTTTAGTTTATTTGGTGCCATGGTGAGTGGTTAGCCTGGAAATGAAATAAAACAGTGGATCAAGAGGGGTCACTGGGTTTGCACGAAGCCCCCTCATGTTTCCCATGATCATATAAAACTGCCGTCTATGATGCTAAGTCGACTGAATGTTGTTTTGCTTTCTTTCACAGTGCATCAATATAGTATAATTGCAAATGATCACCAGCTTTCCCCCATGCCCCACACCGGGCTTTGCATACCAGCAATTTGCCCCTGGGCCCCACTGGGGAACTTCCATTCCCATATCCCCAATTAACCCCTTCCAAATTCAGGATCTGCCCCGAATAAAATTCTGCTGTAGAGGCCTAACACAGGCTAAGCATGTGAAACTCAATGCAGATTTAAGTCATGAGTTATGTCGTCCGCACATGTAAAATAAATGCTGCAATAAATGTTTCTTGCAGCATTTATTTCATTTTACATGTGTGGACTCCCTTAAATAAACATTACTACATATTCATGCAGCATGAGTTGACTCAGTTGACAACAACACTGTTGTCTAATCAACAAAGTAACGCTAAATCTCACTCGACTTTTGTGGAACTAAGGCATGCTTCCACCTTTACCATGCACTATGCTGCATCCTCCCAAAATGTTTCCTGCAGGACATCACGGGACACTGAAGCAATCTATGTGCTTTACGTTGTATGCATATCATTTTGGCATATCAAAGCAGTGACTTATCAGTATAATTGTACTGTGACTAGTAGACATGCACATACAAACTCACGATTTAATAGGCATTATTCAAGAATAGCTGGCTACCACCGATCCTGAGGTGATTAGTACAGTTTTTTTTGGTGAGATGATCTTCCTAGAGCAAGCAGGGAATTGCTCACCAGACCTTATCTTTTCTTAACCACAAACCGACTCAAAAATAAAGCTGAAACTACATTTGTGTCACAACTCCAACGCCACTAATCAGTACCCACATACACCAGCAGTGTCACTGTGGTTCGCCGACTCTTTTTACTTTATTTTTACTCACGTCAAGAGTCGTCTTAGTAATTATTGTATTCTAGTTGTAAATATTTTGATCACTTACATTTTATTCTCGTGAACACACTATCACTGTTAACGACACATTACTTTTTATATGTCCTTATCCACAATAAAAATGCTGCATGCAAGACATATACAAACCTGTGTACAACGTCATATGTTTCCATGACAAGTCGTCTCGCAATCTGCTCCTCTGGTGTGCAACAGTTTCCCTAAAACCAAAATTTCATCAATCGTGACCAACAAAAATAGTTCATGGAAAAGTTTTAGCTCATTCATAAAGTTAGCCACAAAGAAAAGACACACAAACAACACCACGGTGTCATCAGTGTAACTTCAGCATGTACACACACACACACACACACACATTCAGCCTGTGAAAAAAACATGCTCCAATCAGTGCCAACCAAGTAATTCCAGATAAAAAGTCTGGTTAAAAAGGACCCTGCATGCATATGCACATAACAGATATGGTCCTGATTACATAATATCTCAAAGTCCAAAGCATCAGCCTCATTTCGTGGCCTGTAATATCCACCTGAAAAATCTATTAAACTTTAACACCTTCACACCAACCACAGTCAGTTATATCTACCCAGTTGCAAAGTGTCACTGAAAAAAATGTGGCAGTAAATGGTCCTAGTAACTCGATTCTGGCACCGTATCACCCTAGACGGACCGAGGATCAGCGCAGGAAATCACATAATGGGTTTCACACCCCCGCAAGTCCGATCATGCCAAGCGCAGAGGAGTTTATATCTCTGCGAGTCCGATCACGCTGAGTACAGACGAGTTTGTATCTATGACTCCAAATATTGGGGCAAAAAAATCGAATTGACATCGAATTCTGTATTAAAAAATATTGAATTGAAATCGAATCGAGAGGAAAAACCGCAATCGTCACATCACTGTCAGGTTCTTTAATGGGCAAATGTCCTTCCCGTCACTCAACCAACAGCGTCAAACAAGGAAACACGAAGCATTGACAAAACTCCATGGCCTGGCCTCACTCTTTCTTCATCCGCCAGAACGGCATTGCTCCTTCACGCCAGCTCTCTGATGAGCGTACTAAAATCAACGGGCGAGGTTGTTCGGTGCCCGTTGGAGCCTGCTGTTACTCCAAACTGCACATCTTACGACTGTTAGTGTTGTTACATGTACACTGTACATGATAAAACAAACATGTTCTGCCGTTTGTCATCGGTAATGCAGTCTCCCACATGTTGTGTTGTTTGGCATATGTTGAACACTGACAGCAGTTTTTACTGATGCACTTACCACAGATTTTGTCCCATCAGCAGTCGAGCTATAATTCAGTGCATGGAATATAACCAGCTATCAACAACTGCCTCTACCCAGAGATCCGCATGAGCAAGGACATGCACCAACCTGAATAGCAATGTCTAAGTCTGGCAGCATGAAGTGGTACAGGCCGGCACTGTGAGCTGTACTTCTGTGGTCACTGCGCGTCTCAATCCGGTGACGAACTTCATGCAGCAAGTCGTGCACATCGGCTGACGTCATCGAATCTTTCAATGACGTCGCACCAAGAACGTCACGAATCACCGCCTGAATGGTCTCTATCAACTCGGTCATTCCTGCACCACAATTATACTCAACAGTTGAAACAAGCACCGTTCTGCCACACTCCACTCAACAACATACAGTTAACTAACTCTTATCATGTCTATAATGTCAACAATTCTTGTGCTGTGTGTCATACCCAAGAACACCAGTCAGTGCTCAAATTTCACACAAATTTGTTTCAAAGCAAAGTGTGTCTCTGAACATAGATACACACTCAAACTGTCTTCACACTGCAGTCGATTATCTTTATTTTTACTGTCATTCCAATAACCTTTGAATCCACATCGGAAAATGACTTTGCTTTTATTTTTTTATTCATAATCTCATTGAAGCTAAACACTGAGTTTTGTCTCGCGTGTGGTTGAAACAGTAAGAGAGTAACAACAGATCATCTGCATATTCCAAGTCATCCGGTTTTTTCAGAAATCCATTGGATATCTGTTCCATTTGTACACCAGAACGTTGTCGCGTGACCCAGTTAACAAGGAGCAGAAACAGAAACTGGTGCCAGTTTTAACTTCAATGCCTGAGTCATTCTGCCTCCATGGATCAATCTGCATAGTGAGTCCTTAAACTGAAATATGTCGATGTTAATCGGTTTCTCCAGTATGCCACATTATCGAAGATTCTTCCGTAAATTAACCCTCTGAAGTTCACAAAGTCAAAATGCCTTTTCTGAAGTCAATGATGTCATCACAGCACCTAGTAAATTTGGCATAGCTGAAATGATTAATAATCAGAAGAAGCCAGCACTCACAAGAGTGCAAAGACCCATGCCGGCACGGTTTTTTGTTGTCATCTTGACCCTGGATCTTCTGACCCCAAAATAAATGAGTTTCCACGATTCATAATGGAACATTTATATGTCCAGTTTGGTGATCCTAGCTGCATCAGTTTTTTAGATATCGTGCAGATAAAGAGAAAAAATGATGAAGACACTACCCCCATGACTGCCGTGGGCATCGGTAACAACGTAACACAATTTCTAGTAATACATCAAGATATGTATGTACCATGTTGACCATAAAATGCACAGGATACCATCATCACAGTAACCAATTCCAAGCACATTAGGTTACTAGTAGACATAGCAGACTAAGATGGGCAGTCAAGACAAGACCTTGATCAAAGAGATACTGTACACCAGCTAAATACTGCTTCTGTACATCAGCCGTTGTGTGAGCCGTCATCTGTACATACACAGCAGACTTGAGCATTAACCAAACAGTACACAGCATAAAACATAGAAAATCTCTGTGGAAATAACTATAACAGGCCGAATGTCATTGTTGGTGCCTGATCAACTCAAGACACCGACTCTGACCACAGAAAATCATCCACTGCCTCCATCCTTACTGGGACCATCAGCCGACTGCTGAGGCGAAGGATGCTGGCACTCTGACATGGTACATGGATCTACTAATATCAAGCAATCAGCTTATTCATGTCTACCACTACTGCCCACCTAAGGCTGTACAAGACTGCACCAAGAGTAATACAAAAGAAGCGGTAACAGTCATTTTTAACCAATGCATATGACAGAAATTTTCATTTACACGGACTTTTTTGCTAACTTCCTGGATTTCATTGATTTTCTCCGACGAATCAAATTCCCCCGACTTTTCCAGGCCTGTAAGCAGTTAAGCCAGTGGAAGACGAGGAACACTGATATCCATACCATTCCACTGCATCCGTTGACTGTGTCTTGATATATATATCCACCGAGAATGTTAAGCTGTACACGTAGGTAGACAGCAAGCATGGTGCTGCTGTAAACTGCAGTGATTGTTCGTGTAAAACCTACAAGAAAACAATTTTGAAACACCGTGGTAGTACGTGAGATTAATGAAAACAGGACACTTGTACAGCGCCTTATAATGAGTCCAATACTCATGTCTAAAGCACTCAGGTATGGCATCGAGGAATCACTCATATTAAGCTGCCACCAATATGTTTATCCACGAATGGAATGAACCCCCGGCTTTACTCCCAGCTGCAGATCATCACTGCACTTTGGCCGGTACTAATTTCCCGTCCCGCTAAGGATAACAGGATGAGTTGGCCAGGGAGGCTGCTTACATAACAAAGTGGTATACCTGCCCGAACATGGTAACCCATCCCAGTACTAAGCAAGCTCAATGCAGAGCAACTTTGTGCCAAACGCTGTTCCTGCTATGCCAAAGGGCCACATGGGAACAGTTGCACAGCAGTGTAAACAGTTGCATAGCAGTGTAACATGGCCAGCAAAAAACGAAAATTAAATGGCATAACTAGACTAGGCAGAGAAAAGAATGACGAGATGGATGTACAATGTGAAATGCATGATTAGTTACAGAGATAAAGTCAAAAAAATAATTAATCATCCCACAATTACACAATCATGCTTTAAGAAAGGACGAGCAACTGGGTTAAAAATTACAGCTAAAGCAGATGGTATTAAAATGAAGATGGCATATTAATCAACTCCTCTCTGGTCCGTAATCCACCCTAAATTTCATTAAAAAATTGACCCATAATTTTTGGAGTCATACTGCTAACAGACAAACAGGGTGAATACATAACCAATACCAAAAGTTGCAGAGATAAATATCATCTGCACAGTAGATCCAGTCCAAGTCAAGCTTTGAGTGATGGCAGTCCTGAGAAAAATCAGGAATTTCAATATAAAATGTGTAAAATGCATCGAATTTGCAGCAAGATACTGATCCATTGTTTGATCGCTTTACATACACAAGAACATTTATTTCCGAATAATGACGAAATTGATGAACTATAATTAATATTACAAAACTGACTTGTGCATCGACAGCATGACTGCAGACATATGCAGCATTGTCATAACATATGGAGCTTAATCTGGTTAATGTTAACATAATTCGACTTTCCTAATAATACTGAACAAAATTAAAGAAACCTACTTAGGATTTTCAGTTGTTCCCACAGTTCTAGCTTGTTCGATGGTCTACAACATATTTATCACTGCCAATAACACAAAACATATAACTTAACTAACTCTATCATAAGTGAAATTATAAAACTGGAAAGTCTAACAAATACTCAAAACAAACTCATCAGTTAAGACTTCAAAATAACTTTGATTTACAAATAGTTTGCCATATTACCAACAACTAATGGTATCAATCAAAACAATTGCTCTTAACATGCACACTGATATCACCATAGTCAGCCATGCACTTTCACACATGTCAAAAACTTACACTGAAAATGGAAGACAGAAAAATGATGGACAAATAAAGGCAAACACAAGAAAGAAGTGTACATCATGATGTGATGTAGCATCACAAATCTGATAGTGATTTTACAACAGCAGCAAACATTTCTTTACCTGACAGCCGATGGCATCTTGTGTAGTGCTGTGCGGTTCTGGATTTTCATCAATCGGTTCGATTTCGGTTCGGTTTTGGATTAAAACAGCGGTTTCGGTTTCAAAACTGTCACAGCACTACTTTTAATAAAAGGTATAATCAGCCTTTAACTTGCCTATGCAGCGCAAATAAACCTACCTCCCTTCAGCAAAGCTCAATGCGACACAGCAGGCGGGCAATTAAGGTCAATTAGTGTTAATCAGCAGACCCGCCGGGCACGACACTGGGCACGATGCATTAAACGCTGTTGCGCCTTTTAATTGGCGCAGTAGATCTGCCTTAACACAAGCGAATTTTAGTCTGTGGAGTATCTGAAATAAAACTGTTAGTTAGCCTGCAAAATTTGGAGGTTTCGGTTTCGGTTCGGTTTTGGATTAAAACCGCGGTTTCGGTTTCGATTTCAAAACCGTCACAGCACTAATCTTGTGCACAGGTACATTTTCCATGCAATATACATGTCAACTGCCCCTTTCACCTTTGATATGCTGACAAAACAAGTTTAGGGGTTTGAGATAGGCGTGGGTGCAAATTTTGGCCTCTCCCACTGACTTTAGCATTGGCTTCTAACACTGCATATTGCACTAGCATACACATGCATAATAAAGCAATCACCTGGTTCTCAACTGCGATGTAAGTTCTTCGGAATTCAAAAGACGGCACAGTAGCTCTCGTAATCGGGGTAGAAGAGATAACACTGAAAAATAAACATATAAGCATAAGAGACAATGAAGTTGAAACTGCAGTCATAAAAGTGCTATGTCTATTCACAATAGTGTTTCAATAATCAACATCCACAGTGGCAATGTAAGCTGAACAGTTTGCAGCAGAAGCACTGAAATCAAACACACCATTGTGATTCACAAACCTGTTGTGTTACAATTTCTCTGATTGCTCTCAAAATGGTGCTGTCGCCTGAAATAGCAAGAAAATGCATCAGACATCAGTGTCAAACAAAGAAATACTAAAATGTTAAATATTAAAAATAGTCAATATAACAAGTTATGATAATATAATATTATTTAAATTTACTATAACATAAAAATGTGATACAAGGAATGCTTACAACTCCCAAACCTTGGGAGATATGATATGTTTACACATGAATGAGAACGTGAATGTGGCTTGTAATTTTATTTTCAACTGTTTTATCGAAGCTGAAGGACTATGATTGACAAGATTTCAACTAATATAGTGCAGTATCATACTGATCTAAGCTTCTTGTTATGAACGAACACAAAAAGCTTGGCTATCAGTTTAAATCTTGTCAACTGCTGCACAGCTGGACAAAAAAATCTCATCTGAAGAAACTTGCAGCAGGTGAATGACCTTGAAGGTCACTCATGGCGATTGGAATTGTCGCTATTCAATAGGCCACGTGTCACTTAGTGATCTATCTTGCACCATCTCTAACACATTACAACTTTTACGGTGTATGTAACTGCCTGTGACGTTGAGAACTCTGTTTTTGAAAAAAACAGTTAAAATTACAAGCCACATGTGCTTTCCGCGTGGTAAGCAAAACTAAGCATTCCAGATTGGTGGTGGCCCATTGCAATATCGCTAAGATCTTTGGCATAAAAACTACTCTCTAGGCTACTATAAGGTCCTATGTTTAGCTAGTTTGGTACCATACTGGCTTGTGACATTCACATGGACACTCCATATACTGTGCTAGCACAGCATTGTGCAGTAAAAGTTATGACGATGAGAATCAAAGGTGTCAGCAAAGACAGAACTAGCGGTCAACCTGAAATTGGCAAGATATTCGGCAGCTTCCCTGTCCTGATATTCCAGCAATTTTCTCTGAGCATACCGTCCCAAAAATACAGCTCCTAAATCAACCAAAACAACGGGACATAACAAATGTATAAATACACATAAACAACATAGTTATGAGAGAACTATATTAACAAGTTCAAGAAACAAAATGCATTAAGTAGTAAAATAGTAACTATAGTTATATTTTAGCAAACAGGTACTGGTATATTACTGAATTATAAAAGACTACATAAGCAAGTAATTATGAGAGCCTGTAATAAGTTAGTAACAGCTTAGTATTTAGCCAACCGTCTTGCTGCTCATTAGGTTAACATGTCCTATTTTGTTTTAAGGTATGACTCCTCTCTCAGCACCTCAAACCAAAAGGAATGCGACATCATGGATTCCTGAAACTAGGCTAATGACAGTGAACAGTGATTTTTTTCACAGCCACAAATTAACAAAACTTTCAACTTTGATTCGGCATGGTCGAGTATCTCAGCACTTGCTAAGCTCTTGTTATACATGCAGCAATAATAATCCCAGTTTTTCGGCCAATGGGTAACTGTCCTGGTTTATTGGAAGTTTCAAACAGTATCCTTAAAGGCAGCAATAAATCATGTCTTAGCTCACACATATGCAAAGGTGAATGTTATCTGGACCTGGAGACTTTGCTACATTTTGGTTGATCAACTTTTTAAAATAATTCGGTCACTCAGCGACCTCAGGTGGAAACTGTGGAAACTGATAAGCTCTAGCCTTTGGCTAGATTCAGGGCTGGTTTTTCCACGGCAAATTAATCTCCAATTAACGTTAATGGAAGATTAACTGCCATTAAGTAATCCGAGTTAATCTCCCATTAACGTTAATGAGAGATTAATTTGCGGTGGAAAAACCGAACCTCAATGAATTCATTTTCAGTACTTAAACATTTGCAACGAAGTTACCAAAAGCTCCTGCTTTTCAGAAATTGTACTTGCAAGTTGTAATGAATATGGTGACATTCTTGTCCAGCATCTTCAGTTCCTCAATGTGGTCTCAACTGTTATGCTTAGTATTTATACACTTCCTACCGGTACAAATTTTAGGTTTCCTTGCACAGTACAGCTACTTTGTTCTTGTTCCTTTTGTAGTTTGTGTTTCATTTCTAACTGTATTATAATCTGATTTATATTTTTATAGATATTGACAGCACACGTTTCTGTGTACCTGATAATAAATCAGCACCAAAGGTGGTGTGGTCAGAGTTATGTAAGCCCCATTAAATTATGGCATCACTATGTATTTTAATAAAGAGAATCCAAGTATCTCAAATTTAGTACAGTAATTGTAGCAGTGTCCAATCAAAATGGACCCCTGTGCCAAAATGGTGCCACTGTCGCAATTCAAAATGGCCTTTCCATAAAATACCCAAGTTTTAACTGTCTTTTTGGACAATGCATCTTGCACATAACTGCACTGCATACTGAACTTCACATACGCACATATAGTAAGTAAGTAAGTAGACTTCTAAGATGCACAAAAAACTAAACAATGCCACGTACCAGCATAAACTATATGCATACTGTATGCATATGCACTTTTACTAAAAGAGGAAGTGTCATTGCTCAGACCCAGGACCGTTTTAGCTTTTCCGGGGCCCTTCTGCTTTTATGTCGTTGTAGCGTGGGGCCCTGGACGTTTTGACCAGCAACCACCATCACAGCTGCTATACAATTACCCCAAAATGGGTTTGATTTGGGTCGTATGACCCAGTTTAAAATTTTGGTACCATTTATAATTCAATTTTTGGAACGGATGAAGCAAGGAACTAGGACTAACGTCACAGCTGCAATTTTGTCGCGCCACTGTCGCGCACTTGCGCGACAAAACCGCAGCTGTGACATCGGTCTACCATGATAGATCAAAAATACTTGTTAAATATAAATTTTTCATGACGTTTACCTCCAATCAATACGCCCGCAACAAGAAACTTTTTACGGTGACGTTTAACAAATGACCAAATCCCGCTAAACATGCTTTTAATGCTTATTTGCACAAAAAAAAACACAAGACTGTTTACGAAACAAAGGTCGTGAACTCGACGCGGCTATGGCTAAATAACAGGATGCACCGAAATTACATACCAGGTATTCACCGGGTGCGGCTGCACCTAGTCATCATCCTTCCATGTTGTACGACATATCCAGTTCAGTTCCGATGTCGTGCAGCCATTATAGATACATGTTGTATGTGCCGGACTGGAAGTTAAAATACCGGGTAGTGTTTCACACTGTGTGTACTGTGTACCAATCCAATCTGATGTTACGGGCACAGGAAATCCTCTCCGCCCACATCTTAAATAACATAACATTAAGCACAAACAGGCAGACCTCCGGTTCCTGTTAGATCTGATTTATAGTCATAAATAACATCTTGATTAGTCCAGTATTTATCAAGCCGATTCTTAAATGCATGAGGGTCGGGCGCCTCCACAACGTAATCTGGTAAACTATTCCAGATATTAACAACTCGGAAACCAAATGAGTATTTTCTAATATTGTAGTGACAATTAAAATTTTTGTAATTTAAATCTATTGCCTAGTTGTACTAACGG
>Ga0209363_1001878_pt1 | contig 10554 bp, 5 predicted proteins | sample WorMetexBAHAMAS3_FD_187385 | JGI IMG/M metagenome (GOLD analysis project Ga0209363, IMG submission 187385) | Marine gutless worms symbiont microbial communities from Max Planck institute for Marine Microbiology, Germany - Inanidrilus exumae... | ecosystem: Host-associated > Annelida > Digestive... | reverse complement strand
ACCTTGACTTCAGCCTCTATGGATAAATCAATTATAATGAACATCATGTGACTATGTTTTGACCAGTAATTGGAGCATGTCGTAGTTGGTCACACCATCGCAACAGATCAGTTACGATACGATACAGTATATTTATGTGCGCTCAAAAGCTGACGAGATGGCCAGCTTAGTCTAGCACACGGCACAGATACGAAAATAATGAAAAACTAAAAACGAAAAACCAAGTAGCTAGAAGAAATGGTCCGGGCAAAAGTCTGCGAAGGCAGTTCGGGAGGAAAAGTGAAACTATGGGGCGGGGTAGGTTTTGTAAAACAAGTAGGTTTTCAGCTGGGATGAGCACAGTGATGAATCAAAAAAGAAGAAATGATGGGTGAAAGAATAGGCGAGTCGTAAATGGAGGAACTGGTACTAGAATGAGGTTGAAGAAGAGATAGAGGGAGTTGATTCCAGAGACAAGGTGAAGCATAACATAAGAAGCGATCAGTGATATTTTAAAGATGATGTCGGTGGCCGAGCAAGAGTAACGATGGATGAAGAGTGAGTACCGCAATGACGTTGAATGGAGATGAGGTTATGAAGATATGGAGGTTGGGTAGTTGTGAGAACTTTGTAGGTAAGTAAAAGGAGCTTGTACTCGATGCACTCAGTGATTCTGGTAAAATACAAACAAGGTAATAATGAATAATGAAAGAAATGGAAGAAAAGCAGCAGCATCAACAACCAAACAGTCAATATCTTGGCTTACTATTGAAAAACTAAATCAAACTCTCAGTCAACCACTTAGCATGCTACTAAAGAAACTAAACCTAACACATACATGCAGACACACATCAACAAACTGGAACATTCTATAACTCAAAATAAACATAAAAATTAAAGCCATATTTGGTCGCCTTATACGCTGTGTGATGTGGAATTTGAACAAGACACGCTTTCTCCGTTAAAATTAGTGTTGTTACGACTACCGTGGTGTTCTCGGCGGTCTTTCTGGGCGCTGTTTCCTGAAAACTCCCCCTCACTTCCGCAGCATCATTTGATCCCTGTGTGAATGAGTGAATGCATGGCAAAATCAGTCGGCGACAAAGTGACACCACACCGCTCTCCACCCCCCTCGAACGTCCGCTTCCCCATTCGCAAATGACAGGACTGCCCGGACAGCAGGGACAGTCTAGGCACTGTACTTAGTGAGACTGTCGCGATGGTCTCACTTAGTACACCCCCACCGTGGCGTGCATTGAGCAATTAGCGCATTCCCGGACAAGCGGAACTATCTTGAAGCCGCGACATCCACCTGTTTCCAATTAACAACCCTAGCCTTGACACCGACGAATATTGGCCACCGGCACCGGAACCATGGTGGCATGTCAAAAAACATCACCACAGACCGAGTTGCAAATTCCTGCCACCGTAACAACACTAGTTAAAATCGTGCAATTTCATCATACAAGAATTATCCATGATACTAAATACCAGAAATGGACTTGTAATGACCATATATTCACTAGGACATGAATAAAATCAACGGAATTGAAGTGAGAGATACAATGAGTAATGATATGGTAATGACATTAGCAGTAGAAAGCAGAAAGAATGTACAGTATACACTGTGTAGTCTGACAAATCTACACACAACAAAACCACACACAAAGAAGCCAACACACAACAAGCACAAATCCGTCCAGCCTTTTGTGTTAAACACGACATCGAATGCACAATTTTGGCATATCAATGCAAACCACACCACAAAAGTTAACATCACAAATGCACTTCAACGATGCACATAATACTATACGTAACTATACGTGAGAACAAGCTATGTACAGTCGAAAATCTACAGACTTACAGGCACATACTGTCACTGGCATATATACAGTATGCATGCAGCAACAAACACCACAGGAAACAACAAATACCACACAAATGGAGCAAATCTTATGTACACCATAACACACACATATGCCCCAGAAAAGGATCACTAACATTGTTAGCTGTAACTTAAACAATGTCCGATTTTAATAATATTTGCAGAAATGTCATTTAGAAAGTATGCAATCAAAAGATGCTTTATTTTCTCATCTCACCTAAGTAGTGCTTCTGCATTAGCTGGCAAAACAGGAAATATGGAAATTACATCTTTTCATTTAAATGTGAAAAGGTTGTTCTTCATTGAGACTGGAGTGAAAGTTAATGGCACATCCTACAATCTAAACAAATGTTATCTGCTATCAAACACGTCACAGACAACAATTCCGTATTTCAGCAGGACAGCACACCAGTGCTTTGTGAACATAACAGTCCAATTGCTGCAGCAAATCAACTTCATTTCTCCTAAGCTATCTTGCCAATAGCCCACAGATGAATCTCAGTGATCACAGGTTTAGCGACACCTACAGCAGTGTATAAGTTGCAAGTCAAGGATATTGTAAACACCAAGCAGGATAAGTCAGGCAAAGCCGTCATAGAGCATTTGAGTGAAAGATAGAATTTTAATGTTTATGTTTTGTCAGGTAGTGCAAAATTAAGTAAAGTGGAAAAATAAACCAGCTTTTGATTGCCTAATTTCTAAGTAATATTTCTGCCAAATATTATCAAAATTGAACGATACTACCTTGAGCTACAGTTATGTGGATCCTTCTTGAGATATACGGTAGTTATTAATAATATATGTAGCAAAATATTGGTAAAAATAATGGTCTCACGAAATAAATGGCCAAATACTGGTTATTCAGATGATATAAATCATATTTACTCCCAAGTCAGGTACTACGAGTCTAGTCTTCAGTGCAGCATTATCTGAATGTTAACACTGCTAGCATATTGAGCTACAATGACTGAGCAAGATAGACTATGGATGACCATCAAACTGTTGAGTCACATTTGACCAGAATAACTAACTCACCCTAGCCACCCAGTTGCAACAAAAGGCACAAGGATCACTGAGTATTAAAAACAGCAGCAAACCAATTCCTCAATAAACAAACCTAGACATTGGGCAACGTCTAGAGGAGGCATGCTATAAATACTCTACAAGCTGTTCACACCTACTTAACCCCGCCTTCCCGCAGGTCAGGCACACACATCGCATCAATTCCCCTCCTCTCCCTGGGCAAACGCACTGGATCGTTACATGGTCTCAGTGCTGAGGTCCAGAATAGGCTGGACATCTGCCCGAAATAACAAACGAAAAAGAATGACATGCAGTAGGCCGTTCATTTGGGAAGAAGAGTAGGTCTGTGTATATCTGTTTAAATGGGCGAATAGTCCTGTCAAGTTGCAAATGAAAAGATCTTTTCCCAACAACTTTAACTAGCCTAATTTTATAATAAATACAATTCATCCACATCTCAAAACTTGAGCAGAAAAGCAAGATATGGAAATTAAAAAAATGATTTTGTATAAAATCATTTTGTCATTGCTACCGCCACCGTAATCTTACTGCCAAAAACTAAGCAGCAATGAAGCTCTAACTGGTTTCAAAGTGTCCAAAATGGAAATGACTAAGTAATCAATTACTTACAGCAATTAACTTACATGACATCAAGCTGAAGACACGTTTCCACAGCAGCACAATTAACGTTTATACGATGCATGAATAACACTTCAAGTAATATTAAATACGGAAGCAAGTTTTACTCTAATCATCCTTGATAAATTTACATCTGTCATTGCCATGTTGCCATCGATAAGCATAGCAGATCAGCTCAAAATTTCGACCGATCATTACAAGAATAAGAAACAGTGACGAAACCGTGCAGTGAATGAAACAGAATAGCAAATGCACAAAAAAAATTGTGTTACGAGTAAAATGCCCATACAAGTAAAAACCCAAGGCAGTCCAGACACAGTCACCTAGTAGTAAACACGCAGATGCAACTTCACACTGCAAGCAGCATCCTACACTGGCATGTGAGCTTGGACATAGAAGTCTGGCTCATCTTCTTCACCACGTAGTCCACCATCCTCATCGCAGTCCAACTGCAACAGCAGCATGCAAACCTGCATCTGTTGCCTCAACCTTACTTACTACTACCACTACTGTCTGGTTCGGCCAGGCGCCAACGACAGAACGTTTGGGGATAACTAGATCAGGTTTCCCCTTCTGGAAGGATGCCCTTCCAGTCATCCAACCAACAGCGTCAAAGAACTCAACCCAACCTTACACACTGGTATTCAAGTTTGGGGAGAAAGATTAAGATTAAGACAAGACATTTGTATAGCACAATGTCATGAGAATACTCATCTCTCATTCGCTCAGAATGGCATGCGATAATGAGGGATCACACAGCTTTACCTGCCACCCATACGTTTATGCACAAATGGAATGAGCCATCAAAGTGATAGTCCTGGCCATCGTATAAGTTCCTGTCAGCATTCTACTGTCAAAATTCCACAGTAATGATGACCCTATTCTTGATCATTTCTAAGATATGGTAAGATACCTGTCAAAATTGCAAATTTTTATACCAAACCTGTATTCACTGTCCCTGGTTGAAGGTGACCCAATGAAAATTTCATCATGACATCCGGTATGATAACATCACATGATGGGGCTTCAGATGGTAAAAAGTTGTTACAACAGCATATACTGCACTTGCACATAGTATAGTATAGTATAGTTAAAAACTATAAGTTTTGGCTGTAGCCATATCATGTACAATTTTTGGGAATGTTGATTAACAAATGCTAGACAAAACGGTTTCACCAAAATAAACAAGTAAAACATTCTTAAAATGCAAAGTTAGGAACCACAAAGCATTACCTCAGCCAGTTCTGGATTGGTGAACAGAAGTGGCAGAAGGTAGAATCGCATTGGCACCAGCAGTATTAAGACAAATGGAAAAGCCAGCGCCGCTGCAGTAGACTTAACGGCCCACAAAATGCCGAGACACAGCAGCTGAATGAATGTGAACAAATTCATCTTCCACAGTCGAACCTAAACAACAAAGATACAACCTCCGCATCATCTGTGCATCAGTGAAATAAAACAGCTAAAAATAATAAAGACAGAGTTCACTCTCCTAACTTATAGCATAAAATTAGTCCCATATCAAGCTGAGACGCTCAAAAACAAAAATAAAACACCACAAAATAATGGTGACTGTTTTAACTGGCACAGATGCTGCTGGGCAATGGCTTTAAAAGCAGCAATGTCCAACTATTTAGCCTACATACTCACCAAGTCAGACTTATGAAGATCTCAAAGCTCACAACCAAAAGAAACAAGCTCACTAATAATGTGAGTAGAAAATGCAAGAAGAAGTCTTCACTTCAAAGAAACACCACAGAGCAGTAGTTATGGCTGACAGACTCGCATGGCCATCCTCACAAATCACTGGTAAAGTCAGCTGACTAAAACTGCTTCCACACTCCCATAAGATACCAATTATACATCATATGGTAGCCCATAAATGAAATCCACAAAGTAATCAGATGTCTCTTCATTACGTGAAATGCAAACATATGCACATTTTTAACTAGAAGATGGATTACCACGCCCAAGTGTCGACATGGATGACTTTGCTACCACACACTTAGGCCTGCTATTACCTCGACCTTTAACCTCCGAAATCCAAGTTAGTTAGTTGGAGTTTAACGTCCCCTTTAAGCACAAATATGGCTATATCAGAGGAAAAAGGTCAGGGGCGGAGAGCTATCTCTACCCAGTAAAGGAAGGTCAGCGATATATTAACCTCAACCCTGGCCGCCTTTTTGTTCAGCAGCCACCCAACAGGAAAAATCCAACCAAGTCATTAGTAGGGGCTAATAGTTATTCCTTGTAAGTTTCATCGAGACTGCTCAGTAGTTCACGAGATTTGGTGTTCACAAGATTTGACAATTTGACATCGACAGCCTGCTGAGACCTTGATTTTTGACCCGCAGAATCTAAACAGATCATCAGTAGCGACTAGTAAATGTTCCCTGTCAAAGTTGTTCAAGCCGTTCATGTGATTATCTTGGAAACCATATCTCACCAGACGAACGGACTGACGGGGCCACCTACAAACAAACAGTTGGAAATGTGACTTCACCGACAATGTCGGGTGGCCAAGGCGTAAAAACGTAGTATGCTCACCCGTCGAACATATCCAACATCGTCAGGGTGATGTTTGACAGGCATGAATACGAGTTGAACACGGTGTAGAAGCTGCACGCCACTCATCGACGCAACGCCCATATACAAGAAGACACCAAACAACACGGCAAGTGGCACCTGACGCAGCAGTGGGCCCATCAATACCGACACACCTGCAAATCACAAATCAACATCCACCATCTCCATTTCAATGACCAATTTGCAGGTGAACCTGGGTTAGCCGGATCCCGGTAGTTGTCTCCTCCATTTCTTGTGAAAAGAATCTTTGCTGCAGGTTTTTAGTGGTCAGATGCTCTTCCTGTCACTGAATCAAGAATGTCAAAGCACTGAAGAAAACTCACAGCAATGACCACAACCAGGATTAATTGATTTAAGGTTTTACATACGAGACGACTCAAAATAAGTCATTTCGGAGACGTTCTTCCCAGCCAAGTATTGAAAATTCGCTTAGTATTGAAAAACTAAATCAAATATAACAAAAAAACATGCATCCATAACAAAATATACTACAACATAAAAAACTGGTTTGGTTGCCTCCTAAGACCGCCGGTCTAAAAACGGAATGGGTCTATTCTGCAAGTAGTAGATAAGATAGGAAGTAAATGTGACAGGAAGTAAATAAGAAAGAAAGTAAGAAAGAAGTAAGGAAAAAAGTAAGTTATGTAAACAAACAAACAATTTATATAACGCCAAAATCAACAAATGAATCACGACACATCACCACAACGGAGCCTGTAGGGGGCGACTAAAACCAGGAAAAATTAACCACTGGCTTCATCCTATTGCCCATCACACACCAGATTCAGGTAGGAAGAAGTGTTGCTATCTGCCACATCTAAACAGACTGCATGTTGCTGTTTAGGTGTCTTCGCTTAGTACTGGCACTACACAGATGAGGCTAGTGAGTTAGTTGCAGGTTAGTGCCAGGAATGGCACCCAAGCATACAAAAATTCTGTGACAAACATCTCTCAGGATTCAAGGAGGCAGTCGGCTAACCCAGGTTTACGTGGAAAGTAGCTGTGTCTTTTGCCATTTCCCTTGTTATCATAAGTTACAATGGATATTTCAAACAACAAGAAACCACTGGCATAAGGCAAATTACAAAGCTATTATGTGGCTATCCTGGGGCCGACTTATCAAATCTTCTTGTATACATAATACACTGCCCATTACCACTCATTAAGGCCATGAAAGGACTCGAATCCCCTTGGTCTGCCTAGCTCAGGCTGTGTTGCTGTCCTGTTGCCTATGTAAGACATTCAGACATATCACAGAATCCTAGCATGAACAGCACTTAGTGCCACTATTCTGAAATACCATCAATGGTCATAATCTATGAGGACATCATTGAACACTCCCATCTATCTGAGAAATTAATGTTAAATACAAAAATTAGCCCCATACGGGACTGGCAGTCAACTCCTATTTACTGCCAACGTCAAAGTCTCGTGACACAAATCAAAAATCCGCCCGACAAGCTTTAGGTATTGTGCCCTAATTTAAGAATCCGTGGTCATTTGCCAGCCCCCAATATAAATGGGGGAGGAGATAGCCTTTGAAAATGGCCACGTTTTTGACTTTCAAGGGCTCCTGAGCTTGACCTTGGATCGGGTCATACTCATCGACCTCAATGTACATGGCAAATTTCGCTGAAATCGAAGAAACTTTTTGTGGACGGACATTTGAGACCAACATTATTAGGTCGACTCGGAGGAATCGAACAAAATATGTGCACTAGATTAATTAAATCAAATCTTCCAACAAAACTGGAAGTAGGACACTGGTCCCTGTCATTAGAGCACTCACGCTAACAATACACTGCGCTTACCCAAAAAGGGATGGCCGGGCTGAGCTGACCTGACTGGATGGTTACATACTGTGCCATGAAGATGGTCACCCATCCAGATACTAACCGGGACCAATGTAGAGCAACTTCATTGATTGAGTATGCCATGCTACCACCTTAGAGATAAAAAGTTCTATAACTGCTTCTCTTACTTTCAAGGCTATGCATATTGAAACCCGACCTTACCACTGCTCTCTCGTTTTCTTACTCCTTACCATCCTTCCCATGTTCTTAGGTCATATTCCTCCTCTAACCTCTTATAAGTTCCTTGCACTAATCTTATTTTCGGTTCTCGCTATTTCCATCCAGCTGCCAACTATTTCGAACTCCCTTCCTGACTCAATCCGTTCTTTCGATACATTCAATTATGTACAGTGCCACCTTAAAACACATTTTCCAAGCAGTTTTAATACCGCCTAGTGGTAAACACCAGCGCCTCCGATTCACTTATTTGACTAATGGCGCTTTATAATGCTTTTACTCACTTTCTTACTTAGTATAATACAAATCAACCTCTTCACTCTTGACATTATCTTTACAATACACTATACAAACTGATAAAATGATTTAACTTGCCAATCAACATATGGACTGCAAGAGCAGTGACTCGCTGCTCGAAAACGTGCTCCAGTTTTGGCTTCTCGCCGGGAGCATGAGTTCGTGAGAAGACACTCAGGGAAGACAGGTGAGCCACGGAGCGCACCGTCGCCGCCACCATAAATGGAGATCCCATGAATCCACCGACCAACGTCAGTAAACCGATCACCAGTATATCCAGGTGATACCCGGAGCCTTTCTTCAGCATCCGATCTTTCTTGTTAACGATGGTGCTGCATTTGACACAAGCATATGCAGGTTAATGACTATCACCGGAAAATACACATTGATGGCAAAGGTTATCTGCATGCTGAAAGGTCCATCGATGTTATCAACTACAGGTAAGAAATAACAAGCACAAAATAAAGTCCTCAGATGCACTAGTGCAAGTGAGACGACAAGAAAGCCTTTGAGTGTCTGGCAAACATTGCCACAGTCAGCAATGCATCTCAGTCGGCACCGAGCCAAACCAGGCAAAATCACCCAATGGCCGCATCCGTTCTCCATCCACCATGGACTCTTGAAGTAAGGGGCGTTAGTCCCTATACGCCAGCTCTCCAAAGCCAGTACCCGAACAACATACTGACTGGTAAACAAAAGATAACTGCACAAAATCAAACACACACACCTTGTAATCTGAGTTTCCATGAAAAGGAGAATAAATATCAGTACGGCGGGCACTATGGCAGCAAATATCAACCAAATTGGGAGAGGCTGTGACAAACCAAGCGGACTAATAAGCCAGCTTCTTTTCTCTGGTGCAGTTGGTGAAACTCCATCAGGCACATCAAGTTTCTGTGAACAGATAACACATCATTCCACATCTTATCTTTGTACATCTCTCAAACCTACAAACTGAATAATGCCTACTGTTAGTAACCATTATGCTAACAGCCAGCAATTTAGTTTTATTATGATGCATCTAAATTTTAAAAGGTCCGTTACATCCAAACTAGGCCATGGATGACTTACCAGATATATGTACATGACATGCGACGTCTTACCAAATCTTCCTGTATACGTAATATATGCATGACAGCATGACGGTGTTTTATTTTGTTTATTTAGCGTTACACAATTATGCAGCTCTCATATTCACAGTTTTAAACAAAAGCAGCAGACCTACGTCAATGTATCTATGTCACCGAACAGTACAAGTATAGAGTCGTCACAACTACCTAGCCTCAACATGGCAGTGACCATCTGTTTACTGACGGCAGGAGATTGCTAGTGGAACGTAGGACACAACATGAAAGCTGAAACTATCAGACCAGGCAACTGCAAACTGGCGACAGGGTCTTTAGTAACAATATCAATTGATCTTGCCGACGGCTACATCCGCTGGTGTCCAGCGTGACTACATAATTGGCTACTGGCAAGATGGCTGCCATGATCACATAAGAATGCCGGCTGTGGTCTGTTGCATCCAACATTGTCTGCTGTGGTGGAACCAAAAAACTGTCTGTAATAAACGAAAGTCCATGCTATCAGTGTCCGTTCTAACTGTATCATCATACATTTGGTTGTACTTCGAACTGCCCAAAGAATTAATACAGAACCGATAATAAGGCTGTATCAATCAAGTATCCTTTAAAATGAGTCCGTTATAATGATTTTTTACTACTACTGCTACTCCTGTAGCTATGTGGTAACTTTTCAAATATGGTAACAAAATTTAACAAAAAAACTACAATATGCAATCATATATGCATATAAATTACCTGCATGTACGTATATGGAATTAAAAATGCCACTAATGCCATCACAATGATTGATATTGGAACTCCGAAGTCACCAATAGCTCGCCGTACCTGGAAAATATCACAAATGTTTTACTCACACAATTTGTACCTGTAGTGAGGTAATGCATTAATATCAATAAACCAACCTACTTGCAGCAGACAGTGGACAAGTGACTTCTCTGTGTTTATTGGATTTGTCAGCTGCTTTTGACACCGTGGACCATGACCTACTACTGCTCCGTCTCGAGCGTCGGTTTGGTATCCGCGGTGTTGT
>Ga0209363_1001876_pt1 | contig 10555 bp, 8 predicted proteins | sample WorMetexBAHAMAS3_FD_187385 | JGI IMG/M metagenome (GOLD analysis project Ga0209363, IMG submission 187385) | Marine gutless worms symbiont microbial communities from Max Planck institute for Marine Microbiology, Germany - Inanidrilus exumae... | ecosystem: Host-associated > Annelida > Digestive... | reverse complement strand
CAGCAGTTATTCCCTGTATGTTTCATCAAGATTGCTCAAGCAGTTAATGAGATTCTTTGAACACAAAAACCGCCCTTGTCTTCATAAAGATTAACCTGCTGCACTCGCTGTAGGCCTCCTTGAACAGGTTTTTCGATAAACAGTATGTATGGTCTCATTCACGAAAGTCACAGTTAACAGATATTCATAAAGTGAAATACTCACTAAATGTAATATTTCATTATCTCCAATAAAATTTCATTAACTACAGTTTACAGCGCAAGTGGACACACCTTGACATTCCACACGATACACTAGCACATAATTACTACTACTGAAGAAAATTAGCCCTGTACGGGGACTGACGGTTGACTCTTTGCAACTGACGTTGGTGCCAACTTCAAAGTCACGTGACACAATACCTGGACCGAATATAAAAAATCCAGCCATCAAATTTAGATACTGTGCCCTAGTTTAAGAATCTGAGGTCAATTGCCAGCTCCCATTGTAAATGGCGGAGGAGACAGCTTTTGAAAACGGCCGGGCTCGTGACCTTGACCTTGGATCAGGTCATACTGCATACCATCGTGCATCATTCATCGACTTCTACCTACACGCCAAATTTCGTTGAAATCAAAGAAACTTATTATGGATAGACGGACATACGTACGTATGTACGGACGGACGGACGAACATGTGAGACCGGCTTTATTAGGTCGACTCTGTCGAAGAGTCGACCTATAAATTCTGTTTACTGATATTGTAAAATGCATCACCATATCCATGGGCAGCAAAGTGCATTGCAGAATAGAAACGAGGTTTCAGCTGTGTTATGTTTAGCTCACTGTAAATTCTGACTACAGATCAGCAATTCTTACAGAAGTCTAGCATGCCTCCAGCAAAAGTGGCTAGTAAATAAGTAAAGAGGGATTGACTGAGTTAAGGTTTACGTCCATGCATAGAATACGTTATTTCAGAGACGTTCTTCCCAGCCATTCTCTTGGCTTGGTACTGAAGATACTAGACCCAACACAACAAAAGCAAACAATATAGGAATAAAATGATCGAAGATGATATAAAAAAACATATATAATGCTCAACCTACATAAACACAAAAAAAATCTAAACTTAAACCAACATGCAAATTTAAGAACTGTTCACACGTGTGTATATCACTGTGCATAACTGTTGTACACAATACAGCACAGTGTGTGGCACAGTGGTAGAATGCCTGTCTTTGACCGGCAAACTTTCCCTGTCCCACGCTCGACCTGTAGCTGACAAGTGACCACATGTGGGTAAGCCGTCCGCTACAGGTCAGCCAACTAGGTCAACCCAGCCTTTCATCCTTTTGGGGTCGATAAATTGAGTAGTGAGCATCTTTATCGGATGTGCTGGTCGCGCCATCTGGAGAGTGTTCACGTGGAAGCCGGTGCAGTTATTAACCACTGTGCACGGTGTGTGGCAGCAATTTAGCCGAGCTTAACCCTTCTGTAGAGAGCCTAGTGCCGCCCTGCGTGGCGGATGCTGATTGTAGATTGTGCGTCATGTCGTCAATCCAATAAACAAACATCATTATTCTTATTATTAATAGTTCTGATTATTTTCCCGCCTAACGTACAGTCAATCGTCACAGCTCTGATGCTGTCTATTAAACGAACAAAGAAAGTACTAATGGGACTGATAGATGAGAAACTCTCTCTCACATGAATCGTTTCAGATGAAGTCGCAGAACGTTCGGCAGTTTGCTAATAAGAAAGCTCTTCTCGGCTTCCGTATACACTGCAGACTTTGACGATAACTGCCTCTGATTATCTGAACATGACACATTCATTGGTCTAGAGATCGGTTATCATCAGTTTGATACCACCTACATCTAAATACTCTGACAGATATTCATTGGTTTAATGCATTTAAATAGAAGATGGACCTCGACGCACGAGCATCCACATGGATGGCTTCACCACCAGATAATTAAGCATGCTGTGACCTTGACCTTTGACCTCCAAAAATCTAACCAGGTCAAAGGTCATCAGTAACGGCTAGTGAATATCACTTGTCAGTTTTATCAAAACTGTTTAAAAGATATCGTGGTAACAATTTCTACCCGGACGAACTAATGGACAGGACAGCCTGAAGACATAATGCCTTTGCTGAAGGTGTAAAGAACATTGATGGCTAAAAATCACTTGCAGGTTTTACTTGTCGCAGCAGGTTTTAACACTATCTTCATATACTCTTTTCAGAAAATGTGCAAAAAACAATGCATTGTACTAACAGCCCACAATGAGGAAAACAGAATAACCAGCACTCACAAGAGTGCAGAAAACCACGCCGGGAAAAATCGAGCATCCAGTGGCAAGTGACTGTGGGAAAGCTTATGCACTGGGCATTACAACTGGGAAAACCCAGCATAGCTTACGCATGCAGCAGCAGCAATATATTGCGTTCTGTCTGAAGACCGACTCTGATGTAGTCACCTTGCCCTATGACCCTAAATTAAATGAATTTCCAGGACTCATAGTGGAACATTAGTATGTTAAGTTGGGTGATCCTAGCTGCATCAGTTTTTGAGATATCGTCTGGAAAATCAGCGGTGATAAACCCTACGTTAGCGTGTGTAACGGCTGCAATTATTTCCACACAGATGATCGCATGTAAGACAACACACAGCTCTATAAAAAACTCGTCCGATATCTACAATACATATCACGCTACTTACTATTACAGCGGTCACAGGCGTAGATCTGACCATCAAGTTTTTCCACCTCCGTGAACTTGGCGAGCATCTCTGTAATCACAACACCGCACGGAGTTCATCCACAGCTACTCTTCACCCCTTTTACCAATCTAGACCGTGGTCCATAAAAATGTGTCCGGAAGAATTCACACCTCTGCTGGGTGGCAGGTAACACTGCGTGATCCCATATGGCATGTGGTTTCATGTAGCGGTGACAGCTAAGTTGATGGTAACTGCTATACACTGTTTACTTTACTTACTTTATTTTTGACTACAACTCTCCATATTTCTAGGATTATCATACTGTGGCTGACTGCTTCCTGCAGTGCGTTTCATCAAACTAGTCATGCCGAAACTCGTCCAATGTTTGTCTTTTCGATTTTTGTTAGGGAATACCTTAACCAGTCTTTGGGCTGAAAATTTTTTAGATTCCCACAGGTTTTGTTCAAAATTTTATCTTCAAAACTTACATTATTTTATTTCAATATATTACTATCACGTGCAAACGTAACTCAATGAAATGAACACTGCAATGTGACGCAATTACATCAAGCCATTAAATAATTATTGTGTATCTCTCCTGTTTCTGTTGTTACAAAAAGTGCAAAAAATCCACCAAGAAATATGGGAGTTGTAGTCAAACAAAGTGGCACAAATTTATAAACCAACGTGTATTTTCCCACTCTTGCAGAAATCAGAAATTCCCACAGGTTGATGAGAAAAAATTCAAGAACATTTCCAAGAATTTCCAGGACCTTTTCCAATGTTTTCAAAGACATATTTATACAATGTTGGGCGTTTAAAGCACTTTTAACTGGTAAGTATATCATGCTGTTAAAATTAACAGTAACATATGTGAAGAATACAGAAACCTGGTAATGTTTGGCCATTTTAGTGTGTTAATCCTGTCTCTAGTCATGAAGGAAAGATATATGCTTTGCTATTCAGTTTGGTGTCTTCCCTTTTTGGGACACAGTGTACAAAAAATTCAACTGACAGACAACAGAATACACTAAGGTCTGGTTGCATTAAGCTCAGTCAACTTTTCCGACACTTCCACTACCCTTGTCGTTGATAATGCCTCTAAGTAAAAGCTAAATCAGCTTGATTCAAACAATGTGTTACTCACTTTGGAATCATCAGATGACTCAATCGCATGCTCACAGTCGTTATGATTTAAGGACATATAACTTTACTAACCGGTAATTCCAATATGGAATAGCTTATCAAATTGTGTGGTTTCTACTGAAAATGCTAACACCATCCACATACGTTTTGGTCTGAACAGGAACTAACATATAATTACAAATCAGATCTCAAAGATATCAGAAACTGCAGTTTAGTTACGTTGTGTATCAGAAATGCAACAGTTCATAGTTATTTCTCAGATATAGAGACTTTTTTTTCCATTTACTCTACGTGAGGTGATGATGTGATGAAACCTAAGGGCCGGTTTTTCCAATGCAAATTAATCTTCCATTAACGTTAATGGAAGATCAACTCCTATTAATTAATCAAAGTTAATCTGCCATTAACATTAATCGAAGATTAATTTGCGTTGGAAAAACCGGCCCTATGTCAACAATAGTATTCTTATACAATATTTCTAAAACTAGAAGATGTATCAACACCCCAGCACTAACGTTGATGCCTTCGCCACCTCAAAGGCCTGTTGTAACCTTGATCTTTGACCTCTAAAATCTAATCATCTCATCAGTACCAACTGCCTACAATGAGGATACCGGAAGAACCGGCACTCACAAGAGTGCAGAAAACCACGCCAGGAAAAATCCGGCATGCAGCGGCAAGTGGATATGGAGAAGCTTACGCCACATGAACCGTCGAATGAACGGCCGAATGTGGCACAACGAGAGCCCGAAAACATAATGTCTTTGCCGATACTGTCAGGTGACGAAAGCATAAAGGTGATAAACCAACATCACATCATGATAGCACAGACGTTTAAATGTAGCCGAAGTAACAGTCAATTAATCATACCCTCAAGAGCACAAGAGTCCCTGCAGGTGTACACCGCAGAGCAGTGGTATCTGTCGGGAAATTCCAACGACAGGTCCATAAACGGCTCACACATTTGTGATGTATAACCGCATGAGAGACATCTCACCTGGACAGGTGTAAGTACACACGCACCTAGCAGTGCTGTTTGACACAAGCAATGAGGCAAAGCTACAATCAGCCAGCTGATTAGATAACAAAATATCTCCATCAGGGTTTACAGGGCTGCTTCAACAAGAAATTCAAGGACTTCCAAGAACCTTAATTGTGTTTTTCAAATGCCAGTATTATCGGCAAGAAACAAAGTTTATCATAAGATTAGTGCCATAAGGTTCTATAACAATGAAAAGCGTACTCGTACCAAAACAAGAAAAATGACCAGCTGACAGACTGACATAATCAAACTGAATTTCTGGTCAACCGGAACTGGATATCTGGTACAGCCCGAAAGACCACATGTATGACGAAGCATCTGCTGACAACTGCTCCACATGGGTCTCCCTCCTCACAAATGCATTCCAGACCTCATGGACTTAAGTCCCACATCATTTCCAACACCACTGCTTGTACTAACTACACAATGATCTTTTGAACTTGAAAAAACATCAGTTTGCAAGACGATACCTTGCTGATGAGTTCGCCTTGAAACAACTGCTTGATGACGTCATCTCCAACCTCCACGGACGGCAAAACTGAATTGGCGGCAGAGGTGCAGTTCAGATCTGGTTTACAATCAATCTCCAACTGTACTTTGTCCAGAAATTCTCTACAATGTCAACACAATAATCAGTACCAGCTTGCACACTCAAAGTATACTACAGAAATAAATGAAATAAAGAGCTTGGCACGTGCAGAGACAAAAATAAACATCAACCACAAACCACTATTGCCATAAAGCATATGTAGGCAACTATGCATTCCAAAATTTTTTCAACCTCCAGAGAAGTTCTCATTTTCCACTGGCAGGTTGAGACCCAAATTTAGTACAAAGTAGCTGACTTCTGTGGTACCACTCATACCAAAGGTTAGTTGGAGGTTAACGTCCCTTTTCAGAACAAATATGGCTATATAAGAGATGAAAGGTCCGGGGTGGATAGCTATCCCTACCCAGTGAAGGAAGGCCAGCGATATATTAACCTCAACCCTGACTGCCTCTTTGTTCAGCAGCCACCAAAAAGGGAAAGGGATCGAGAGGCTCATTTAAATTATTAAACTAGAGCCTACAAGAAGGGGAGACAACTATCACACTGCAAGAGAAAACTAAATCAAATACTACAAAACAAGCATGCATCCTTAACTAAAAATACATAAAATTAAACATACAAAACTAAAGCCAGATTTAAGTCACCTCCTACGAGATCCAGGATGAAAACAGGGTGGGACTATTCTGGTAGAATGGAAAGGGATGGAAAAGCAAGAAAATAGATAAGGCGAGTAAAAAAGGGAAAAAAAGAAAAGTAAAAGATACAAAAAATAGAGTAAAAGGTGGGGAAGTGAAGAGATAAGGAGGCGAGGGAATGCCCCAGGCCCACACGCAAGTTCTCGAACAAATAGTTAAATATTTTAACGTGGTCTCAGAGCACTTCCGGGAAAGAGCTGATATCTGTCCAGCAAATTTTACATCCGCTAACGTAATGGTAATTAATGAAATCATTAAATATGAATATTTAGTCTAATATGTCTAGAGATGACAGCCTTCAAGCAACTACTGAAGGGGTCAAAGGCAAACGTGCACAACAAGAAGGCAGCATACGAGAGAAACTCCTGCGCATCCTGCTGGGAGTAGCCACGAAAAAACGGAATGTTGTTCCAGACGGTGTAGAGCATGCTGTGAGGACTAACAACCGTTGACATCTTCCCAGACCACATCACTCGCAACAACGAGTGGAGCTCATGCAGCAGTGACTTGTGACTCCTGCAAACAGATACTCTCATCACCGTACACTTAGACCTATGTCACACCCGCAACTTTTGTCGTGCAAGTCTTTCGCACAACAAAGTTGCAGCATGCAACTGGGCTTGTCGCACAGTGCAACTATGTCGCATAAAAAAAAACTCACCAAGCTGACTGGTCGATTCTTGTTTATGCCACAACGTTGCAGTGTGTGACCTCCACAGTTGCATGCTACAACTGTGTCGCGCGATGAAACTGTACGACAAAATTGCAGTGTGACAATGGCCTAAATCGTTTCATTTCACACATTCTGTTCACTGTAACTGCATCATTATCTACCCACTTACGTCAGACAAAGCCGACATCAGCCATCTTAAATTAACACACAGCATTGAATGCAAGCGCAGTATGTGCTTTTGTGACTTTGACCATCTGCCATTACCAATGATCACAAAGGTCATTCAACGCATTTTTAGCCTTTCTAAATCTAGTATCTCAAGATGCAAACAAAAGTATATCGGTCATCCTTACTGTTGGGCCACAATGTATGTTGGCAGCGTCACATGCTGCCCCCTGGTGAGTCACAGTGAGTATGCCAATGAGACAGACAGACGGACGGATGCCACACCATTACATTACGCTTTCTGCTAGATGTGGCCAGATGTAATGTAACACTGGCATGTTCACAGCGTTCTTCGGGAAAAAAATAAAGTCAACATAAGCGTACAGGGTGGAAGAAAAACTGGACCATTGGCCAATGTTGGTCATAAAAGATGTCAAATATCAACTCTTAGTTTAGATTCAGTTGTGGTTTTACGTCCCACTAGACACAAAATAAGTCATTTCGGAGAAGTTCTTCCCAGCCAATCTCTTTGTGTAGTATTGAAAAACTGAATCAAACACAACAAAAGCAAACATGCATCGTACAAAATATACTACAACATAAGATTAATCCAAAACACTAAAGCCAGGTTTAGTTGCCTCCTACGACATCCGGCATGGAAACGGAGAATGACTATTCTGGTTTCGGCACTTCATAAATTCGTCACTTACTTACTTACTTAGACACTTACCCACTTACAGCTTAGAATAAACACTGCTGAAATTACACCCAGAATACACAAAGCAAGTATAAACGTCACATACGGCACAAGTTTGTTAGCAAGCCGACGAGATTTCCTGTTGGTAACGGCCTCCATTTTGGATTTTTCATTTTCCTGCAACAAACAAAAAGAAAGAAATGATGCAGACAATAGCTCATTTTTCCAGGTTTATGGATCACTATATTTCGCTAAGACCAGTCTAAGACTTCACATTAAGAAGAAACTTGAGTGCGTATGGATGGACGTACGTACGCACAGACAGATATTTGAGACCGGCTTTATTAGGTTGACTCTGTCGAACAGTCGACCAAAAGATAAACAAATCAAATTAGAAGAGGCCAACACTCACAAGAGTGCAACGACCCACACCGACAATGTTTTGTGACTCGTGACCTTGACCTTTGACACCAAAATAAATGTGCTGCCAGGACTCATCGTGGAACATTTGTACGCCACGTTTGGTATCAAGCAATTTCTCACAGTCGACCAACTACTGATACTCGGGTTTTTGTAACCTTGATTCACATGATTCAGAAAGCACTTTACCTGAGAATCTTGCAGTCGTCCACATGTATCTGTTGCGGAGCTTTCTGGCTCACTGGGTAGTTCTTGCATGGATCGAACTTTGTCGGCACTTGCAATGTCTGGTAGACCGGCTGGACTGGATAAACTGGATTCGTGGCAAGTCACAGGACTAGACGACGGCGATCGTACCAGCACACGGCTAAGAACAACCGGCGCAGATTCACTCGGACTAGATGCAGGCACGTTGGGTGACATCACACGGTCGGCAACAAGGCACGTATGGGAAGGCAAAGTTGTTGACGCGGTCGTCGCGGCAACGCGTGACGACGCACATAAGACTGATGATGACGCACTACGCGAGAGCGTTTGCTCGCCCACGAATACTTTACTGAACTGATACACATGCCTACAAGCAAAAAGTCCGTCTAAAATTCACAGCGTCTGACTATACTGTACAGATACCAACAAGCACCAATACTGCAGCATTTTGACACTAACAGAATAGAGAACGAACCTTGTACTAAGTAAGTAAGTAAGAAAGAACATTTCTAGTTGGTGCCATTAACGTCTAGCCGCAGGGCGCCGCGGCCACTAAACATAAATATTTTTATTTTTAAGCGATCGTTCAAATTGTCCGAAGGTGATTTCCGGTTGCTGAAGCTGTTTAGGCAGACTGTTCTACAGCGTTGGCCCGGCAGTGGCGAAACAGCAGTCGCCGAACTGGTTACGTGACCTCTTGACCATGCTTTACATTGTATTCTACTTACTAGCATTCTACAGCCACGTCACACGTCAAGTCTCAAGTCTTTTCTGTCAAGTCTGAAGTCAATACAAGTACACCATTGGGGACTGACCTCTATCCACACATGCCGATCCTACGTCCACACGCCACACGATATTCCACAAACGGTGCATCTCTAGCGTGATGTTTACATCGGTGCATCACTACAGTACTATAAATAGAACGTCGCTCTGACTTTAGTCAGCCTAAGCCTGCAGGCTAGGCTAGGCTCCTTCCACTTCTATTTATAGTTCAGTGTGCATGCTAGCCGATTCGCCGGCCGACTTTGGGCTTCTGGGGAGCAAAGTTTACAAAAATGGGAGATTCCCTTCCTTGGACGCCGACGAACCGCCGTGCAAAATTTGACGCCACTAGCTTTATCCTCGGCCAAGAAATCCGTAACCCTACAAACTAACAAACAAAATTACATACAAACAAACAGTAAACGACATATCCACACCTTGCCTAATGGCATGTGTGGATAACAAGCAAGTTGCAGGCGAATCGTATGTCCCAAAATAGTGATTCGAGTCACGACGTTAATCTGAGTACCAGACTGGAGTCCCCATCTCTGCTACCAGAACCACTAATACGATCAATAAAGATCACTCTACCCTGTCAGCACTTCATGATAAGTGTAGTAAATGACACCGCTAGCAGCCGACAAGCTCACCTGAGAACCTGCAGGATGGAATTCATGTAGCATGTGTTGCCGAGGTTACGCAGTCCGGTTACGCCGACAATGGCTGAAGGCCGACGACGTGACGACCGCCGTGACTCAGCACTGCACGATGTGTGGTCAGCTTCCGACTCTCCATCAATGCCACTCGCTGATCCATTGGTGACCACCTGTCCACCATCCTGAATTGAACAATACACGCATACATGTACGTTCAGAATGAAGGACGGAAGTTTGATAGTTCCTGGGCAAAATTAATCAATAACCACCTCTGTGGTAATGACCATTTTCTGGAAGAATCTGGGCTAGCCAGTTCACCCTCAGATGTCGCTTTACATGATCGAGAACAGAACCTTGTCGATAAGCGACATGGATTCTGGTTGCTCCTTGTGTCATCCATTCAAAGCACTGTGGTGTGGTGATGTGGCGTAGTGGTAGCGTCATTAATCTAGATCAACAAAGTTAACCTACGCTGAACCCGGTTAGTACTGGGATGGATGGGTGACCGTGTCCAGGTTCGACTCCCGGAGGCGGCACTATTTCGGTATGTAACCAACCACCCAGGTCGACTCAGCCTTCTACCCTCCACGGGACGGTAAAATGAGTACCAGCCAAAGGGCGGTGACGTTCTGCGACTGGGAGTAAAGGCAGGCATGGTGTAATTTGCAGGTAAAACTGTGTGATCCATGTCTGAGCGCATTAGAGGCGCTTTGTGTAAAAATGCGCTATACAGATCGACTCGGTCAATCAATCATTTTGCTTATTGGGCCAATCCTCGGAGTTTTTCTCAGTGTAAAGTAAAGTATAGTAAAGTATACTTTACTATACTTTACTTTAC
>Ga0209363_1001875_pt1 | contig 10557 bp, 3 predicted proteins | sample WorMetexBAHAMAS3_FD_187385 | JGI IMG/M metagenome (GOLD analysis project Ga0209363, IMG submission 187385) | Marine gutless worms symbiont microbial communities from Max Planck institute for Marine Microbiology, Germany - Inanidrilus exumae... | ecosystem: Host-associated > Annelida > Digestive... | reverse complement strand
TAGTAGCATCTTTACTAGCAGGATATTCTTTAAAAATTTAATCAATTAATAATAATAACAAGTGATCAAAGTAATTTGACAAAAGGCCGCATCGCCCCCGCGCACGAATCGTTCAATCGTTTGCTGTCTGAAGACATTTAGCTAAAACGGTTTGAAATTAAACGAAATGCGCATCCCTATTGCCTGCGCCATCAAAGCCGGTCAATTTTTAGGGATCACGGCAAACGCCCGTTGCCATTTTTTGAAGCGAGACGCCGCAGCCGCCCGTTAGGCCATTCGCGTGCTACCACGCGTTATGTCGCTGCTTGAACAAGATAAATCATAGCTTTAATCGATTATTTCTCGTGCAAATGTGGGTCTTCTAACGATCTACACCTGTATATCGCACAGGGCATTAGCTTTCCGTCAGTGTATTGCGCGAATGTATGCGTTCAGCCATTGTTGTAGTACAGCTCACTATTACAGTGATTCCCTCTGGGACCACACCGCTCAAAAGTACCCATTCTCCTGGGGATCTGGACCCCAGTTAATAAAATATGGTTCCTTAATTGGCCCACCCGAGTCTTCATGTCGATCGGTTCAGCCGTTTCTGCATAGCTCAAGGCAGCGTATCCTTATACTTTGAAACGGGCCGCCATTCGCTTCCCATAAAATTGCCACTTCGTCATGGACGGACGGACAGACGGACACGCGATGACAGCGCGTATACCGCGATAGCATAGCGTCGCGCGGGTAATAAATAAATTATTATCATAATTTCATTAAAAAATTATAAAGTGAGCTAACGACAAGTGATTTCTTATGAAATTCATATCTATATCAAGGCAGCTGGATATCACGTTCTCTATCACAGTCTCAGGCATAGAAACGGAACTATCATGTTACGTAGCAAAATGAATTCCTGTGTGTTTAACATGCATTGACGGTTGTGAAGGTAAAGTTGGAATAGCCCACAGAGGGGAGTGAAGGAGAAAATTAAATATTTATTTAAGGAAAGAGAATATCAGCTATTTCAGTATAGAATTAGATAGGCTACCGCACATGGATCATTTATCACGGCCGGACTTCAAATCTGGGGCCGTGTTCGATAAATATGTGGGCAGGGTCTCTGACCCTTACTATTTTCTATTACACTTTTCGCTGTATAGCAACGTCCTTCTATGGATGTCCTGCAAAATATTGCTCTAATGTGTGTAATGCGCGTGTTAAATACTTCTGCCCTCTCTATACGATCTGGGACAGCAGTGCAGCGATGGACAGTGATGCAGGAAGATGTCCAGAACAACCAGAAACAAGTCTCCGCTGACAGACCCACGCGACGCAGTGACTCATGCCTACGGTTTTGTACACAGATGTCGACGGTCAGTGTGATAAACTGGTGACCGAGACCGTCACCTGTTTACCACACTGACCGTCCAACTAACTTAACAGCACCTGAGACGATCAGCCGTTCCAGAGATATGGTTGGTGCCCATCAAAATTCGAATGGTTTACGTGACTTAACCACGCCCCTTTCATGGATGGTTTGCCATCCATGGACTATCACTTGCTGCCGTCAACCTACCTACCAAATCTGAGATGTCTATCTCCATGCACAGTCACTGTGAAGATATGAAAGGCGATGCAAAATGTCGAAAATGGGGTGGTTTGGGGTAGTTAAAGTCACTCAAGGTCACTGAAAAAGCACCATTCGCTAGAGCACATACGAGTTTCTGTTAGCGTTCCATAGTAACTATGTCCCTTTTTCTGAAATACAGCAAAATATTGGTCGAAAATTGCCGTTTTAATCTACCTACCTCTATTTGGCGCCCCCGATAAGGTGACACCGTTGGAATTTCGCCGAGATTTTTGGCGTCAGAAAACCAGAGTCCCTGGGCTATCGTAAGGCGTAATTTGCGTAATCCTGTGTTTAGTCGTTTTGGTACAATACCGGCGTGTGACAGACGGACAGACAGACAGACAGACGGACGGACACACAAAGACAGCACATACCGCGCTAGTGTAGCGTCGTGCGGTAAAAATGTTTTTCAGAAGGTGGGTCCGGAAATTTATGGGGGTGTTAGCCCTAGCAATTGAACACTCCTAAATCGAGTTCTGTGGGTCACGTCCTAGAGGATATGGTGTCAAGGCGCGTGCAGTTTCACTTACCAGGTTGTCATTGGTGTTTCCTTGACGAGCAACTTCCCTCAGGTCTCTTCTTTTGCGTCTCTGGCGAAACATATTACATTATATCTCAACGTCATGGCATGCTGGCGTTTGAGGAAATTTTAAAATAATATTTATTGACGGCAAAGCCAGAGTGCCGAGAACTCAGAACAGGGTATAGTTGGATGAGAAAAAATTCTATTATTCAAAACTCATTCAAACGATTTTTCACGGCCAGGAGGAACTTGTTATTCGAATTTCAAACTGCTCGGAATTCCTGCTTAGAGTCATAACTAATTACAATTAATGATTAGTATCAATAAAGTAATCAATTACAATCATTAATTACTGACAGAAAACAGTAATTAATTATTTTTCAAACATTACAGTTAATTACAGTTCATTACTTCGTATATGATTCAAGTCTTTAGGCCTTGTACTAATGCCGCATTATAAATAATTTAGTTAAGTATTTGTACTGCATTACGGCGATAATAAAAAGACAATTCCTGTCCTTTTATCGACCACCGTATTACATAATATTTTGATTTGCGTTAATCCAATGGCCATATAAACGGAAAAAGTAATGTAATAAAACAAGGTGTCGCCCTAACGGGACGATACACTACTGGCCCGCAGTGCAGTTTTACCGTGGAGCTATAATTAGACTGGAGGCGGCATGACGTCATCGCTTGGCCTGCGCAGGTGGGTGAAGCCGCCTGCAGGCCCGCCGTGGAGTGTTACAGACGACGACACACGACAGACAACAGACAACGACGACAGCCGACGACAGACGCCAGAGAGCAAAACAATACTGGCCCCCTACACTATGTGCAGGCGGGCCAGTAATAATAGTGAATAAATAAGTAACAACTAGATTTACCTAAGTAACTATTATTGCACAGACTGTGAGTTACGGATAGATTTACCTGACCAACAGGCTGACGGTCGACTTGCTGCTTCTGAGTGTCTACAACACCGTAAAAATAGCCTCATTTAATATAACGCAACGTATGCTTGTAGGTGGAATTACAACAAGATACAAGATATGTAACAAGTCGTGATTTTTTGGAATTTTCAAAATTCGTCCAAAATTTACTAACATTCAAAATTCGCACAGCACTACAATAATATAGGAAAATAATAATTGTCTCTAGCATTGCGTAGTGATTAGTGTCTGCAGTGTTATTTTGGTGCCTTGCATTTCATCTTTGTTTTTGCGGAAGTAAATCTGAAAAGTGTGCTGATAACTGGATCGTAACCTTTTAAGTTCACGTACATCATATTTGTGAATGTAAACATAAAACTTGTAAGATTTGAATTCTCGATTCGACGCGATACCACGAAAAATATCTAACGTTCGCTAAAAGCATAGGGGTAGCCATCTTAGTGTAAAAACCACGACGGAAAAGTAACGATAAAATACTTTAAAAAAACAGTAGAAGCCAGCATTCTCAGGAGTGCAAGGATCCACTTTGTCACTCGTGACCTTGACCTTAAGTAACGATAAAATACTTTAAAAAAACAAAAACAGTAGAAGCCAGCACTCTCAGGAGTGCAAGGATCCACTTTGTCACTCGTGACCTTGACCTTTGACTTTCTGGCCCCAAATAAATGAGTTTCCACTTTCTTGGCTCAGTTTTCAGCGACTATGTCGTCTTTTACGGGGATGCATTTAATGACTTCGCCCGCTGGAGCGGTTGCAAAGTATTGTTATGAGTACGCCTGTGTGTCTGTCTGTTTGTCTGTCTGCGAGGACATCTCCGAAACCACACGAGCGACCTTTACCAATTTTTTGTGCATGCTGTTTATGGCCGTGGCTCGGTTCTCTTCCGGCGTCGTTGCGATATTTTATGTACTTCCGGTTTTGTGGATGCTATCATGTTTTTTTCTATAATGGGCCGTATAGCAGTATGAATATCGCTACAAAAGACCGATTTCGCTTAAATTTACTGATTCGCCGTAAAGTCTGACAGAAGACAATTTCCTGTTATTAAAGGGCATAATTTTGACTAACTATTTCAAAATTACTCGCAACGAAAGTAAGAGGAACGCAGAAATTTGACGATTAATGGGAAGAATTACCGAAACGCACGTCGCTGTAGCTATTGTTACTATGGTAACGGTAAACGTTGGCGGAGAAACAAATATACTTTGACGCATGGACGTAGGAAAGCGAAGTCAATTTAGCGTTAGTGGAACATAGATTAAGGTACAATAGAAAGTTAGGCGAAGCGGGCGAAGTCTGCTATCTACGATTGCCTTGTTCCAGTAGTGTTTGAACTTTTGTCGCGTGATGTATACCGGAGCCGGGTTGGTTGCGGATGAGGGTCGGTTGACGCGTGGTGAACAACTGTTGTCGATGGTTGCCAAAGTCGATAATATCACCAGCCACCTGTCATTTCACAGCTTATTTCACCGACATTATAGCTGTATCCTATAGGCAGGGGCGGATCCAGAAATAGGGTAATAGGTTTAGAGAGCACCTCCAGTGTGTGTCCGTTTCTCGATGCCGAAGTTATCAAGCCTCGACGGCAAATACGTCGAGAGCAAGACGCCAAAGACGTCGAGGGAAGAGGCGGTGAATGTGGAGAAGGTGTCCCCTCCCCAGCCGACTAGGGGACCTTAGGTAGCGTCGTATGTTTCCCTAGCGGGGTCTGCGGCGGAGCCACAGCCGAAATTGAATGTTGTAAAATGCGAACTGAATGCCAAAGAAGCCATCTGGTGGCACGTATTTCACTGAATTTTCTGCAACAATCCCATAGTGGTTGTCGATAACGGAATAAAACTGTGCACGTATCTAATATCATCCTTTAAAATTGTCATAAAATTACCTCCCAGAATGCACCATGCGTTTGGGGAAATGGCTTTTTGACCCCCCTTGGGATCCGACCGACGACGTTGATGATGATGATGATGATGACGACGACGATGATGATGGATGCGACACATGACAATGTTGATAAAATGGTCTATTGACGTGGACACTTTTTACTTACTTGCTAAATGGATAAAACAATTTCCATTCAAGTCGACAGACTTGGCACAGCGATACATGAGTAACTGACGTCGTGACGTCTGGGCCCCGTCAGTCAATCAGGCAACGACAAATACTTAAGGGTTCGTTCACACCGGATGCACTGCGTTGCGGTGCGGCGTCTTTCGTGGCGTCTTTCGGTATGCTGCAAAGCCGACGTAAGATGCATGAGCGTATCCACGGTTTAAAAAGTGGGGGACGAATCATGGCGAGTGTGAGGAACGAGGCGTCAGGTGTCCCCTCTCCAGAAAATTTTTGTATTTTTGGAGCTCAAAATTGCAAGTTTTGGTGCATTCTGGGAGGTAATTTTATTGCAGTTGAACTGCCTCTCTTATACGCATAAGTCGGTAAGCCTAGACTTTGGCTTGTAAAACCTGCTATTGCATCATCGTGTGTCAAAAAGTGGGGGGGGGGACTTTTGCATGACTGTCCCCCGGCCTGAAATCTGGGGGACGCGTCCCCCTGTCACCCCTGTGGATACGCCACTGGTAACATGCCGCATGATGCCGTGCCGCACCGCACCACACCACACTGCACCGCAACGCACTCGATGTGAACGAACCTTAAGCCACTTCAGGAATTTTCGAACCGGTACTCGAGTACCCGATAAGATATCCGATCGGGTACTCGATTCCAAAATTATCCGATAGCGGCAGAGCGGGCAGACCTACTAGTCTGGGGAACTGAAAGGCGACAGAGCGCGATACCCAGGTATAAGCTGAGTACGTAAGTAAGTAAATAAGTTCGTTTTTATTTTTATTATTTACTACTTTCATTATCTTATTTTATCGAATTGCCTCAAAAATATATCAAAACGGGTGCGATGTGTACGCACTATTATATTTGTACGAGTAATAAGTAAAATCATATCTTATAAGTTCCAACGACAAACGTTTCGCCAGACCGAATAGATTAATTGTTACACATCTCGGCAGTACGTTAATTCTGTGACGTGTAAAAGTAATTCAAACCGTCATGTAAATTATACCTGTTGACTTTTCTGCTTTCCTCCTGACGTCTCTGCTGAATGCTGCGCCAAGTATGCGCTATATTGATCGCGATCTACCAAACGCGTCGTATATGTGAATAGTACTTAAACAATTTACTAACTAGACAGAAACCAATAAGTAATATTGGCGCCGTGGCGCAGAAGTGCGGTTCTATCCAAGAATAAATGGTAAAAAATGGCCAGTTTACAACCAAGTATAAGGACGACAGAGCCATAGCTCTAAAACGGCAAATATCACTTTATAATAATATTTATTCGCATACAACATGCAACAAACAGATAAAACAGATACAAATACCCAGGTAACTCAAATTACGCAACTCCTAAACTATAACTAATAAAAACAGAACAATAATATACACCCAATAGGTTAGTCGTAGAGCTACCATCAAAACTCAAGTATATGCACGATAGCATTAGCCCATTAGGACTCCAACTAGAACGTTAACCACGCCCTTACCGGCGAAGTCATGTGGCAATCGATGGATCTGCGCTCTACTGGACTGCTGGTGATGCTAAAATGGCCATGTATAGCGCTGATCGACGTGACTAACGTCAACACTAGATCTGTTAGCTAGTGTGCTTGTTCTACTCAGCGATCACAGGCGCGTGCAATTTGTGCATGCGGTGAATGATTCTATTTTTAGCAGCACGTAAGGAGAGTCGATCAGCGCTATTTCATGTTGCAGCCACATTTGCAGTCAGTTATGATTGTTGACATAATGTCGCTGGTGATTAATTCGCGCCATATGAATACTATTCTTATTAGATGAGATCGACTAACTGAGGCAGGCGTGGTGGCAGTACATCGTGGAGTTGAAATTGTTCGTGTTGCCCCCGCAGCCGGTGTACGTGAACGGCTGACAGGTTCCGGTCCTGTTGTTGTAGTACCAGCGTTGAATCTGTTTGTCACAGTTACCCACGTCCATCTCCTCGAAGCATCTGTTATCGACGGCTGAAGGCACCACCGTCACTGCGCCATCGCAGTACAATACAATGCAATACTATATACAACAGAGTTGCAAGTAGTGGTGTAAGGACTATACTGCCCGGTCAGTCAACCGTGACGGTTCCGTTTAGGGATGCGCGGTATTGAAAAATGTCCGACGACAATATACCGTCTCAAAATACCGTGATACCGGTATACCGCGGTATTTCGTGACGACATCAATTGTAAACAACTTCTGCAAAAATCCCACCGTGCGAATCTTCTGCAGTGCTCTCGCCGATTCTCTTTCCCATAACTGTGTTTTAATGATATTATATGTAAACCTTCTGCCTCTGGACGTGGTTGCCATGTTGCTGACATTTATGTTGTTGTTTTAATGTATGCTGATGACCTGCTGCTGATCTCATCTACACGCAGTGATTTACATAGAATGCTGCGGTATATACGATATATACCTAATACCGTCACTTTTGATACCGCGGTATTTTTCTGATACTTGTATACCGCGCATCCCCAGTTCAGTTAATACAGCTCATTTGCATACTAGGCCACGCCACCAGGTCGAGGTCAAGGTCCCAAGTCATAACGAGACAAAGGATGGATACTTCCAAGGTCAAGGTTTAGGTCGTGACCTCGTGAAACAAAGAGCGCGACGGACAAGCGTGAGTCATCGTCTTTGTCTCTGACCACGTCTTCCGCCAGATCGAGATCACGGTTCCAGATCATAACGCGACAAAGGATGCATACTTCCCTGTCATGGTTCACGACGTAACCTCGTACAGATCTTTTACTCGGCGAGAAGCTGTAGCTTCGCCGAGTACTTGGAGAGACTTTAAGGTGCATTTTGACGGCCTTCACGCGGCCGGCTATAACTCCGCCGAAAGTCAACCGATTTGGGTGAATTTGGACTGTTGTAAGCCAAATGTTGGGGGCAGGCCATGGCGGACTTTGAGTGCGATCTGCGCAGTAGCGACAGTTTGAGAGGGAGCCGAAATTTTTTGGTCACATGAATAGGCCAAACGCACGATTTCACCAATTTTCCGTCTGACAACTTTCACGAATTTTGCACACAACAACCTCGATCGGTGTCGCGATGTAAACTTTCGGAACAGAATTTTGCAACTTTTATTATAAGGGGTCGTTTATTTCCAAAAACGCAAAATTTCTCGAAATGTTCCAAATCTGGCGACTTCAGGCCGCCAGAACTCCGCAATGATAACAGATCGCCGGAAACTCACGGCTAAAATAAATCTCCACGGGATGTCTAGTTTCCATTTTCATTGTTGGAATCAATTCAAAGTCATTCCCTGGTCTGTACACTCCGTGCCGCGGAACGTACGTACCTCAGGCTCCAACAGTTTCGCTGTTGATGCAGATATGCGATATATTTGTAATCACCAGGTGGCGCCAGGAACTATATACATACAGCAAATGAGAGCTAGTACGCCTATTTTGTTTACAATTAAAAACAGTAACTGTGCAAAAATAACTTTGATTACCGGTAATTTGTAACGACTAAAGATTTACATCATCTCATTATATGTGCCAATTAGTTGCGTAAGTCTACAATCACCTTCAATTAGGTTAAGGAAGTATGTAGCTTAGGACAGGGGAGCCACAATTTCGGAGATCTTTAGCGTTGACGGCAGGTCACTGAGACGAGTTTTTAGCGAACGTGAACTGTTCGCTATGCTATCGCCCGTCTCTCTGTCTGTCTGTCGTCTGTCTGTCTACGAAGTTGGTGCACCCTACAGAGCCGGTTGAAATTTTCGGCATTTTTTTCACCATGTGATAGCCCAGAGACTCTAGTTTTCTGATGCCAAAAATTGTTGGTGGGGGACGCCCCTTTCCCCCTAAAATTTGCGCAGAAAGTGACCCACCCCCCCTTTCGAGCACAACGATTTCGACCAATATCGGCTCATAGCGCCTCAACCGTGATAGCTAGCGAAAAAGTTCAATTAGCACTTATAGAAAGTCGACCACGCGCTTTCCAACGAGCCATAGATGAACCGTGTACGTTTCCCCTAAGTCCCACAAAGGGTGGCATAAAACGCGATATCGCTGTTTGTGCCAGTAAAATTCAACTTCTCTCGAAAAAGTCTGCTACAAAGTTTCTTTGTGTGAAAACGTTCAGCGGCAGAGTTCTAGCTACATCATTCCCCTATCCAACGGTCCATAGGTCGATTGCGGGCGACGTCCCCATCTAAGTGAAATTGGCGTTCAAAGTGACGCACCCCTTCAGAAAACGCCGATTTTCAAAGATTTCATTTAAGAGTGCTTCAGCCCTGACAGCTGGCACGGGTACTTTTTGCGACAGAAATTTAGCCCAAAGAATCTAGTTTATAGCAATATGTCAATTATGGCGATATTCGAAGGGAATCGCCCACTGCGAGGGCGTTAAAATGACGAACTTCAGATTGCGATGTTGCATTCCAGTTGCTTCCTGACATATGGTTGCGAACACAGTCTGTTTATAGACTGTGGTTGTGCAGTAAGACGGTTCTGCCCGAACATGACTCTGCAACAGGTCCACGCCAGAAAATATCTATATATTATGTATCTGTGGTCCACGCTCACTCTCTGGCGGCGCCTTGTTGAATATTCAACGTGTGCGATGTCGTCGTAAAACAATTGTTAGGTTTACCTCGGTTTCAAAACCTACTTTTGACAGTTTATGACCATTATAATACCATTTGCGCGATTATCCAGCGACTATTTAGGCAAAACAAACTCTGATATCTCGGTTGGATGGGCGTAGGTGCATAGATGATTGGGTGCACTGCATCGATGACCAATGATGCTTAGTTATAGTAGAAATTAAGAACTCAGTTTAATGGGCGTAGGCTCTGGCCTCTACATGTATCTCCGAAACGGTGCAAGATATGAGGTAAGTTAGTATTAGTCAATTAATAGGAAGTCGTATATGAGCTTTCGATTGGTACCAAAATCGCTGACCTTGAATGACCTTGAACGGCGAAATGCCCTTATTTTGCGTGATTTTTAAGAAATTTGGTAATTTCATGGGCATATTGTGTAAACCGTAAACGTCGTTGACAGAGCCATAACGATGGACAATTTACGATTACTATGTCTGGTAGTAAACGTTTGCAGAGAGACCGCGCGACGCCCACGGTATAAATTCCTAGCAGATTGATAAATTCATGACTAAATGCGCAGTACTGGCCTAGTTATCGTTTTTGATAAGAAGTCGTATATGAGCTTTCGATTGGTACTAATATCGGTAACCTTGAATGACCTTGAACGGCGAAATGGCCCTTATTTTGCATTATTTCACCGAATTTGTGTACGATGTCGTCGTAAAAACAATTGTTAGATTTACCTCGGTTTCAAAATCTACTTTTGATAGTTTATGACCATATTAATACCATATGCCCCCTTATTCAGCATCATTTAGGC
>Ga0209363_1001874_pt1 | contig 10559 bp, 5 predicted proteins | sample WorMetexBAHAMAS3_FD_187385 | JGI IMG/M metagenome (GOLD analysis project Ga0209363, IMG submission 187385) | Marine gutless worms symbiont microbial communities from Max Planck institute for Marine Microbiology, Germany - Inanidrilus exumae... | ecosystem: Host-associated > Annelida > Digestive... | reverse complement strand
AGTCCAAATCGCACTCAAATTATAATCTGAGTATCACTTACAGCTGAACACTTCAACTATTACGGTCTATAGTTTGTTTCATTCATGCCAGCCAGGGTCACGCGCTGTGGCTGTGTGGCGGGTAATGGCTATTTCGGCATTGGCTGAAAGGCGGGGCCGGTAGGCCTACAGGGCACGCGTTTAGCCTGTTGCAGTCAGCAGACGCCACTGTAGTGTAGAAGTTGTAAATTTCCGGAGCTTTTCGCTGTATAGGATCGTATTATGTTGCAAAAGGACGGCAGACGAACTGTGTGACGTGGCTCCGACAGTAGGTGGTAAACGGTGAGCTTTGAGAGACGAAATCGTGCGCGAAACTCGCTGCAGTCGTATTTCGTGAGTGAGTCTAGTCGTTCTTTCACTTCACGTCGTCTGCTTGGCTTCGTTACTCTCAAAAATTTCAGAATTAGCATGTCAGTATTTGTACGATTCGCCGCCATTTTGTTTAGTTTACTTGTGTTAAACGCAAAGTTCAGCGCTTGATCGCTCGAAACCGCCGGTTCAGGTTTAAACTTAAGTTCAAGGCTGATCGAGTTCAGCTAAAATGGTGCAACGCACAATCGCCGTGAACCAGTTCACGGCGACCTACTTGATCGAGTTCAGCGCTGAACCACGATGGTGCAACCGGCCCTTAATATAATATGTTACATAGATACGGACATTGAGGTGTCTAACACCTGCGTCTGTGAAGCTCGTTGAGTTGAGTTGAGTGTATTGACCTTTTCATAGTCGTTAATGATTTTGTTTGTAGTTTTTACAAGACATTGTTTTCTGTAGCTAACAATGAACTTCTGTTTTATAGGGAGACACTGTGAACTATTTTCTGGACAATCTGAATAGGATTGGTCAACCAGTAAGTTTTCAATGTTTTAGATATGCTAACTAACACAATTACTGATTATAAATGTTGAGGCTAATGCCATAATTGGTTTTTATTATATGCATAATAAATTTATTTGTTGTTGATGCCATCTTTCGTTGTTGATGTTGTCAGTTAATGTTGTTATGGTTACAGAATTTTCATTGTCGGTTTGGTTTCAGTCGGTATTTTAAAAAGCAGTTGGTTTTGGTTTTTTGATGAATGCCATGCTTTCTTGAGATATGCCCAGGTATGAGCGACTGTGTGGCATGGCAACAAATGCTGTATGGGGTGTGTTTGACAAAATATAATTCAACTTTGCTTATATACGAGTGTTCAATATACTAGTGTTCAACTGATGTTTTAAGTGTACATCTAGCGCTGGTGAAGATATTGGCGGTCAACAACCAGTTATTCAACACGTTTAACAATGCTGTCTTTCTTGATGTGTCTATTTTCGAATTTTGTATTTATGAATGTAAAACTGATGACCACTATAACCATGACAAAAGTGATGCATCACATGCCACGTCTTGCAGTGCAGTGTACGTCTTGCTTGCGGGGAGAAACATGGTTGAGCAGAACTGTGTGGCAGGTGACTCAAGTCCACTCAGCCACACACCTCATGACTTCTCCTCATCTGTGCCAGTGAACTCTGATGGATGCAAGCAGTCCTTTGTAGACTGCCTTGCCACCACTAAGACAGCTTCCCAGTGGAGCCTGGAAATGACTGTTTGCATAGCAAACTAGAAGGGCTCTGTAGAGTGCATACCTCCCCTCTGACCTTGACCTTGACCTAAAATTTAATCACCTCGTCTCCTGTGGCCAAAGGTATGACTGGCCAAGTTTGGTGACAATCAGACTAATTGGCACGACCGCACGAGGAAGTTGTTCACAAACATACCTATGCATATACTACCAACGTGGGCAAAAACATAACCTACCATCACCTTTGGTGGGGGAGGTAATTAAGCCACTCACTCGTGACAGGAAGTTATTTCAACAATCCTGCCAATCTGCTATATGCAGAACTGAAATCAATATATGACAGTAAAACCAAAGTTTTTGGCAAACGGAGGGATCATAAAAACCTAGGTTTCGGCATTGGTTTTGTATACCATGACAACATTGTTGCAGTATCAGTTAGTAATCATTGTCCGTAAATGCCACATTAGCACTGTGGGCCTGTTGCCACATATTGAATACCACTTACAATTTAACTAATAGGCATTGTTGTCTAACTTCTAAAGTATCATCTATCAGCAGGTGATACACAAAGGAAAGCCATTGTATTATCCTACATCCATTATGTCGTTGAAAGTATCTCGGAAATGGCACCGTTCTGATACAAAAGCAATAAGAGGCTCGGCTATTGCCGAGGGACTGTGCAATGTGCTATATGTCAGTTGAAATCTTGTTGAATGGTGCATATCTGTGTGAAAAATAGCATTGGAAATGGCTTGCTGTCGGCGGATTGCCTTAAAGGTCACTCAAGCTCATCAGAAATGGCGCTATTCGATAGGCTGTGTATTATAGGTTATATATCACTCAATTCATATTAGTGATATTTGATACAACAGATGTTTGCTTCCTGTGTCAACATATCATATTTAATATGTGCAATATTTTCTGAGTTGTTGGAGTTAGAAAAAGGTTTCGAACCTCTAAAGTGATTTTCAAGGTCACTGAAAGTCACTGTATTGGTGCCAGTATTCCATTTTAACTATGCCTCTGTCTTGGACCATTTCCAAGATATCACTTATTCCTCAAATTTAAAACGGTCACATGTCCCCGAGCACACCTCTTCGGGAGTAGTTTGTCATGGGTATGCTAGTACTCACCATTATCAGTCTGCATACAAAATAAAATGAAGTATCTAGTGTCACCTGTTCCAGAGATAAGATGGGGCACCAGAATTTTTTAAAAATGGATCACATGACGTTGACCGTACCTATTGGTTGTTGTTTGTCATCCCAAGGCTATTGCTGAATAGGGTCTACCTGTGTACAAATTTGATAACTCTAGCTGCAGCCTTTCCGGAGAAATGATTGGAGCTCCACAATTTACAACGGGTCACATAACCCCGACCATGCCTCTTTTAGGTTGTTTTGTCATCCGTATTATAGGACTTACTGTGTGGTCAATCTATCTACCAAATCTGAAGTCACTATCTCCACCCATTACACAGATAGGAAAGGCAGGCTGATTATGGTAACTGTATGTTGGCGAAGAAACAAATTTATGTTTATATAGATGGATGTAGGAAAGTGTAGTTAATTTAGCATCTATGGGACTTAGGTTAATGAAGTATATAGAGTTAACAGTGTGATTGCACACCGCGGTCGAAGTGTGATATCTACGATTGCCTTGTTTACACTTTGGTACTGCATCAACAATCAATGGAATATTTAATAATAGTTTAACTTATTATATACTTGTGTGGACCCACATGCATTAATTACACTTGAGTCTGACAGATGCTAGCTATATTTACATGTTTTCGTGTGATTAGTTGACAAAATTGCAAATTGCCTGTGCCGACATTGTATGCCCGATAGCGCCATTATGGCCCATGCAGCATATGAAGTCATCAGTTACTGATTACAATATTGCATGTGCTCTAACTTTTCACTCTTATTCAGACTGCTAAACTTAAATTTGCAATGTGCTGCAGCTAAAACTAGTTAAAATAAATGCTGAAAAAGATTGTGTTCCATTGGTTCTTATATGTGTGTTTGCAGAATTACATACCATCTCTGCAGGATATTGTACATGCACGCAAGCCGTCAAAAGGCATAACAGAGCATAGTTTTATTATTCGCAATGTTCCGTTCTTGTTCGTTGATGTGGGTGGTCATCGTAAGCAGCGACCAATTTGGTACCAGTGCATGGATAGTATGCGCTCCATTCTGTTCTTTGTTGCGTCAAATGAGTTTGACCAATTTTTCTCTGATGAGCAGCGAAAGAATCGCCTTGTTGAGTCGACTGACATTTTTGATCTGATATGCAATAACAAAGTGCTTGTCCACGTATCCATCATCCTGTTTTTGAATAAGACAGATCTGTTAGCTGAAAAGATTGTGAAGACCAGCATAGCAGACTATTTTCCTTCTTTTTCTGGTAATTCAGGTTGTTTGAAGGATGTACAGCAGTTTGAAGTGTCTTTGTTTGATCGCCGTCGAAGGGACCGTTCTCAGCTTCTGTATCACCATTTCACAACTGCTGTTGATACAGAAAATTGTCTGATGGTATTTAAAGATGTTCGAGACACAATTTTACAACAAAACATTCGTTCCCTTCTGCCAAGCTGAAGTGTATCGTATTGTTGCATCAGAGTGTCTTAAAATGTATATTTTGTCTACTTATTGTGTAAGACTCAGATTTTGTATATGTACAGAATGTGAATAGAAAATATTGAGTACTGATGTGCCGGCCGCACCTTTCTGTGTATTGTTGTCCATTGACTTTATATTACAGAATTCACATGCAGTGGTAGACTATTGATACTGTATTGTCCTCTTGTTACGCTTTCGCCACCCGACAGTGTTCATGAAGGCATTATGTTTTAGGCTGGCCCGTTCGTCTTTCCATTCTTCCAGGCAGATAGTGTTAACATGATATCTCATGAATGGCTTGAACAATTTTGATAAGACTGACATGGAATATTCACTAGCCCCTACTGATAACCTGTTTAAATTCTACAGCAGGCCATTGAGGTCAAATCTTCTGAACCCAATATTACGTGCACTATTTAAGCAATCTCGATGAAACTTGCAATGCATAACCACCATCTTCTGCACATCACCTTTTGGAGGTCAAAGGTCAAGGTCACACTTTGGTTCAGACATGGTTGCAAAGACATCAGCGTTGATTGTGTAGATTTTACTGCATGAAGCTGTGTTAGCGTGGTATATGCTGTCGTCTTGTGTCTGTCCATCCCTCCGTCCGTCTGTCACATGCCGGTATTGTACCAATACGGCTAAACCTAGCATCACACAAACGATGCCGTATGATAGCCCAGGGACTCGTCAAACATCTTGTCGAAATTCTGACAGGATCACCTCCAGCGGGGGCACCAAAGAGAGGTGAGATACGTAACAATAGGCGATTTTTATCCACACATGCCGATAGGCAAGGTGTGGATATATCGGTTACTGTTTGTGCGTTTGTACGTTTACGGATTTCTCTGCTGAGGATAAAGCTGGCAGCATCATATTTTGCACGGCAGTTCATCGGCGTCCAAGGCAGGGAATCTCCCATTTTGTTAACTTTGCTCACCCAGAAGCCCAAAATCGGACGAAACGGCCAGCGCGCGGGCCACGGCCACCTGCGTATAAACATTACCATAGAGATGCGCTGATGTAAACGTCATGCTAGAGATGTGCCGTTCATGAAATCGCGTGGCATGTGGACGTAGGATCGGCATGTGTGGATATACGTCTGTCCCCGAAGACGGACGTACTTGTCAACCAATATGTCTGCAGAACGGCTTAAAGATGATATGCAATGATTTTTTGGTTGTTAAAGTAAATTGCCCATCGTATGTCTTTAATATAAGCAAATCTATTTGAATATTAAGGAACATCAAAAAATAGGAAATTTTAGAAAAGGCGCCAGAAAGTGCACACCCGTGTGCTGATTGATGCACAGGAGTACTAGTGGATGCATAATATATTATCCCCATAAGAGATGTTTCAGAGTCACGTGACCTCTTTAAATTTTGGGAAATAATTCAAATAAGCAATAACATCTCGTTAATTGTGCAAGATAGAGACATAGTTGCAATGGAAGTCTACATGTAATAGGAAATCGTATGTGGCCTATCGAATGGCACAGTGCCAATACACTTGAATGACGTTGAAGGTCACTTTTGCAGATTTAAACATTTCTAACTGCCACACGTCGTGAAACATAGCATGATTTTACTAACATAGAGTATCGCGCGGTCCCTCTGCGATAGCTGAGCTCCTTGTGTGTTATGGTGTTAACATTCCTTTTTCAAGACTATGGTTCTATGCAGATTATGTAGTGCTAGTGCAACACCTAGCTGTATGAGATTGTGTGTGAGCAGAACTGAAACACCTCTTTGCAACTTTGGTCAGTCATTGTTGGTGATTTGGTTTTTTTAATCTACCGATTTAGTGATCCAGGTAGAGCAGTCATTCTGCTGTGTGTGCGTCTGGGTGTCTGGACAATAACTTTTGAACTAAATAACAGTTGACCTATGTATTTGGCATGGTGGTTAATCGTGAGTGACACTGTGTAGTGTGTAGATCATGCTGAGAGGTCACAGGTCAAAGTTCACGGTCACAAAATGCAGATATTCCTTTGTGCAGCTATGGCTGCACATTATGAGGTGATGGAGGTGACGTATTTTATGGATGCATGTGATGTATTTATGGTTGTTGGTAGGGTTCTTTGTGCAACCCCGAGTGAGGATTTTGGTTTAAGTATATGATGAATTGATAATGATGGTTGTTTGGTTCATACTTTTTCCATTATAGTTGTTTTATTCCGTTTTCTATTGTACCAAACTTGTTATTTGGTCTGCACTTTTCTGCAGCAAAATCACGCTTTCCATGCCAACTTGCAGCATGTCCAGGTGTGTCAGTGACTGTGAACTGATCTGAATGCTAATTAAGCACACACCAGATTTCTGTAACAGAATTTATCTTAAGATGCTTGGTTCGTTTACACAGATCTGTAGTTATGTTATCTGATGCCCAACCAACCACATGTCTCATGGCCTCCAACATTATTTGAAAGTAACCACAGTTTAAAATTCCAACTCGGCAAACCCATACAGTGATACTGATACCATTCACATGTCTATACAGACTTTTGCTTATGTGAGCAAAAATTAAAAGGGCTGCAGAACCGCAGTTTTTAATTTTTTTTCCACAACTTTTCCGAGATTTCCATGAAAACATGCATTGACAGCATTTTGAGAAATCTTGCAGACAGCTGAAAAGACAAACGTAGGATGGAATTGTAGATGTTAAGCATCTCATATCGTCCTTTCTATGTAGGTAGGTAGTAAAGGTCGTGTGCGGTGACATGCACTGACCTTCGTATTAAGATGTACCACAGTTGTGCACGATGTCTGAGAATGTCAGGTTAAGACATTATAAGGGAAAATAATTAGAACTGTTCTGTGCTGTATGGTGTATGACAGTTGTGCACAATGATATGCACATACGTGCACGTGTGAACAGCTCTTAAATTTGCATTTCGGTTTAGGTTTAGATTTCGGTTTTTGTGTGTTGGATTTAGTTTCTTCAGTACCAAGCCACGTGATTGGCTGGGAAGAACGTCTCCGAAATGACCTATATTGTGTCGAATGGGACGTAAATCCTTAATTAATCTTATGGGGCCCGACCTACCTTTGTTTAGACAACAACTGAGTGTTTGTGTTGCACTTAGATGGAGTTGTAAACGTTACATGGTCTGTGTGGTCTTTTAGTACAAAATTTGTATTGTTAATGTTATTACGACATAATCCTTCTTCAAAGACTGTGTTCTGATAGTTCTCTGTCCAGTTACTTGATTCTTGAAGAAGAACCATATGGTCTTAGGAGATTTGATCCATTTGCTATTAATCCTTTCACTAATGCATTGCCTTCAGTGCTTTGAAACTAATGGTTGGGCGTCCGAAAGAGCATCTGGCCCATAAAAATCTAGTGATGGGGTGTTATCATGATTAGCTGTATGGATGGGGCTGCGAATGATTAGTATGTGGTCCAGCTGATGCCACTGCCACCCTATCTCATGCTTCATTAACAGCCAATAAGGCTTTATACTTTTCAGGTGCCGGCTTACCCAGGTTATCCTTCCTGGAGGAAAGGCCATCAAATGTTTGTTGTTGTTGTATTGTTAATACGTGTATTACAGTCTGAAATGTTTATAATGGACTGTGCAGAATGTGTATAGCTGATGTGTAGTATTGCTATGTCAGTGTATTAATGACTTTTGTAAATAGATTGGTGCTGCACATAATTTTTCTTTTATTTATTATGTGTGTATGTATGCTTACCAGTGAGCTTGTGTTCCGTTATTCAGAACTTCAGCTTAGCGCTCTTGTTTGTTGAAGATTTGTTATGTTTAATTAGTTGATGACCAAACCTTAGTGCCCGAGTAGTAATTGATTCTTGTCAAAGTGTACGTTTACGTGCGGCTGTTTATTCAAAGCAAAATACGTTACTAATGACTTATAGTTTAAAAAACTAATTTGCATAGTTTGGAAGTTTGGCTATTTTTGCTATACTGTGGCCATGAAGTGTTGCTGTAATTGCATATGTACAATTGTTACAATGAAGGACATGCCAGAGGTTTAGTATGGTAACTTGCCCATATTACTTGTTGCCATAATTTAGCCTGCCAGCCTGCCAGTGTTACTTTCTTCCTGTTTTAACGGTGCCTATGGAGACCAATTATCTCAGAATGTACTGGACCAATCTTCACTAAATTTTCAGTATAAATACACATATGGGTGGGTATGATCAACCCAACCTTGTTTTCACCGTCATCAATGGAGGTTCCTATGGTAACTGATTTTTGGCATACCCCACCTTCGTTCTGTGTGCTGGCATTCCACAGTGGATTGGAGGATTGCAACACGGATGTGCACGTTGACACCACCAGTGATCCCTCTACGTCTGGTGAAAATTTGGTGAACGTATGGTCCAGTAACCCTGAGTTATGCATGTGCGTTTGCACCAGGTATAAACACCGTGCTTTGCCACGCATTTCTAGTTTTGTCATAATATGGTTGTTATTTCATATATGCAGTGCTGTAGCATTTTGGTGTAAGTCACTTACTTTGAGACTTTTGTGCTTGAAGTGCTGTGTGTTCATGTTGGATAGTATTGCAAGTTTATACAGAGTTGCTTGTGCCTTGTTTGTCGTTAGCGATACACCCAGGTCTGTCTCGTTCAGTATACGTCATGTTTCTTAATAAGTCTTTCATGCAGGTGTAATGAAATGCAGAGGTGTTAAATGAGGAAATCTGATTGAGGCCGTGCCCAAGCAGAAACTGAGGCTGATGCCGTGGCCGTATTTATGCGACAGTGGCATGGTGATGTAATGATTTTGGTGTTAAACTTGTAACAGAGACTGAAGTATCAAAATTGCATTGTACACCATAACAATTGCATTACTCTTAACCACAATTGCTTTCTGTACTCTGCCAGTTGCAATAATGCCGGTTACAGACATACCATAGTCCAAAAGAAATTCAATATTAAGTTTTTTATTGAATGTTGGAATTGCATTTCAAGAAAATGTTCAGCGCTGGGCATGTTTGGTGTGATGTCATGAAGAGTCTACTTTTAAGAGAAGATGCTCAATTGTATGAGTACTTGCTAGTACAGAGAACAGATGCTTAAATAAAAAGGCTGCAGTAACGACATGTCTTTGCCTCTTAGTGTGTGAAGTTATGTTACATCACAGTACAGATTGGCAAGTTGAGATGATTTGCCTATTTCGTTAAAACTGTAAGAGTTTATGAGAGTAATGTACAGTTCTTTTGATAGTAAGAAAAAAATTGTGTTGAAAGCTCCGTTCAACTCTAAGTAAGGGTGTACGATGCAGAATAAATGCTTGTTCCTTGACTAGAGAATAATCTCCATAGCTAATGCTACTGAGTGAGTTCCATGATTAAAGGTGTTGAATTTGAGGCTGACACCAAAACCTTGAGGATGTGGCCAAAGTTTTACGAGACCAAGGTCAATGGTTATATGAAGCCAAGGCCAAAAGTTTAGCATCAAGCTGGCCTTTAACATCTGTGATGAAATGCTGTCTAACTGCTGATTCTATTTTACTGTTGAGTGATTGTCAATTTGTCATGTGTACGCCTGGCATGCAACAAATCTGGTTTACAGTATTGTATCATGCAAGTTTGCACAGTGTAATTAATTGGAAATGATGTGAACTTAATTCCAGCACCTCAGGTTATTAGCATTATGTGACACGTAGTTAACGGTTTTAGCATTTGGTTTTTGTTGCCTGTATTTTCAACATTCAGATGGGTTCAGATGCTATGAATTTTACGTTTGCCTCATTTAGAACTGATTTTCTGACATGCAAGCGTAGAGGCCATAACGGTTTGTACTAGTATGTAGTAATTGTGCACAGTACAGTAATGTAATGAAAAGTAGACTCAGGTATAGTGATACTGACAAAACGTAACTGAAGGTGTTTGTGAAGTTGATGTGTGGCCAGATTACTGTTTTTTACTGGTTAGCTTTGTATTAATGGTCAGTAGATGATCTGACTATGGTAATGATGAAACAGCTGATTTCTTAATTAACTTTATATGTACTGGCGAATCAATCTGTTGCTGATTATGAATGTGGAATTCTAAAGTTAATTTCAAAAATTAAAATTGCAAATTTAGCAATTTTTATGGAAAATTTTATTTTAATTTTGTTTTGAGTTATCTTACTCTAAGGAATTAATACCTATTAAATTATAATGTTTTACACTAAGGTGAAAGGTGCAATATGACCTTAATTGTGTTGAAAGCGACGTTAAACTCCAGCCATGCAACCATGAACCACTTGTTTCATTCAATGTTGGTGATGTGTCACAAAGATTTTTATCTGCCCCATAGCTATAGCATATAGCATGGGACAGATAATAAAATCGTTTTGCGTCTGTCCGTGCG
>Ga0209363_1001873_pt1 | contig 10561 bp, 4 predicted proteins | sample WorMetexBAHAMAS3_FD_187385 | JGI IMG/M metagenome (GOLD analysis project Ga0209363, IMG submission 187385) | Marine gutless worms symbiont microbial communities from Max Planck institute for Marine Microbiology, Germany - Inanidrilus exumae... | ecosystem: Host-associated > Annelida > Digestive... | reverse complement strand
CGTTACAGACGACAGACGACGACGACAGACACCAGCCACCGTTACTAGTGTGGCCCCTACACTATGAGTAGGCGTGCCAGTAATAACAAGTGATCAAAGAATTTAGACGACAGGCCGCATCGCATGCCGTGCAGTTATTGAGTGATGAATGATCCTATTTGCTGCGAACACCGCAGAAGATACTGCCAATGCTTTTCAATGGACCGGACAACCCCCGAAATTACACCTTTCAATTTCACCGATTTCCTGTCAAGTCGTATGGTGTTGCGATGAAAAAGTTAAGAACAGAATTTAAAAAAATTTCACCCTAAGGGGTCGTTTTTCCAAAATCGCAAAAATTTGTCAAAACGTTTTAACCGTCTTGCGACTTCAGGCTGCACTAACTCCGCAATGGTTACAGATCGCCGGAAACTTACTACCTAAATAACAGACACATTCGCGGTGAGTTACGATTATTGGCATGACTTGGCTGGTAAGGGCGTGCTTATCGGTCAAGCTGGAGTCTCACCAAAGTGATATGTGCCGTTTAAGATCTACAACCATGTCGTTCTTACCCTTGGTTGTAAACTGACCAGTTTTTACCATTTATTTTTTACACATGCCGATAGGCAAAGTGTGTATATATCAATCAATCAATCAATCAATCAATCAATCAATCAATCAATCAATCAATCAATCATGAGTATAATAAAAGGTTGACAAACTGCAACCAAACAATAGAGATATACACGATGGTTAAAAGACAAATGTAAAACTGTAAACATGAGGCAGCAGATCGTGTAGAAGATGTTGAGAGTTGCCGGTTACTTTGGCAAAGAGCTGGTCGTCAGCATCGGCGCACATACTGGCGAAGGTCGTTGATGCGGCACGGTAGTCGAGCTTCGTTGACCGCCGTAGAAATCCCTCCAAGCGATTATCATTTACTGTTGGCTTGTTTTTGTTTGTACGGTTACATATTTCTCCGGCGAGGGCAAAGCTAGCGGCGTCAAATTTTAGGGGCGTCCTGGGCAGGGAATCTCCCATTTTGGGAAACTTTGCTATCCCAGAAGCCCAAAATCGGACGAATCGGTGCGCGGCGGGTGGACGTAGGATCGGTATACGTGGATAACCGTCAGTCCCCTTCACTGGCTGTACTTGTTTTCTGCACGTGTTACCTGTGTCCTTGGCTCGGTCCTTTTTTGACGACAGTAGCATACATTACGTTCGTCCGGTTTGTGGATAGCGTCATGTTTTCACATAATGGGCCAATGGAACAGAATTAAAGACGACGTCATGTTTGGTCGAGTTCGCCAGGTGGCGGCACCAGTCGGTGGCCGCGTATCTGGAAATCAATTTGTTAGCCACTTGTGCACAACTGTAATAATAAAAGACAATAAAACAAGATAAAGCACAGTGACGGGCTATCAGAAAAGCTCATGTAAGCTGGTAGCCTAAATAAGTACAAATAGTAACTAATAAACTACAAAACACAAACGACATAACCACAGACACAGATGAATAGACAGAGACAGACAGACACAGACATGCATACAGACAGACACACAGACATGCTCACAAGAGATTGCTCATACGCCAAGTACATACACCAAAAAACATTAAACATACATGGCCTCAAGATAGAATCATATACTATTAAACGATACTGTGTACAGTGTCTATATCAGCTGTTTGTGAGAACTTCTTTATTTTATTACTGAAGTACTTAAAGGAAGAAAATTCTTTTAGAGATGAAGGCAATTGATGAATTATTAATAGTCGTGTGATGCGTGTATGACGACAGATTCCTATCATCTTGTTCTGGACGACAGCGGCAGGAAAACGTGCTCTGGTTTGTACTGTAGTCGTGTTCAAAGTAGCCGCGACATCTACACAATGTCTTTTGCGAATTATTTATTTACTGTATATACACCGACGTCTGAGACATACGGAATATAGCTAATAAAGCATAATTTCATTTGTCGGCTGGCATCTTAATACGCCGGCTGTTGGCTTTTCAACACCACAGCACCTTTAGATGCACAGAACACTTGATGTATAGCACGGAGTTGTTGGGTTTAGGCTATAGCAAATCGCTTTATGTGCACAGGAAACGACGTACTGCCACGTAAAAAGTGCATGGACACATTACAAAATTGATCTCGTACATTTTTTTATACTTTTTATAAATCTATAAAAGTACCGCTGTTGAAAGTACATATATCAGTACAGTGCATAGAGTAAGCAGTTTGTTAGCTATTTCCAAGCTATCAATTATACATTCGACAACAGCGAAGCCATGTTGTTAAGCATGACATCGTTACTCACGCCGACATTAGTTGCGAGGGTAGATTTTTCAGCGGCGTTTGTGTTTGTTTGTCTGTCTGTTTTTCCACACAATAACCCAAAAGTCGATGCACCTAGGATCACCAAACTTGACGCATAGATGCTCCACGATGAGTCATGAAAAACATTTACTTTGAAGTCGAAAGGTTAACGATCTAGGTCATGAGGCACAAAAGACAAGTTTGTGCCGGTTTTCAGACGGAATGCAATATTGCCGCTTGCTGCATACGTAAGCTACGCTTGGTTTTTCCGGCTGCAATGCTCCGCCGCACAAACCATGCTAGCGACACGTGCGTCACTTCACCGACACCGATGCTGCTGCCGACCGCCGGTTTTGTTGCGTGCTTGTAGTTTTTCATTGTCAGCCAGCAGCAATAAACATTGCCGTCGTGGGTCATGACATTCTTGTGAGTGCTGGCTTCTTCTAGGTGTCTGTGTGGTCAACAGCCGTGAACCTTAATTTCCTGTTTTTTCTCTTTTCTCGTTAGATACTTGACTTTCCGTATCAGTAAAAGTATTAGCTTTTAGATGTCAAGTACAACTTTATGGGTATTAATACAATACTTGGAATGATAGTTACATGGTTGGTTGCATGGCACAGTAATAGAACGTTGTGACCGACAAACGTTCCCTGTGCTACGCTCGACCTGCAGCTGATGGGTGACCACTTATGCGGGTATACCGTCCGCTACAAGGTCAGCCAACTAGGCCAACTCAGTCTTTCATCCTTTCGAGGTCGATAAATGAGTAGTGAGCTGTAATCGGATGTGTGTTACTTCGCTCGGGTAACGCCATCTGGTGAATGCTTACGGAGTAAAGGCAGGGTGGTTCATTTTCATTCGTGGATAAACGTGTGGGTGGCAGGTAAAGCTGTGTGATCCCTCTAACACGTGCCATTCCTGAACGCATTAGAGGTGGTTTACGACGATGCGCTATAAAAATCGACGTTTACTTTACTTACTTTACTTTACATGCAGGAGAATTCCAAGTACTGTAAGTTCGACTGGTCTTTGACGTTGATGCGCAGATAACACTATTAGTCAGCTTCGTGGGTGGCGTCGACCTTCGTGGTGGTCGTCGAAATCCGCCATTCCACATTCCGACCGAATGGACAGCGTCGTCGTCCGCGCGCACGGCGTCTACGTCATCTACAGCAAGATAATGTTCGGCTGCAGCAGCCACGACCTCGCCAGCGATATTCATAGCTACGTGCACAAAATAATCGCCATGGACGGCAAGGGTGGCAAGTCAGTTGACTGTTCATTGTCATACATGTAGGCTGATTGAGTTACGGTTTTACGTCCCACTCGACACCGAATATGCCATTTCGGAGACGTTCTTCCCAGCCAATCTCTTGGCTTGGTACCAATGAACAACCCAACACATCAAAAGCATGCAACACACGAATAACACTGATTTAAGCTAACGCATAGGGACAATGCGACGCTCTATGTTAGCAAGTTCATGTTGTTTCACGAAGTATGGCAGTTAGAAAGCAAAAGTGACCTTCAATGTAATTCAAGAGCATTGGCACTGGTGCCATTCGATAGACCACATACGATTTCCTATTAGTCTTCCATTGCAACTATGTCTCTATCTTGCACCGTTAACGAGATATTATCACATTTCTCAAAATTTAAAGAGGTCACGTGACTCTGAACACATCTCTTTTGGGGATAATGTATTATGCACCAATACTCCTGTGTATCAATCAGTACACGAAATTTGAAGTGCGTAGCATTACCAATTCCAAAGATATGATTGGAGCAAAATTTTAAAAACGGGTCACGTGACCCTGATCACTCCAATTAGGGGATAGTCTTTCATCCGAAGGCTAGCACTTGATATATTCCACCTGCATACAAAATTTGGCGACTCTCGCTTCAGCCGTTCCTGAGATATGATTGCGGGCGTCGAAATTGAAAATGTGTCATGTGATCTTGACCACCCCCTTTAGTAGTTTCTCATCCAATAGCTGGGATTTGATGCAATCTACCGGTGTGGAAAATTTGACGTTTTTAGCTCTGACCGTTCCAGAAATATTATTGGGGACCACAAAAGTGTTTCCGGTACTTTGACCTTGTTTCGGTCTTTACTCGGATCATTTCCAGTACGATCCGAAGAAGGATCTTGCTTGCATGTGAGACAAGAGCAATTGATCTGTAATTTGCACACTGTTTAAGATCACCTTTCTTTGGAAGTCGGATGAATGTGGAGAACGTCCATTCTTCTGGCCACTCGTCAGTTTCCCAGATCGCCACACATATTCTATGCATTCTGCCCGGTACTGTCTGGTTGCGGGGCACAGCAGTAGAACGTCGGTCTTTGGCGGGCAAACTTTCCCTGTGCTGCGCTCGATCTGTATCTGACGGGTGACCACTTACGAGTATGATAAGCTTTATTTACCACACATGGTAGTAACAATATACAAATACACAGTTGAAAATAACTTAACTGAGAAAAGAGAAAAAACAAAGAAGAAAAGCACATTACTCTTATGTGGGTAAACCACTAAACCGTTCGATATATCATATAGGTCAACCAACCAAGCCAACTCAGCCTTTCATCTCTTCTGGGTCGATAAATGAGTAGTAAGCTGCAATTGGATGTCTGCTACCTCAGTTAGGGGTGGCGCCATCTGGTGAACGCTTACGAAGGAAAGGCGGGCATTGTGTAATCTGCAGGTAAAACTGTGAGCCATGTCTGAACGCTTTGAGACTATGCATAGTATAAATGGCGCTATATAAATACTCATCCTTTCCTTTTCCTTTCCTTTCCTTTCTCCTTCTGCTTTGAACAGTTCTGCTGGGACCTCATCAGGACCTGTGTCTTTGCGACTTACTCTCTGATGGATGGCACGAGCAACCTCTGAACGAAGTGGTGGAGGCTCTTGCTGCCAACATTCTTGTTAAATTCTTTTCCCTACTTCATCATGGTACAAGTCTTCACGATATTATAGTCACCGTATTTTACGGCAGCATGCTAGCGTTGTTCTGGCGTTGACGACCCGCGAGTCTATAGCAACGGGTCGCACTGTTCATAAATGTAGGAGGAGATCAATCTCATCGCGTCCTGGATTGATGCAGTCTGGTGAAAAAGAACAGATATGAACGTGTGAAACGCATGAATGCGGCTTTCCACATTAGCATAATATGCTGCAGTGGCATCAATACGATGCTAGTTGAATGAGATTAACGAGCTGCAAAAAATTATTATGTGATAGATGAGCTCGTTTATTGATTGGCAGGTAGACAGAACGCTAAATGGTAACTGCACGTCAGCCTACAGCCGACCTGTAATAACTCGCGACGGCCATATTGATTGGCGTAGGCCTCCATTGAATCTCGACGCGCAGGCTATAAAATGATTCCATTGCAACGAAACTGCATTTAAAGCCCACTTCACATCCGCCCGAACTGATCTGAACTAAAACAGCCAGTTCAGATTTCGGCGATATGAATCAAACGGCTAGTTTATTTTACTTTAGTTAAGTCGCGGTGGTATGAACAGGCCTTAACAATGGAAGAAGACCAAGTCTTTATCTAGCAAGCAACGAACTTCAGAAATGATGTCCGTACGTCACGAAATATGTCAAAATATTGACAATTTTTGTCAGTAGTCGACGAAAACGGAAATGTACCCTTTTAGGCGGTGTGTATTGTCACAGTACCGTGTTATAACATCCCAGCCAGGTTTTGTCGAAAATCGTTCGGAAATGTAGATTCGAGTTTCAGTCATACAACAAATGCATGCACTATAGTGTGCATGCATCTTAAATACTCTCAGGCGATAACGGAAACGCTAGTACGTTCACGTTTATATCCATATTTCGAGCATATGTGCTTTTTAATAAGTATTCAATGACTGCAGCAGCGTTAAAACGTCTACACTAATGAAAACTAAGCGTACTACCAGTCCTAGCAGTTTGAAATAATCTCATTACGTTCATAATTTATATAGGCTACACTGTGTCCCCCCAAAAAAACGACACTTGGTCAAAATTTCGGAAAATATAGACAGATTTTCAAAATTATTTCACTGTTAAATTTTCAAGAAAATTTTTTTTTCTATGTATCTATGAATACTTCACTGCTACCTCATCTCAACTGCGTTACTCTGTTACCTTGCGAACTTCGAAAATTCAGAATAGCTGCCGATCTTTTACTCCTGCAGTCAAAATTACCGTATCTGTTTTACATGAAACTTAATAGAAAACTTAACAACATTCAGATGTCACGGGCCACAAAAATAAGACGGTGAAGATTTACTTATTTTATGTGCAATATATGAAGTACAGAATGCAGATCACACAACAATGTTTATTACTTCATTCAAAATATGGCCTCACGACAAACTCTGTGATGTCATCGTTCACAGAAGGTGATAATAACGTTTGCAGCTAATACCTTCTGAAGTCAAGCTACATGATAAGGACGCCACAAGTTAAATCAAGTGCTCAAAACACCCATCTCTAAAAATACAAACACAGCTCGAATACGTTTGCGCCATGATATCTCCAAAACGACAGTCTGCTGTAGCCCATTCTATATCTCAACCAGTCACTACTTCAGTTTAATCACATCACGGATCCTCTTCTGATCGAAGCTGCATTGTTAGCCAGATTTTGCAATCATTATGATTTCGATTTCGGCTATTGGAAGGTCATGTATCTTGCAAGATGAATTCTGAAGTGGCTCATTGAAGATGACACTGGAATTGGTAGCAATTGCAATTTTCAAATGGGTGTGGACGGTTACGGGTTACATGTCAAAATTGTTTTTTTTGGGAGGAATGGCAGAATTTAAAAATTCCACTGCGTTTTTAACTAAACGAAACAACGTATGATGTAAAATAAACAGTGTATAGCTGTAAAGCAGTTAGCAACAAAGTGTCGCTCTAACGGGACGTAACAAGACTGGCCCGTCGTGCAGTGCTACAATGTAGCTACAATTAGACTGGAGGCGGCATGACGTCATCGCCTGACCTGCGCGAGTGAAGCAACCTGCAGGCCCGCCATGGAGTGTAACAGACCAGTGTTATTTTAGTTCTCAAAATATTTTTAGTTCTAGTTCTAGTTTAGTTCGGAGCCATTCATTTCAGTTTTAGTTCAGTTCTCGTTCTGAAAATATTTTAGTTCGACTTTTAGTTTAGTTCGGCTGAACCCATTTTAGTTCTAGTTTAATTCTAGTTCTAAAAATGTTTTCAGTTCGTTGACTATTGAAGTCAAAATTCATTTCAGTTTATTTGTCTTCAATTACTTTTTATAGCAGTTAATGGTTGTAACTACTAAAGTACTAAGTACGTTGAATTGTCAGAGATGACGCCCTTGCCACATTTTGAAATTACCTTCTTCATTGCCACCGAGGACTTTCTTATTCTCCCCAGTAATCCTTGTGTCTTGGCCATTATGACACTGTATGGCCCTTTGTACACTTCCTTTATGACAAACCGCAAGGAGTGTGCAAGACATCCCAAGCGCCGGTAAGGCAGCTCTGTCACTAACAATGGGTTTTCATCCCCAGCATCATCACATCCGTCCACTGCCTCCTCATCTTCCTCTACTTCGTCTTCCTTTGCTGTATAGCTCTCTCTGTCAGCATATTTACTGACTTCACCATATTTGCATCATTGTCTGAATCTGAAATTATCTGTAAAACCTTCTCCACCGGAATCTCCCAGTGAGTGAGGCATTTCTCTAGGCTCATGGAAAGCATTTCACCAGTGTGCAACAAGCTACAGCTAAAAACCACTCAGTTGGAAACGCCTAAAACTGGGTCCCAAAACGCTTCATATGCAAGCAAAAACTATATGTACTTTTCACAATTTTAGTTCTTGATATAATTTTCGTTCGACTTCTAGTTTAGTTCGTAAACAATTAATTTAGTTCTAGTTCAGTTCTAGTTCTGACAATATTTTTAGTTCTAGTTCAAGTTCTAGTGAACTAATAGCTTTAATTTGAGTTTAACTTCTAGTTCTAGTTCACGAAAATATCACTGTTACAGACACTAACAGACGACGACAGACGACAGACGACAGACACCAGACAGCAAAACAATACTGCCCCTGCCCCCTACACTATGTGTAGGCGGCCAGTTTTCCCAGTAACAACTTAGCCTCACCGCTACGGGAAACTCATATGCCATATGGGATCACACAGTGTTACCTGCCACCTGGCAGAGGTGAGAATCCCGCCTTTACCCCGAGATGAAGCAGATACTCGATTTAGTGACCCCGGAGGGATGCAAGGCTCAGTTGATCTATGTTACGTGAAAGCGGACCGGCTGGAAATTGAACCCGCGACCTGTCAATCGCAAGTCCAACGCCCTACCGCAGCGCCACCACGCAACACATATGCATAGCTTTCGTGGCATTTGCATGTATAACACATGCTGACAGCCGTCGAAGCCACGTTAATCGCAAGTCAAATTGCGTCCCTCTGTAAATCAGGTTAACGAACTACGACTGATTTCGCTGTAGCACACAGGCCTACATTGTTCGCCTAAGTCAAAGGTGGCTAACGAAGGTCTCATTGGATCCAGCAGAACACGCCTTCAGCAGAATTTAGAATGATTATCATCTGCCTTGGACTGTTGGACTGTTCGTGTGACTGCAACTTGGTGAATTTATTTTTGTCCTGCGTCGCTGAATGCTTTGGAGGTTCTGATTGTTGCAGGTCCATCTGCCCCGTTTAAAGGCTATACTGTGAGACAAATTATTTTCGAGATAGCTATAACAGCGCGGCGTATCTTATGGTCCGGTGTCTGTCCGTCCGTTCGTCTGTCTGTCTGTCTGTCTGTCGCACGCCGGTATTGAATCGAAACGGCTAAACGTGCCATCACGCAATTTACGCTTCATTAGCGCATGGACTCCATTGTTTTTTTGACACCATGTATCTACGTCCCGACATCAACAGTTCAATTAAATTTAAACATGCATCAAAACTAAATGAGTCATGACTCATGATGCCTCTGACGCAGGCCTACACAGTTGTGGTAGATTAAATGAGCGGTCAACCTATCATCACGCAACTACAACGAGACACGTTGTAAGCGAAGTTTCGTTTCTTTTCAAAATTATTATTGGCTCGAAGAGCCTATATTGTAAATACTCTACGGCGCAAAAAACGGTCTTTACGCGTTCGGCAATCGGCCTAACTTCGCCGAAAGTAAACCGATTTGGATGAAATCTGGAACAGTGTGAGCGACATGTGGGACCGCTGTGGCGAATATCGACAACTAACCCTAACCGTAATCCTAAACCATAATTTTCCCACTTTTGCACACACACAAAATTCCGCTGTCGCAAACCCGCAACCGGATACCGAAAATGACGTAGAAAGTTTAGAATGTGGGTTTTGTAGTCTAGTCTCCAATAGACCGAAGTTCGATGCATTAATTACCCACGCCGGCGGCAATGGCGTGTGTCGGGCTTCCACCGCTGTTTGTCTGTTTGTTTTTCCAGGCGATATCTCAAAAACCGATGCAGCTAGGATCACCAAACTTGACATACAAATGTTCCACGACGAGTCCTGTAAACCCATTTATTTTGAGATCCAAAGATGAAGGTCACAACGTCGCTGTCGGTCTTGAGACAGAACTCTGCAGTATTGCCGCTGCTGCTGCAGTGCATACCTAAGCTACGCTGGGTTTTCCCTAGTGTAATGTGCCGCCGTACAAGCAATGCTGGCGACATCGGGTTTTCCCTGCGTCACTTCCTCCGCGTCAGCTTGCCGCTGGACACCGGAATTTCCCCGACGTGGGTTTTTGCACTTTCGTGAGTGCCGGTTTCTTCTAGAATCACATTGGTCACGGGCTTGATACGTGCGACTTACAGGTCGACGAGCATCGCGGAGTCGCAGCGCGGTCGGTCGCGCCGCAGCCGCGTTTGCTACAGCAGTTTCCTGGCCGTGATGGCGGAGCTGCACAGTAACGACTCCGTTTACGTGGAAGTGAAGCCGTGTTCTATCGTTCAGTGGTCACCGGGCGCTACGCAGTTCGGCGTCTACCGCATCAGGTGAACGACCCGGGCGACCAACGAACCGTCTGTAGCCTACCTATAGCACTCGACTTCAGAGCCACGTTACATTTCGACGAGTTACATACATTTGCATGTGTTCGTGCCAGGGAGTAATGTTTTACGTTACGAAGTTATACCATTTTTACGGTCATTGGCGATCGAATGTCATGTTTTCCTGTCGTACATTTTACGATATTATAATTACTAAGCATCAGTATAAGAT
>Ga0209363_1001872_pt1 | contig 10563 bp, 6 predicted proteins | sample WorMetexBAHAMAS3_FD_187385 | JGI IMG/M metagenome (GOLD analysis project Ga0209363, IMG submission 187385) | Marine gutless worms symbiont microbial communities from Max Planck institute for Marine Microbiology, Germany - Inanidrilus exumae... | ecosystem: Host-associated > Annelida > Digestive... | reverse complement strand
CCGTCATCCGTCCGCGCCCACCGCCTGCGCCCGTCCCTCGCCTGTCCGACTGCCCACGTAAGCCACGCCGCTGGCCAGATTCACAGTTCGATTATTATATATCGATAGATAATGTTGATAATGCTAGTGATGCTGTACATACAGTATCCATGTATGCAAATATGTTTGTTGCTAGAACGTCGAATACGGTTTCAATTAAGCACCTATTTTAACCAGTTTCCCTTTCAGTACTTAGCCAGGAGATTGGCTGGGAAGAACGTCTCAAAAATGACCTATTTTGTGTCAGATGGGACGTAAAACCTTAACTCAATCAATCAACGAGGCCATTTAAACGAAAATGTAAGTGATGGTTGTGAGATGTGTACTGTTAGCAGGCAGGTTGAGCATGTCTGTTTCATGTTGATGATCAGTTGGTGATCAGTTGTCCATCATGAAGATGAACAGCTGCGGAAGCTGGCAGAAGTTGCACGTGGCAACGTTGAGCGACGTTGAGTATTGGACGTGGCTGAGTGGAAACACTGTCGCGCTGGTCACCGACCGAGCCGTCTTTCACTGGGTCATGGAGGAAGGTATGGTATGGTAGGGTAGGGTTTAACGTCCCACTCGAAACATTATAGGTCATTTCAGAGACGATTTTACAGATCAGATGACCCAACCAACAGTGTAATTGCACTGAAGGATGATGGTCTTCCAAGTCAAGGGCCAATCCGCAGGCTCAGCACACTAGAATGTAACGAAAAGGATGTACCTCGGTAATCAAGAAAATTTTCTACATATAGCACCAACTACACTGAAGACACAGAGGAGCTCGAAAGACAGCTAAGCCAAGCAAGATCAAAGCCCGATCCAGTCGACCGTGTACGAACTGCTCATTATATAGGTGTGCATATGATGTGCACAAATGATGCACAACAGCACAGAGCTGGTCAAATAATCTCCCCTCTTACCCTCCAGACAATCACCATAGCTCAGATGTTGTCTGTTGGAGGGGAGGGGCACATGGAGGAAGGTAACGATCACTTGCTTCATGCTGTCTTTGTTCTACAACAGTGGAGGTAGATGGAACTTCAAACTTGGGATGTCTGAGAAACGGATGCTGCGATAATGTTGGATATGAAAAGGTTGATGTGTACTGAGGGGATGCGTGTATGTGGAACAAGTGGTGAAGGAAGAGATTTGCTACCAGCTAATGCAGGAGGTTCAGCTGCAATATGGCCGTGTTGTTGTTACTCCTGCTACAACTGCTGTTGTTAGTTTTTAATATTTATTATTTTTTATTGCAATAGTTGGATAAAAAGATTACGTGTAGTGCTTAGTTATGAAACTCATCTCTAAAATGCTCAGGATGGCACACATTAACGAGAGGTCACACAGTTTTACCTGCTACCCACACTGTTATCTACGAATGGAATGAGCCATCCTACCTTTGCTCCCAGCCGCAGAGCATCACCACACTTTGGTTGGTACTAATTTCCCGTCCCACAGAGGGTAGGAGACTGAGTTGGCCTGGACGGCTGGTTACATGCCGAGGTGGTATACCCACCCAGTAATACAAGAGTAAAAATTACTCGCTAAAGCATGTTTAGGAGATGGTTTATGCACATGTTGGTATTTGCTGTCAGACGCTTAGTACCGACGACGTTTGTGTCTATATCCATTTATCTGCATGATATTTCAAAAACCAATGCAGCTATGATCACTAAACTTGACGTAGAAATGTTCCATTATGAGTCCTATGAGCCCATTTATTTTGGGGTTAAAAGGTCAAGGTCGTGAGGCACAAAAACTGCTAGCATGGGTGTTTGCACTTTTGTGAGTGCTGGCTTCTGTTAGTGAAATATGTCACAAAGGTACAGTGTGCTAAGCAACAGTCAGTTCTGCTGCTCCGGCGTTCTACTGTGGACACAGTGATGCTCAAAGTGAGTCGGCAATGAAGATACAGAACAAGATTTGTGGAGCTCAAAAATGTTCTGCCCCTTTGCAGGCCCCAGGGCTGTAAGACGGCCTGATCTGTGTCCCGGCTGAATGTCATACAAGGCGAGCTAACCTGGCTTTAGTTTCTGCTACGTTTATTTTGTGTTATCGTAATGTCTTTTGGTTTATTGGTGCATTTCTGCTGTTGTTGTGTTCAGTTTAGCTTCTTCAGTACCATACTAAGTTTTTGTTTTGGCACACCCTGTACCTGTTACAGTACACAAGCAAATGTGATGGTGTTGTCGGTTAACGAATGATTACGGCATGATGATCAGGTAACAGTTGCGGAGGTTGGTGGCATTGTTGTCAGGTGAGCTTCCCCGGAAGCTGTTCAGTCGACACGAGCGACTCAGTTATTCGGAGATCACGAGCTGTAAATGTGACGACTCTCAGCGCTGGTTTGCCCTCACCGGCCTCACACCACAGGTGATTTCGGTTTACCTGCTCCTTACCTGTAATGACACTGCATCAATTGAGGTGGAGGGGGCAGGTCCGGTACCCGTGGTGGGTACCTTTGGTGCTTCTTTTTGGTTTTACCTAACTGAAGTGTTCCAAAGCCAGAACTGATGAATAGCATAAATTTACACAAGATATCACGTTGAACTGATAAATAGGTCTTGGTGTGGTTGGTTAGTTTCCACTTTGTTGTAGGCACTAACGTAATAACTTAAATGAGCCTCTCCTATCCTTTCCCATTTTGGGTTGTTGCTGAACAAAAGGGCAACGAGGTTGGGAGGTTACTGTGTCGTTGGTCCTCCTTAACCTGATGGAACTAAATCACCCAAGACATCATCCCCAATATAGCCTAGTTTTATGCTGAAAGGGAACGTTAATCTCTCAACCAACGTGTCAATTTCTGTATGGCATGGTGCAGGTATGTACTCTACTGGGTGCCTTCTAGTTGTTGTTAATTTTATATGGCTGAAACTGAAGATGCAGGCGGTTAACAAGTGAGTTTGTATTCGCAGTTATGTCTGATGAGAGAATGTGATCCCTTCATCATCCAACATTGTCAGCAAAAGCATTATGTTTTTACACAGTCCCATTGTCCTGTTCACCTGGTCAGTTATTATTACCATGATATCTCTCGTGAATGGCTTGAACAATTTTGATAAAACTGACGGGGAATATTCACTAACCCCTACTTGATGACCTGCTTAGGTTATGGAGGTCAAAGGTCAAGGTCACATTAGGCCATCAAGGTCAAATCTCGTGAACACCATATCTCGTTGACTACTTGAGCAATCTCAATGAAACTTACAGGGAATAACCATTAGCCCCCTGCTGATGACCCGGTTAGATTTTGGCGGTCAAAGGTCAAGGTCACAGCAGGCCTAATATGTGGTGGCAAAGGCGGCCACGTCGATGCTGGGGCATCAAAGTCCATCTTCTAGTTTGCCAATAGTTTGGAGTGTCGTCCGGTGGTGCAGGCCGAGTGCATTGTGGGAAAGACTCAGGTGTACTCGCGAGACAAGAGACTGACACAGTGCATTCACACCCACAGCGTTCTACTGACGTCGTATCTGTTCGAAGGAAACCGCTTTCCAACGACCGTTCTCTGTGCCGCAGGCAGGGACACTGTCGACCACACCGTCGGCAAGGTAGATATATTTCTCTCTCTGCTGAAGTGCAAGAAGAACTTAGATTTCTCTCGTATGCTATACCCTTAACTTACGACACGCCACTACCACTTACTGCCACTGTTTCAACTCAGCCTCCTATCCTCTGTGGACGGAAAGTGAGTAATGACCAAGGTATGGTGATGCTCTGCGGCTGGGGAGTAAAGACAGGATGGCTCAATCTATCTGTGAATAAACGTGTGGATGACAGGTAAAACTGTGTGATCCCTCGTTAAGGCGTGCCATCCAGAGCGCTTTAGAGATGAGGTTTCAATTAAGCCCGATACCTTTACCTGTTTTACCTGTTTTTAGTGTAGCTGTATGCCAGGTGAAATGATTTTCCCATTGGCTCCGTTACTGATTTTATTGCTGATAGCTGCAAGTGAGAATTTGAGTTTTATCAAATTTACTTTAATTAAATTCCGAACATCAGTCCAACCATTTGTCGTCGTTCGGAACCTCGGGATCCAATTTGGCGCTGACGTCACCATGCGCTCTCATGTGACTGCAACAGTCTGTTCATGTTTTGCTACTCTGCGACAGATCAGTAGCATACGACATTCTCTGTCGCGTCCAGCCTTGCTGACCTTAATTCGAGCACTTGTCATCAGCAAGCTTGACTACTGCTGTTCTGTGTTGGCCGGCGCACCAGAAACTCTACTACATCGACTGCAGTCGGTTCTAAATGCCGCCGCCCGGCTGGTTTTCTCGGCAAGGAAAACCGAGCATACGTCTCTGCTGCTCCGTGAGCTACATTGGCTCAAAGTGCCAAGCTACCTTGTGGAGACCATTCAACCAGTTTTCGGCCTTGCTATGCAGCATCATCTCCGATCTGCTGACACGTCGACTTTGCTGGTGCCGACAACTTGCCGTTCGGCACTGGGTGACCGCGCGTTTCCGGCGGCTGCAGCAAGAGACTGGAATTCGCTGCCTTGTCATGTCAGGGACATGCCTTCCTTCCTTGCTCGCCTTCTGCCGTGAACTCAAGACTGTACTGTTTAGGCTGTCGTACCCTGTCGACTGACTGCTTTAGCACTGTTTCGTGACACTAACATTGTAAGGTGGTCCTGCAGCAGTAATGCGACAATGCCACCTTAATCTAATTCATTGCTAATAATAATAGTAATCACAGCTTATTAATTCAACCAGCAACTTGCGGGTACTATGGCTATCTGGACAGCCAGAATGATGATTGCATAGATGCAGAAGTCTGAGATCCAGCAAGGATGAGGTGTTGGGTGATTTTTCGAGCTTGGCACCAGTTCTTCGAGTCCCCTTCTGACACTGTTGGTTGGTAACAGGATGACCGTCTGGTTTTGCCGGGTTCAAATCCCCATTTTCGCGACTTTTTAGACTTATTTATATATTTATATCCATGTTCTAGATTGTAGCCTACAAACATAACTGTCCACTGCACTGTTGCACAGTGATTACACAGAAGCATGGCTCATTTTCTATCCAGTAGCTGAGGATCTTGTCGTGTTTTGGCTGTTCGTGGTTGACGGAGTGATTGTCCTCCAAAAGTGTATACCGTATTTTACTTATCTACCTGCTTGCCTACCTGCATTTTAATTGCCTTTCCAGGTGAAGCTTGATTAGCCGATTCCGTCTAGGATATCTTCTTCCACTTCTTTCCAAAACTGAACCTTTGTTGATATGTGACATGGATGTTGGCTGTAGACCACACTCCCATGTAGGATGTAGCTGTGCATTCGTTGTTGGTGGCTGCAGTCCAGTATTGTGTGATGTAGGTTCACGTCGTGGAGTTTGGTTCAAACGTTGACGGTAATTTGGCGCCGTGGTCTCACTGTGACATCGTCAGCTTCCCCATCGAGTCAGAGAGATACGACTTTCCAGTTTCGCTCCAGGTCTTGGATTAGTTTCTAATTATATTGCTGTACTGCCATTGCTCCCAGATCAACTCGGTTTTTGTTTTTATTTTTTCCTCATTTTTGCGTTTCTGTGCCGTGCACTAGATTAAGCTGGCCATTTCGTCAGCTTTTCATCACATGTAAATATACCGTATTGCATCGTATCGTTCTATTTATTGATGTCCTGTGATTGGTTGGCAAGTGCTGCATTGCGGTTTTCACACTTACCTGTCTGTACCTGTTTCTACCTTACAATTGTTGTAACAATGCTGTATTATATCTGACAGATGTCTGGTATTGTTGGCCTTTACCTGTCTTCACGTGTTGTTACCTTTTCATCCGCGTGACAATGGCATATTGTGTGTGACAGATGTCTGGCAGTGTCGGTTTGCTGTATTCTCACCTTTACCTGTCCTCACCTGTTGTAACCTTTTCATCCGCGTGACAATGGCGTATTGTGTGTGACAGATGTCTGGCAGTGTCGGTTTGCTCTACGTCGTCACTAAATATTCACACCTGTACCTGTGTGACGTGGAGACTGCAACGTGTCTGTGTCGTGTCACACTCTCCTCACACATCACCTTTACGACGGCCGTCAACAGTCGTACAGGTGGACTGATGTGCATCAACACTGCCGGACAGGTGAGATAAACGTTATTATCATTGGCATCAAGGAATATTTTACACTCACTGTGCATGTTGCATGTAACACACCCTGATTCATTTGTTGATACCGGCACTGTGTCAATCGTTTACTCCCCTAGTTATCTAATTTTTTTTACAATGGGCTATTTTTGTTTCCAGGCCAGAGGTCATAGGACGCGAAAAACCTGGCTGTAGTTTAAAAAAATTTGGTGTGTTGTAGTATATTCTGTTATGGATGCATGTTTGCTTCTGTTGTGTTTGATTTAGTTTTTCAGTACTAAGCCAAGAGATTGGCTGGGATGAACGTCTCCAAAATGACCTATTTTGTGTTGCATTGGACGCCAAACCTGAACTTGATCAATCAGGCACGGCACTGGCGAGAGCACGAGTCCGGTGGTGATTGAAGAATATATGAGGCACATATGTGATCGACTTGCCTTGGGTCACAGCGTGATGGTGGAACAGCTGGGGGTTGAAATGGCGACCTCTAGGTTGCTACTCCGACACTGTACCTGTTGGTGGCGCCGCCGTTCAACACACCACAGAGACAGTGAACCAAAGCACCATTTGACACCACAACAGAGACTTTTTGTCCCCCATAAATCCACTGTTCCCAGTTTAGGTTAAGAAGATAGGAATCAGTGCATCCTTGTGATGCAACAGCATTTCATAAGGCGGAGGGTGTAGACGAATGGTATACCGGTGCACGAAAGGAAAGGAAGCGGCTGTGTTAAATGACAAACCTACCAAGGTGCCGTGACTGAGTACATGTAATCTGGTAGCGCTACACAAGCTTGGCACGCGTTGTCTACACCTAAAACCTTTTGTTGGCTAAAGACAGTGTGGTCAGAGGTGCAGTGGCAGTACACCTCTGCAGATATGGCAAGGAGCCCTAAGAGGAAGGCAACGGGAAACCACCTCGTTATGTCCAATACCGTCTCATTCAACGTTGACTCATCTATAGTTCAGCAGTAGAAGATGACCGCCACCTGCTATGCGTCAATGTAATGCCTCTCCCCCTGCGACAGCGGCAGGCCACGGCGTTAACTGGACAAAGTGGGTTTTATTATGGCGTAAAACGAACGGCCGAAGAAAGACGCGCCGACTTCCCCTGGCGAACGTTGCAGATACTATCGAACAGCGACTTTGTTACTGTAGATGCCTCGTGTATATTGGACAATTGTGTTGTCTACGGTGTTAGGTTTTGTCGGTGGTCGTTGATCTGCAAAGTCTAATAAACTCAGCACACGACAACCCTCGCAAGCTGTCGGCCGTTGCAAGGCTTGAGAAGCTTCAGCCGCTGATACCTGTCCACCTGCTGGTCTGATTGCCTGTCCACACCTGTACGAGATTCCTGCTGGTTTGCACACCTGTGAAGGTGTATGGTTGTGGCTGATACAAATCAAATGCATTTCAATTTATGTCGTATTGTTGTGTTATGCAGTCATGTAGGCATCATACATCCTGCATCAGTTGAAAGTGGCATATGTGACAGTTCAGACATTCATTGCTGTAATTCTACACAGACTTAAATGGTGCATCATTGCGGAATTAAGACTTCACTTATATGTCGTTTGCAGTTATTTATGATTGCATTGATTTCTGGGTAATCACAGGAATTTGTCTGTCAGCATTACAATGATAGCACTACCATATGTAGTATGTTACTTTGTTGACTGGTGTCTATTCTGGGAAATATACATCTGTATACAACAAAGAAACAGCCGTGTGTCTGTGTGTTTGTGTGTGATGTTTATCAACAAGCACAGGCTCAGTAGTAATCCATTTGGGTTTCTCATATTTGACACCAGATTCAGCTCTGACTGGACATGGCTAGCAAGGCTGGACCATATCATACATATGTCATACATATGTGTAAATTGTTTGTTTGTTTATTTAACTTTCTTTCTTCTTTGCGGCCGATGTTGCCATCAGGTCCAATGCGCAACCGCACATTCTCTAATGGGTTAAAAGACCTCTGCACTCTCTATTATTTCGAAGCATTGAAGGAACTCAAAGCTTTGATGCAAGTCATGGAACAGATGACTTTTCATTTGTCATTTTTTGTCATTTTTCATTTTTGTTTTTGCAGCTAAAGCCATTGCGCTTGTGGTAGAGTTTTTCTGTGTTTTTGGGCGTGTTTTCTTGGTTGTTTTCGAGCTTGTTTGTTACTAATGTAGATTCTCTTTTTCAAAATTTTTTAGTGGGATGCTAAGCATTTTTCGGTGACTAGTTTAGCGCGGTTTTATTATGTCGTTTGTTTACATGATGGATTTCCAGAGTTGATGTGCAAAACTTGAATGGAATCATTAATCTGGTGCTCTTTCTTAATAGATATGTGCATAAGACCAGTTTGTATTTGTCAGTTGTTGATTGTGGATATTCTGGATAATCTATACTGTTTTTTTCTATTTGTGACTTTCAGCTTAACTTGCCCCATATGGACTCCGGGCAGTAATGTGCCGTGATTCATGTGTTGATTTTGGTGCTATATAAATGTTTGTTTGTGTGTTTACTTAACTTCCTTCCCCATTTTCTTTCTTCCGTACTTTTTTCTTTTTTCATGCTTTTCTTTATTAATTATTTACTTCCTTACTTGTTTACTTCATGACTTATCATCTACTCCTTTCAGAATAGACCCATTCTGTTTCCAGGCCAGAGGTCGTAGGAGTCAACCAAAACCTGGCTTTAGTTTTTTGGGTTCATTTTATGTAGTAGAATATTTTGTTATGGATGGATGTATGCTTTTGTTGTGTTTGTTTCAGTTTTCAGTGCTAAGCCAAGAGATTGGCTGGGAAGAACGTCTCTGAAATGACCTATTTTGTGTCGGGTGGGATGTAGAACCTTAATCAATCAATGAATTCGCCTTACCTTGAGACTTGACTTGACTGAGTGTGATACAGAGAGGTACGTACAATGCATGTAGTGGTAGCATCATATTTGTTCAATGAATGTAGTTTTCATTACAATGTTGTTAAATCTAGTCTGTAGTGTAAAATACTGTATTATCGTTAAAAATTTTTACAACCATTAATTTAGTCAAGTTGTGAGTCATTTATCAGCATGGTATTACGGGTCATTCTACCAAAATTTTGTCCATAGTCTATAGTGTGTTTAAACTGGCGTTCATAATTTTCGTTTTTCCGTTTGCTGTCAGTATTAATGTATAATGTATTTGTTGTATGAGGTCGTTCTGAGTTTGCATAACATGCTCACTACTAATGCAGCTAACTGCCGGCAAGGACTTGTCTCCAAAATACCAGTTATGTGTTATCATGCTTATTTTCTTGTTATCGTTACAATTTTAGGCAGATTTGATTTACGTCGGTGTTTTAAATGTCACTTGGAATCCGTCTCGCTCATACATTGAGGTAGGCAGTTAAATTATTTGTTAGTGTAGGTCGGCTTTATTGGAACATGAGACCTAAAATGCTGTGTAGTGAATTGAACGTCTCCGAAATGACCTATTTCGTGTCGGGTGGGATGTAAAACCTTAACTCAATCAATCAATCAAAGTTTAGCGAATTGCTATAGTAGACTGTTGTACGGACACAGTTGTCTGCCAACAGTATCTATTACTTTGCCTCGTTAGGGGCGCGACATATTAATGCTCTCAGCGTGGCTGGCTGTCTGTCTGTCTGTCCGATCGTGTCTCAAAAACCACACGTCCAAATTTCAACAAATTTTCCTGTACGTGTTACCTGCGGCTGTGGCTTGGTCGTCCTCTCAGGGTAGTGCAATACGTTATGTACTTCAGGTTTTGGTTGATGATGTCGTGTTTTCGCATAATGGAGCGAATTGGCCAAAATCAAAATTGACGCATATGATTCGTCCAGTTCGCCAGGTGGCGGCACCGAGGCGAATTGTGCCATTTCCGACTGCATCTTGTTCCAGACTGCGGCAAGCCCTGTAATCGCTCAGCCAGGCTAGTCTCGGCATACCGGTATAAAGGCTTGTAGTCACGCAAAGTGACGGCTGATGCACGATCGATAACAGACAGAGGCCTAAATAAGTAGGGGCTACTGTTAGCTTAAAATTTAAAATTTACAATTATTGCTCACCGAACCTGGGTTGCTGATAAAAGCAAATTATTAACATTATATATCCACAGTGAATTTTACTACCGAACGGTTATCTAATGGCAATGACGTAAATTATACCTCAAAATGGTAGAACCTGTAGTAAACCAAACTACATGTCGTTGTCTATCGTACTTTCATAAATCTTAACAAAGGTGCATGGAGTACTATGGTCACACCATGAGGAACAAAATGAACAAAGGAGTTGCGTGGAGAAAGAGATAATGCAAGGAACAATGCCAGGTGCACGTAGGCGAGGAAGACCACGCACGGCCTGGATGGACAACATTAATACATGGACAGGACTCCCCGTGGAAGAGTCAATCAGAATAACAGAGGACAGATAAATGGAAAAAGTGCGTCCATGGTGTGGCC
>Ga0209363_1001870_pt1 | contig 10564 bp, 10 predicted proteins | sample WorMetexBAHAMAS3_FD_187385 | JGI IMG/M metagenome (GOLD analysis project Ga0209363, IMG submission 187385) | Marine gutless worms symbiont microbial communities from Max Planck institute for Marine Microbiology, Germany - Inanidrilus exumae... | ecosystem: Host-associated > Annelida > Digestive... | reverse complement strand
GCCAAATATAGCGATTTTTGACATTTCGAAGGCTATATCTCGCAAACGGTGCAAGATAGCAGGTAAGTTAGTATTAATCACTGATAGGAAGTCGTATATGAGGTTTCGATTGGTACCAAAATCGGTGACCTTGAATGACCTTAAACGGCGAAATGGTCCTTATTTTTCGTTATTTTACGGAATTTGGTAGTTTCCGGGGCGCATTACGTAAACATGGTTGACAAAGCCATAACTATAGACAATTTACGATTACTATGTCTGTAGTAAATCTCTGCAGAGGGACCGCGCGACGCCCATGGTATAAATATTCTATAACTGCAAGGTGGAAATTCTGTAGCAGATTCGTAAATTCAAGACTTAATGCGCAGTACTTGCATAGCTATCGTTTAATTTGCTAAACGAAGTAGGTTCTCTTTTTTGGTATTTTGGTGTATTGTGTGATATTGTCGTAAAAAGTTCACGTTCGCTATCTCATCTCCTGATGAATTCTTGTATATTTTATATACGACGTGTTTAAAGTTTGTAAAAATCAGTTTTAAACGTGTATGTGGGACTGTGTGCTGCAGAACGGAGCCCTAGTGCTTGTGGTCAGCTATGGGAGAGATATGAAAGCAGACAAATTCAAAATCCAGCCAGCCAATCAACGGCTCGATGACAGCGAATGGCATGACGTCTATTTTAGAAAGCACAGCGAACAGGTTCGCGTTGACTTCGCCTTCGACGCGATTTGATAGTTAAAATGAGTTTGTTTAATGGAGACGTCGTCTACTGACAAAAGCGGCTGCGTCTAAGTGTACAAATCTACAATGGACGCACGCAATACGATGCGTCACGTCTAACGTAAACTATAGGCCTATACTCACAGCCGAGCGAGCTGACGATAGCGCGCCGAACAGTCGTAACGAAAAATAACTAAAGCAGAAGCCGTTGATCGAAGAAGACCCGCTGTGCGTCCTGCTGCTAGTCCGTGAAGAAGAAGACGATCTGACGTGCGAAGGATTTGTGAAACAGGTGCGTTTTAAGACTGCAGGAGTGAGTAAGTAAGTAAGTAAACGATTGAACGATTGATCAGCGTCCAGAATCACAGCAGGAAGACTGTGTGACTGACCGTGAGGCTGACGGACTGGGCGAGACAGATGGTGCATGATGATGGCAAGGCGGTCAAGACAGGCAGGTCATTGCAGCTCAAGGCCGGTCATTGAAGGTCAAGGCCGGTCAGTCGTGGTCAGGTTGGTCATTGGTCACTCAATGTATGCTTTTAGCAAATTCAAGAAGATCAGCTACTGCAGAGGGATCACACAACATGCTCTGTTAGTAAATTCGTGCCATGTTTGACGAGATATTGGAGTTAGAAAGCTTTCAAACAGCTAAAGTGACCTTCAAGGTCATTCAAGGGCATTGGCAATGGTGCTATTTGATAGGCCACATACGATTTCCTATTAGACTTTATTGCAGCGAAGTCTCTGTGTGCACAGTTAGTCAGTGGAGGGCTGGAACGAGTATATGCAGATGTTTTTCAGCAGTAAAGGCATGCGTGGAACAAGCACCAATATTCCAACTAAACCAGCATTCTACGTGTCACATATAAATATGTCAACGCCATGAGCAAAAATCAAAAGCCAATGCCCTGGCGCTGATCTTGTCAGCCATGATTTTCACTCAGCCATGATTTTATGCGTTATGTAAATGGAACAATTTTGCATTTACCGTATCAAGAATGCACCACTTTGCACAATTCAAATTCTAAAAACAAACCTTCGGCCGCAGGCTGCATTGCAGCTTGAACTCTTCTGTAACTTCTGGCTACTGTTGACAGCCGAACAGTAATCAAGTCAGTTAGAAATAACGCAGTATAAATCAGAGAGAGTCGATGCGTCACTCTGTCAGACGCTGTAAACACGCTTTCGTCGCCTGACATGCAGTGTCGTTCGACGACATACGAAAACAAGACCTGTAGACATGCCATATACCTGTATCTATAAACAACAGATGCAGGAATGAATGAGCGGTCGAGCGACTGCATGTCGTGGGTTGAATGACAGGTAGCCGACAATAACAGATAAAATCACATTCACAAAAATGACCCTCCAGAATGTCTCTGACTAGGCCTATGCCCACTAGTAATTTAATAATCTCTATAGTCGCTCTTGCTCTTCTCTTCGATATATACCTGATCTACTGGTCATTAGTGTGTGGCGAAATTCCATGTAGAACACCCAATAAGCTTAAGTTATGACATAAAACCTGTTTTAATCTGTTGCACCAGCCAGCCAGCGCCGCCGTGTGTGTGTGTGTGTGTGTGTGTGTGTGTGTGTGTGTTATTGTTATACCGCGGTGTTGCAAACGTGGTCTGTCAACGGTTAACTGGTGCAGTAGCCTAGAGAAGATGGCGAGTTGTGAGGTGTGTGCTAAAGGTGACCGTGATGGTGGACGGCTCGACGATTGCGAGGACGTTGACGATGAGCGACGTACAGCTGATGCATGCTGGGAACTGCAGCCTGCTGGTCGGCGGCAGTCATGACTCACTGGCCATCACTAACGGCGTCATGCGAAACAACTTCTACGGAACGATCGACAAGGTCCGATGCACGCCTGCTACAGCTGCATTGTTGTATAGTCTCTAACCCTAACCCTAACCCCGTCTGTTGACCACGGCGCATTGTCACTGCTCGACTATTTGTGCCATTGTCACATTTTACTTACTTACATACGGTGCCTTGGCTATTTGTTGTCACTCTACTCGTATAATACAGGTTACGTTTTCTTCTAATTTCTGTTGCTCTTGCTGTGCAGTAACGTAGCTGCACCAAGTAATCTTAGCCATGTGTGAACAATGGTTCGGATGATAATTTCAAAAGTACGTCAAATAGCAAACTGAGAGGAACTTGTTCGTTTTGATTTAATTCGCACCTACACGAGCAAGCCTTATCATGAGCGTGCGTAACATAAGATCCGAAGATAATGTTAAACCTCTATAAAACATTGGTAAGACCTCATATAGAGTAAGTGTGTTAGCGCATGGAGCCCATAGTATAAGAAGGTCAAGGGGTTGTTAGAATCAGTTCAAAGAAAATTTATGAAAATGAAAAATGATAAAGGATATGCAAGAGAAGTCCTATGAAGAGAGATTACGCCTACAAAAGTAGAAATTATGATCATTGGAAGACAAGAAATAGACAGGATTTGATAGAAGTGTTCAAGATTTGTAAAGAATTTAGTAGGACAAGTTCCAATGAACTATTTCATTTCGGTGATAGGGGGGAACGGGTGCAAGAGGTCACTCTTGTTAGGTGCACGCGGGACAGTAGAAGACTTTTTTTCTAACAGAGTTATAAAAGGTTGAACCAGTTGGACCAGAAGGCAGTCGATGCGACCAGCATCAACGCATTAAATTAGATAGATTTAGATGTACTATGATGAGCTTTCAATGGACCAGTCCGCTGAGCCGTAGGCATCCTGGTGGAATCCCTGCTAGGCTAGCGAGGCCGAACGAGCTGACCGCCAATACACCACAGGCAGCTGGGTACGTGATGGCGGTGGCGCTGCAATGTGTACTTGTGCAACTATAGATGATATTTTCTGGCGACTCGCTTCCAACAGACATCAACTTCTTGGACCTGACACTGTTCAAGCCGACACCGACCTACGTCAAGATCCACGGCGACGTGACCGCTGTGTCCACAGGCGTCGAGGAGGCAGCCACGGCCAAGCAGCCTTCAGCGGTGACCTTCACTCAGAGAGGATCGTTCATTCGACTGTCTCTCTGGCAGGCACAGACGTCTGGCTCCTCCGTCGAATTCCACTTCAAAACTCTCGAACCACACGCTCTTCTGGTCGGTGACAACACTTCTAAGTGAAGTCGTGTAGCTAATTATAGCCGTATGTCGAGAAATGTCTCCACGAGAAATAAGAACGTGGTGCACTCTGGAGTCTGGACAGGAGTAACTAACGGCACTCAGACTTTTGCGGGAAGTTTTTGAAATGTCTCGTAAAATGTAGTTGACTAAGTGTCTGATGCGACTGCTGTTGTCAAGCCATCACACGAGTAGTTTATATCGAGCCTTAGTGACGTAACGTACGCCATACAGCAACAAACACATTATGAGTGCTTTCTTTCTTTATTTCATCTGTCTGTTGTTCGTGCGTTAATACAGTTTTCACGACGTTGTCAGTATGCAGGCGTGCGACGCTAGACGAACCAGTCGGATGACGCAACGACGATGACGTCAGTGGTAGTGGTGGTAGTGGATTGTCGTGTGCATGGTAGATGTACATCGGTGGAAGACTTGGACAAAGAGACTTCTTTGCCGTTGAACTGTTTGACGCGCTGCCTTATTTGGTGGTCGACTTTGGCGACGGCGTTCATCGGTTCCGGTTGTCGAGGCACGCAACGCGAGTCAACAACGGCTCTGCACACCACGTCAAGGTCGAAAGGTCAAGCAAGACGCTGACTCTGTACCTCGACGACGAGGTGCAGGCAGTGAACATCAGCAGCTCGTTCACATCTCTCGACCTCGGTAACTCACCTCTCCATCACTGTGCCTGCCTATCTAGCTGTTGTAGTTACAGAGACTGCATGCGTGAGCTCGAGCAGTAGGCAGAGCCACTGAGGGTTGTGTTGTTGGAGCTAATGGACAGACCAACTTGGCGTAACACAACAACCAAACGTACAGTGCTTGGTCGATTAATAAGATTCTGAAGCGACAACCTGCTGGCTGTAGTCAGCTGTGCCGTCATATTCGACAGTGATGTCTACAACGACTCTAACATGTCGGACACGAACGACGCATGCAGTGTCTCAGCATTTACAGCGAGTAATGCGATATGCGAGGGACGATGTAATATTGTAGCGTGCTGACGGACGGACGGACAGTCGGCTTTAGGTTGGTGGCGTGGCACAGTGGTAGAACGTCGGTCTGTTACCGGCGAACTTTCCCTTTCCTACGCTCGACCTGCAGCTGATGGGTGACCACTTCCGCTACAAGGTGAGCCAACTAGGCCAACTCAGCCTTTCATCCTTTCGAGGTTGAAAAATGAGTAGTGAGCTGTAATCGGATGTGCGCTACCTTGCTTGGGTGGTGCCATCTGGTGAATGCTTACAGAGTAAAGGCAGGATGGTTCATTCCATTCGTTGATAAACGTGTGGGTGGCAGGTAAAACTGTGTGATCCCTCTAACATGTGCCATTCCTGAGCGCATTAGAGATGGTTACGACGATGCGCTATACAAATCGACGTTTACTTTGCTTACTTTACTTTACTTGATCTGTTGCACGGAACAATAACTGAAACTATAAAGAAAAAGGAACAAAAACAAAAACCGATGAACCGATAAGACACGGTCGCATACAGTCTTAGTCGGTGAAGGCAGTGCTGAGGTAACGAAGACGGTCCTGATATCGCGATAAATAGCCTCACTACGGTTGTGAGCTTTATCTCGAGGACAGAAGATAACATGAGACTGTGACACGTCATGTGTGCGTGTTGCTGACTGTTAGGGACGTTCTTCTTCGTCGGAGCAGTGAACACAGCTGCTCGCCTGCCGTGGCACCTGTGGACCCGCGATGATCAGTTCTTTGTCGGCTGTATCTGGGGCGTACGCATCAATGCCGGCGACGTCGAGGACTTGCCGCGATTGGCCAGTGAACAGCAGGTGCGTGGCGTGGAGCCGGGCTGCAGGACCAAGCCTCTCGACTGCGCCCACCCACAGTGCTTACACGGAGTCTGCGAGGACCGCAGTCAAGGCTTCATCTGTGACTGTTCCAACACGTCCTACAGCGGACAACTCTGTCATGAAGGTCAGTGCCGATTAGAACTGTTGAAAATGACCAAACCCTAGCGGCCCCGGATGAGTTCCTTCTCTATAATTTCGGTGTCGTCGTTAACTTAAGTCTGGCTCATGAACGTCACTTTTGAGTATAGCATTATCAGTGGTTTCTCGGTAAATTACTTTTTGCTGACTTTAAGAATTTGCCGGGCCTAATATACACTGACCCGTGACCCGACCCAAATTGACTGACCCACATTGACTGACCCAGATTGATTGAGCGGATGGTGGCTGTGTGCAGAGGCGATGATGGTGGCGTACACCGGGAGTCAGTCGAGTGTTGTCTCACTGCAGCCTCGACAGAAATCTCACAGCAACGACCTCTCGCTCCGGTTCAAAACACCTAAACGCACCGGCTTGCTGTTCGTCGCTAGCAGCCGCCGACGAACCGACTACATCCGGGCATTCCTCGAGGACGGACTGGTCAAGATAAAGGCCAACATTGGCGGCGTTATGCCGGTGAGACACAAGGCAGTGAGCTGACTCGCTACGTAGGCATCTGCAGTCGTAGTTGTAAGAGGAGGACAGACATTTTAGTAAACCTATACTGAAAATAAAACAAATGAATATTGCACTTGTTCATGTAGCGTTATGCGATGTTGACATCAGAGCGGTTGGACTTGTTGACAACCAGTCGTTAAATTGCTTTAACCATCTGAGTTACCCGAGGTGCTGGATGACCCCTTCCACCATGCATGTCTCAGTGGCCCTTCTGAACATCAGCTAAGCTCTTCCAGTAGGATTTTGTTCACAGCCCCAGCTGAAATCGATTTTATGTAGGTTATTTGGAGTCACAAGAATGCTTTTGATGGCAACAGATATCTAGGATCCATAAGGCTATAAGCTGCCCGAGTTCGCTGATACGTGCTGAAATTGCAGAAATTGCTACGTCGGATCGTTACTGTCAGCTCATTTCAACTTCTGAGAACAACTTGCACTTGTAGGTCGTTCTGCAGGAACCACAATCGCACGGCCGTTGAGCAGTTGGCACTGTTGGCTAGAGCCGGTCCAGCGTTGTTGACGTTCATCTCGACGAGTAGCTGCATGTCGTCAGCAAACTGCTACTAACGTCATAGGCCTACACGAAGGACAAATTTTATGATTAGAAACGTTGCTGGTGGAACGGACAATTGAGAAAGAGAACGGAACTGAAATGGGCTGCTGCCTAGGAGGATAGAATATAATATGGCTGCAGCTGCTGCATGTTGCTGTTGTTGATAGACGGCGGTTCAGCTGATGCTGCAATGTCAGATAAACGACGATCAATGGCACAATCTCCACGTACGTCGCAGAGCAAACTTCCTGCAGGCGTGGGTAGACGACTGTCCCAGGGTTCCCGGTTTGTATAACGTCACGTCAACTGCATCATGTGATTTCTTTAGCCTGCGCCGAATGACTTGTGTTTTGCTTATGTTACTTTCTATGTTTCTTAGCTTTTAACGGTCGCCTTGGAGACCAATTATATCAGAATGTACTGGACATTGAGTTATATATTCACTCGATGGTACTGGAACGATGTTCAAATGTTCACGATAGGTACACATGTGGGTGAACATGATCAATCTGACTTTTTCACAACATCTCAAGGGGCGTTGCTATGGTAACTGATTTTTGGCGCGAATCGGCAAAAATTGGCATACTCACTTTCATTCTGTGAGCTAGCATTCCACAACGGCTGGGAAGATGACTCCTACCTACGTCTGTTATGAACTTTGGTCCTGTAAACCCTACGTTTCGCAGGCGCGTTTGCTGGGCTTTGTCACGACTCACGCGTCGATCTATTTTTAAAACAAAATTCGCTTCTAAACGTGCTTTTTAATTTGTGAATTTTTGTCAAACAAAGATATATACCAAGTCCAAAAGTTGACGAGTTGTTTTCGTGTCGTGTGCAGTTTACATCCCTGGCGAAGGTTACTCGTTCGACGTTGATCGTCTGGTAATGGCCGCTGACGACCACCATGCTGACAACATGGCGTTCATTGGGCACCTGCAGAAGTTTCTCGTCGACGGCGTTGACGTCATCGACCTGCTGAGACGTCACGTGACCAGTGACGACTACACGTCCCCTGGTGACCACTCGGTGCTGTCACACAGCGGCACGCTGACAAGCCAACAGCTGCCGATCCCCGTCCACCCAGTGACGCTGAGGACGAGCCAGACGTCGATGACGTTCCTCCGTCTGCCGATGATTGACATGTCTCACGGCAACGCGTCGCTCAAGCTCATGTTTATGACCCAGGTCATGCAGTGCTGCAGGCCTCCCAGTAGTCCATGAAGTTGTTAACAAAGTGACCTCACACTGCAACACTTTACACTTACAGTTGAAATATATTCTGACGAAGATCCCTCGACACTCCACTGGTGGAGTGGGAACGGCTTTCTGCGCCAAGGGTTGGTAGAAATTCGCGCTGAAAAGAGTAGACTGCATTGGTGCATGAAATTATGATCTCAGTACTGTTTTGAATGTAAAGTCAATCAAACAGTCATGGACTTTACTGCGTATAGGAAATGACTATTTGTATAAAGTAAGCAATTAGTTGTCACATTAGCGGTCTATTTATATTGACATGGTGCTAATCACTCACTCACTAGCGAGCCGAGAATGAACTTGTTCGTTGCAGGTTGAAAACGCGTTGTTGGCGTACAACGAAGGCTTAACTCCAGACTTTCTCCTGGTGGAGTTGCGTGATGGACGTCTGCGGATCGGTTTGGACGATGGTAGTGGAAACACGACATGGAAAGGTGCTGAGCGACTGGACACGAATAGTTGGCATCAGGTGGAGCTACGGCAGCAAGGTCATAAACGATTTATTGTCATTGTTGACGAGCGCCAGGTGACCGAGCTTCAAGTCGACCTACAACGTAACGTGTTCGACATGTTCGAGCCACTGTACATCGGCGGCCTGCCAGCGCACCTGCTGACGTCACGCAGACCGCATGGACTGACCACTGCTCAGCCGGTCAGTGCGTTCGTCGGTTGCCTAGCAACACTGACCGTCAACGGCGATCTCTTTGATCCTACCGGCTCGCTTCCAGCGTCAGCGGTGCCCGGATGTCGAAGTTAGCAACGTTCAGTGGCGTCTATAGAGTTTGCCCTTATAAAACTCTACTTACTTACTCACTCACATGTCATAGATAACTGCTGTCAGTGTTCGCTAAACGTTTTAATGTGAATTAATCAATTTCTCAGTTAATGCACTGCGTTCGGAAAAGTGAGACTCTAAGCATTTGGCAACAACCATACACCTACGCTAAATTAAGTGATTTGTTACACGCACGAAGTAACGTCTGTTGTAATTATTGACGCACAACTTGATCCAGTTTGAGAAGTTTTCGTTTCTTAGCAACTGTGTTCTGACATGACTTCTATTATGTCGACGTAATCCGTTACTCAAATTTGCGTTGATAATGAAATAAAATATTGTCACTCAGAACAGCGAGTTTCAACCAGAATACTCAGAGTTGAGAGATGAATTTCTGTTAGTAGTCGTCGCACTATGCACGTTGATGACTCGTTGAACAGCTTACATTCTGTCGCCGCCAACACACAGTTCTACAGAACTGTGCAAACTGCATCTCTGTGAGCGGCTACGCAAAATCGGTTTTTGTTAGATCGCCGTTTTATGAACGGTCGATCTTATGTTTTACGCATGTTTTTTTTTATTTTTTCCCCAACTCACTTTTTCCGACGTCTGCAAACCGACATTTTCGAAACTTTCCACATGACGTGGCTTTACTTGAAAAAGAAGCGCTGCTATGCCGATTTCCTAAAATTGCCCCGAACAAAAATGAGGGGCGAAAACGCCAAATTTCACCCAATCTCGTGTCTAATTGCAACATATTAATTATGTACTGTCACTCGTAATGTGGACGGAAAATGGGAAATTGAAAGCAATAGTGTTCATCAGTAATAGTACGTATGTTGGAGATATGCACCGCACGTCATCTGCGTTGCTACACTACCTCGTGAAATAGCCGCCGCCCGTGAGCGTGTATGATGGATGTGACTGCAGACTTGTCGGCATTGTGCGTGCCTGGTGTGTGTCAACATGGCGGTCTCTGTCACGACCAACTCCACTCGTTCTACTGCGACTGTAACATGACCGGCTTCGTCGGACCGACCTGCACTCAAGGTAACGTTACACTAACACTAACTAACACTAACACTAACACTGGATGAAATATTTGGAATAAGAAACAGGCAATGAAGACAGACAAAGAGACTGTATTGAGTTGACAATGGTCAGATGAATGTGGGACGTTAAAGTAACAGAGCAATTGATTGTCTTCCACCGAGCTAAAGACACAGTCATCTTTTCGGTTTGTTCTACGGGCGCGCACTCGTAACAGCGGCGCGTTACAAATGCTCTCATACATACATACATATATACATACATTGATTCGAGTTGAAGACTAGGAACACGATATAGACAAGAGCTCATCAAAAGATGAGATAGCGAACGTGAACGTTTTACGACGACATCGTATATGTAGAGGCCAGAGCCTACGCCCATTAAACTGAGTTCCTAATTTCTACTACGTTATAACTAAGCGTCAATGGTAATCTATGCAGTGCACCCAGTCATCTATGCACATACGCCCATCAAACCGAGTTATCAGAGTTTGTTTGCCTAAATAATCGCTGAATAATTGCGCAGATGGTATTAATATGGTCATAAACTATCAAAAGTAGATTTTGAAATCGAGGTTAGCCTAACAATTGTTTTACGACGACATCG
>Ga0209363_1001869_pt1 | contig 10569 bp, 9 predicted proteins | sample WorMetexBAHAMAS3_FD_187385 | JGI IMG/M metagenome (GOLD analysis project Ga0209363, IMG submission 187385) | Marine gutless worms symbiont microbial communities from Max Planck institute for Marine Microbiology, Germany - Inanidrilus exumae... | ecosystem: Host-associated > Annelida > Digestive... | reverse complement strand
GCATGGATCAGACATTACGCCTCTTTCAGGTTGGATGTTATCTTCACTAAATTTTATATTTATGTAATTAATGTCAGTAAATTACTGTTGTCAGAAAGGAAAAAAATAAGTGAGTGGATGAATTATTGGTTGTTATTGGTTATTTGTTACATGTTTAGCATATTCAGTTGGCTATATTACAGGCTTTAATCACTTGCAGTGTTTTGTATTTATGTGTACATTTTAGTGTATTTTTACATTAGAATAGAAGTACATATACACTGTTTTGTGGTAGAACTCTTAGCACTGCTTTCAAATATGACTTGTACTAGCGCATCAGCGCATTAGAGGCTTTGCGTTTATGCGCTATATAAATCCACGATTGACATTGACATTGACATGACATTTGACACGTTTATATTTTTATGTTATATGTGTCCTATGTTTAACGAAATGTATATTTTGTTCATTTTAGTATTTTGAAAAATCTTGAAAATGAGCAGCATATATGTGAGCAGTAATTCTGTGTAAAAAATTGAACTGTGATAAAACTGTGCATCTGCTTTGTCGTGCAGGTGGATGGTACAAACAATCCTTGTATACAGAGTGTGTTTTTTGAGTCATTTCCGATCTATACAGCTCACTTTAGTCAGAATGGAGATGAAGTCATTCTTGGCTCTAGACACAGTGCATTCTACTGTTATGATATGATAGCAGGCAAACTGATCAATGTTCCACGCATCAAAGGTGAAATGGCTTGCTTGATTTCAGACAAATATTTGTACATACTCGCTGACTGATGTTAGCACTGAGTTTATTGATGCACTTAATGAGTTCCTGTATACATAATAAAATATTTTTTAAACTCCAGTTTGTACATAATGTTAATGGCGACAGATCAAAAACCGTAAAAAGATCATAGCACATTTTAGCTGGATGTGCTTACAAATTAATGGAATGTCATATGTGGACAAATAACTTAACTGACAACCCAGTTGAAGGTCATACAACTCCTTGGGACCGCCAAGTGGGATGTCACAAGCAGTTGTGCATGCTAAACGAGTGGTAATGTCTTGGAAATTATGCACGATAGAAACATGGCAGCTAAAGATTGCTAGTATTAAAGGACATGGTAGCTACAGATTGCTAGTATTAAAGGACATGGTAGCTACAGATGGCTAGTATTAAAGGACATGGTAGCTACAGATTGCTAGTATTAAAGGACATGGTAGCTACAGATTGCTAGTATTAAGTTATATATAGGTATCGAATAGCGCCGTCTTCTTGAATAATTTAAAGGGTCATTTAACCTGTGCCAAAATTTCTAAAATACTATTTCTTGCAGCACTTGACCGTTGTTGCGGCAGATGTGGATGGCAGTTTCGTAGACAGTGAATAGTTGTGTGGCCTACATTAACTGAACTAGAGATGTGGAGTGTCACATGGTCCATATGTAACAGCGCTGAGCCTCTTGCAAGCAGTACAACAGCTCTTTGCTGCATAGCATTGCCAGACGTATGTTTCTGTTCATTGATGATGACAAATTGGATGGCATTGACCCTGTGTCTTTTAGGTCTTGATGGATGTGCTATGAAGCGCTTTGAAGTGTCTCCCGATGGCAGATATCTGGCATTTCTTGGTCGTTATGGCAGCATACATCTTTTGACTGCTCAGGTTTGCATACCTCATGTTTACCTGCTTCACTTTTATGTTAGCATGTATGACTGAGTTTGTAAGTGATGCCTTAACGAAATATCCATGCTCTGTTTATATTTACTTTGTGTATTCTTCTGTGCTGACCACAGATTAGGTTTAATATCTTAAAGGACTTTTGAATGTTAAAGGTACCCTACTTCTAGAGTACTTGGGAGCTCACCTACCTATCATAATCCAATGAATTGAACTGATAGGACATTGGAAGTTTGCCTAGTTGGCAGGTAATAATTGATTAATGTAGCGGGATTTTGCAGGCTTAATTTTATGTAAAACACTCAAGACTTAATAGGCTGTCCAGTATACATTGTTTAAAAGTGAAATAACAAAATTCGTCATTTTGTGTTTTTGTACATACTGTAGCTACATTTAACAGAAAAAATATATAGTTACGTTTGTTGTGTCTCTTCTATAAATATTTTTGGTTGATTGTTAGCTGTATTCCGTAGAGTGTGTTATTTGTTATACATCTAGCCAACTGCAGTAATTGTTGCCTATTCTTTGAACTGTTGGTTAATTATTGTAGTCAAAAGAATGGATTGGTTCACTAAAGATGAATGGTGATGTTGAGGCACTGGCATTCAGTACTGATGGTGACAAACTGTTTTCACATGGCGGTGTGTATCACATGCTGCAATTTCTTGCATTTGCAAAGTATATGTATATGTATATATTTAGTTTGCCTCTCGGTGGGTGGGTGAAGTATTTTGGTTAGCGTGTCTGTCTGTCTGTTTTTCCATATTTATCTTTCTGTCCACTCACATGTCTTAAAAAGCACGTCCAAATTTCACAAAATTTTCTGTATGTTACCTGTGCCAATGCTTGGTCCTCATCTGACGGCATTGTAATGCAATATGTACTTCTGGTTTTGTGGATGATGTCATATTTTCAGTTAGTGGAGCAAATGGGCCACAATCGGAGATTATGCATATGTTTCGTCCAGTTCGTCATGTGGCCATACCAGTGGTGGAGTCTCCTGTCTCCAACTGCATCTTGTTTGCCTTTTCCTTCACCCACGTTTTATTTGTATTCGTTAAAAATTGTAATCGTTACCAGCCTAAACCTGTAAAGATTGTCACGTCACTTACTTAAGGCCCTTTCACATCACCATATCTGTGCGGTACTGCACTAGCTGCATGAACAGACTTTGCAGGACGAGTTCATTTTTGGTTAATTTGATTCAGTTCAGTTTAGCGATATTCATGGCCCTGCAACTGAACGGAATTGAAAAATTGAAATAGTTTTGAACAAAAATTGGTTGCTGCAATGAGTTGCTACCTGTTGCAAGTCTTTGATGTCGCCATGACTGAACGTTCACTTTAGTTCAGCTCAGTCATGGCAATGTGTATGAGCTGTTAGAGGTCAGATTGCAAAAATCTAGTGAAACAGGTATTTGGTTGACTGTGTAGCTGGTGGCGACGTGTACGTATGGGACATGCAACAACGGACATGTTGTCATAAGTTTGTTGACGACGGTTGTGGCATTCGTGGAACAAGTCTTGCAGTGTCTTCAGGAAATCAGTACCTTGCTGCCGGGTATCGTTGCACTTCCTTTGTTTCACTGCTTACGTAGTTCATCGCTTGTAATGATGCTTGTCGGCTTTAAACTATTTGACACCTGCATGTTTGGGAAAAGTACAAGGAGAGAGGCAACATGTGAAGAAGGTTATATCCTTTACGAAGGAAAGTAAGCAGAAAGAAATTGCATGTGGTCTGAATAATTTCGAGAATCAAAATTGAACTTTTCGAAATGCTTGGCAGATGGTCAAAGAAAGGCAGGTTCGAACTGCTTGAAGGAACTTGTCAGGTAGGCTGCTCCTGGGTAAAAAAGGGATTATACATATATCGAGAAATGCCTGGAAGTTTGATGAATGTAGAAAAAATGAAGCAAAGTTTCATCTGGTGTAATGTAGGGACCTGTGGACTGTATTTAGATATTCGAAGCTGTTGTTGCACTGAAAAAAATGAAAGAATAAAGCTCCAGGCTTATCAGGGCTAGTAGCAGAAATGATACACAAGCCACAGGAGTGTTGGAATTCAGTGGCTAACAGATCTGTGGAATTGTATCATGATGGAGGGATGTATACCAGACATAGAAATCAAGTGTGGTATTTCCAATTTACAAAGATAAGGGTGACTTCATGGAGTATGGTTCATGCAGAGGAATCACATAGCTGGAACTCATCCAAATTGAAATCCCATACCAACGAGACAATTTAATGGACGTTTTTCTAGTTAACGTGGGTTAGTTGGTTCTGTTATTTGCAAATGTCACCGAATTTCCTTTTTGATATGAACCAGGGAGTTAGTGGCTCACCAGACCTCATTGACTGTTCTACCAAATCTTCACTCCACTCTTGTTTCCTCTGTGCTACGTCGCATACACTGGTTGCGAGTGACATCTTCCATTAAATATAAACTTGCAGGCATCAGATGTAAATCGCTGTGAGTTCCACAATCCATCCATCTGCACTTGTTACTCGAGTAATACCAACCAGTTTCATCTCTCATTCAGATGACCAGAATTTGCTGGCTGTACCTTTAACGATTGACTTTGGCAGATGTGCCTTCAGCTATTCCACATCTTTCATAATGGAATGACTTACCCATATTAATCTTGTCTGTCCAAACTTTTGAATTTTTTCAAATTATACCTAAAAACCTATCTTTTACGGTGTTAACATGTACTGTCCCTTTACCACCTTACGACCACCCGTGCACCTGAGATTCAGGCCTTTGTGCTCAACTGTTGTGCATGTTATAAATGTATCTATGCATGTATGTTTGTATTATGTATGTACATATACATACATACATACAAACAAATTTACATAGTGCCAAAGTCGTGGAAACGAATCACTGCGCTGGCACAGGGTGAACTAGACAGTAAAAGCAGACTGGAAGAAGTGTGACTTTAGTTGATGCTTGAACGTTGAGTCTTAGTTTGATCATTTGTTAATCAGCATGTAATCGCTTGATAGAGGAGTCATGATATGTGATATGCACGCATCTGTGTCTCTGTTTTAGGTCTGATAGCGGTGTCGTCAACGTTTATGACATGTCATCTTGTCTGCAGAATAAATATCCACAGCCATTGAAAGCATTTCCAAACTTAACAACAGCTTGCACCAGCCTCAGATTCAATTCTACTGACGAGATACTCGCAGTCGCATCCAACATGCAGGAAAAAGCTGTCAAACTGGTATTGTTGTTTGTAAATAATTATTTATGATTTTTGTTCTGTGTTAACAATACGTCACACAGTACTATGTCTTTGGCATTTATGACAAGGTAATGCGCACATATTACCACACTTGTTGATTGCTGGAAATTTCACAGCTGTAGTTTCACCGCTGAATATTTCTAGAATGCATTCGTATTTATGGGGCAGTTTTGGCATCGTATTGGGTTAATGCAATGGTGAATAACTGTGGATGTGATCTGCTGCTCAGTCCAACTCGTTGTGTATAATAGTACTAGCATTAGTCCTGCATTCTCCTGGATAGAAACAGTTGTATAGTAGTTGCTATGGTCATTATGGCTAGCAAATTGGACTTGGCTAGCTTCACCGGTCAAAAATAATGACTCCCTCCCCTCCAGTAGACAGCTCTGGTGCTTGTCTGGAGGATAAGTGGGAAGGTAATCAGAACTGTTCTGTGCTGTGTTGTGTACAACAGTTGTGCACAATGATATGCATACATGTGAGCAGTTCTTACATTTTTGAATGTAGGTTACATTTTTCTGTGTGTGTTTATTTCGGTTTTATCTTTTGTGTGTTCTTTCATGTTAGCTTAGGTCAGTTTATTCCTGTGTTGATTGCTTTTGTTGTGTTGGGTTTAGTTTCTTTAGTACTAAGCCAAGAGATTGGCTGGGAAGAAGGTCTCCAAAATGACCTATATTATGTCGGGTGGCATGTAAAACTTTAAGTCAGTCAGTCCAGAAATAATGAGGGTCCCTAAATTTAGTGGATTATGATGTGACCCTGATCGTTTGCTGTTCTGGAGTAGTGTATTATCTGTTGTTCTTGTTTTTAGGTCGATTCTTCGACAGAGTCGACCTAATAAAGCCGGTCTCTAATGTCCGTCCATACGTACGTGCGTACATACGTCCGTCCGTTCACAAAAGTTTCTTTAATTTCAGTAAAATTTGGCACGTAGGTAGAGGTCGACGAGTGATGCACGATGGTATGCAGTATGACCCAATCCAAAGTCAAGGTCACGAGCCCTTCAAAGTTGGAAGTCTCGTCGTTTTCAAAGGCTATCTTTTCCCCATTTACAATGGGAGCTGGCAATTGACCACGGGTTCTTAAACTAGGGCACAATATCTAAATTTGATCAGGCTGGATTTTTGATATTCAGCCTAGTTTTTGTGTCATGTGACTTTGAAGTTGGCACAAATGTCAGTTGCGAAGAGTTTACCATCAGTCCCCATACGGGGCTAATTTATTTAAATTTTGGAATCCCTTTCTATTTTTGGAATGGCAGAAGCTAGGCACTTCCTGCGGTGCATTGATGCTGTTGCTTTGGCAACAGGAATGGCTTCTGTCTTGTAAAATACCAGATGCATGAATCTCAGAAATTCATTTATGGGATATGTGGCCTAACCTGGAGTTGTGAATCAAATAAGGTGCCACCATCCATACCCTTGCCCTTAACTTCACAAGATGCCGAGCAATTGTCACAGTTATTTCACTTTCAGACTCGGCTGTAAATATATAGAGAAGGCGATATGAAACATCCATCCACACATTAAATGTATGGCTACCCCACATTGTGAAATATTTGGCAGTTGTTTACTAACTGTAGCAGATGGTCCAGTTTTTTTACCATCCTCGTACCATGCTTTTGGTTTATTTTTAACTGGCTAGTCTTTTTAGGAATTCTACTTGTGTAACGTCGCGTATCATGCATTGTATGTGTCGATTGTTGTGTTTTTAGGCACATATGCGTACACTGACGATGTTTTCAAACTTTCCTGACCGTTTTGATAACATGCGTATACCATTCTGTCTGGACTTGTCACTGCACAGTGGATATCTGACAGTCGGCACTCACTCTGGTCGCGCACTTCTTTATCGGTATGCATCTGCAGTGGTGTTTTGCCCATTTTTTGATCACGAAAAAAATGGCAATGTCTGTGGCTTTTTGTCAGAACACAGAATTGTCTGCAATAATAAGACTAGCTTCACCCAAAATATACATTCTGTGTGTAGTGTTGGAATGACTCGACCAGTCTGATAAAAGCTTTTTTACTGTCTATAATTGCCATGATCTGCATGAAGCAGTTCTGTTGATCAGATGCACCAAATGCTGACAGTCTTCATACCATATTTGACTACCCTATTATTGTCTGTTATACAATTCCGTTGTTCATGTTATGTGATGTCTAAACTTTGCATCTTCTGGTCATTTTCACAAAAAAAAGTGATTGAATAAAATTGTATATTGCTTTTGCAAAGTTTTTGTGCATTTAAGTAATGACATCAGATATAATTATAAAAACAAAACTGGCTTCATTTTCTCTTTGTTATATTAGTCATTCCTTTCAAATGGCAAATACGAAACATTTTACCCACAGATTTAATGCACAGTAGCTAGCCATTGCGTTTATGTCAGTCAGTAGCCTTTCATAAATGTGAAAGCTAGCAGAGTTGAGTTAACCGACAGGCCTCAAACTGGCACTATCATGTTGTATGTTTGTGTTTATTGTTTGTAGGTTGAAACATTATGCTGCATATTGAGTTTGTGTTCAATGCTGTCCGGCGCATTAACCGTCTTGCCTTAATTTAAGTATTTGAATTGATGACTATGAAGAAGCTGACGTTTACTGAAAATTATGACAGCGACACACCGTGTAAATACATCAATGATGTAATACTGTCTGACTCCTTGGTGCTTTGATGCTATCGACTGAGTGACAGAGGATCATAAGATCGGCGCTGCCAACAGTCAGTCAGGGATGACTTTCATCTTTTAAAATTTTATCACTCCCACAGCAAGCTTAAGATTTTTCCTTCGAGGCTTTTTGGCAACTTTGCAAAATGTATGATGACTGCGGAGACTACAGGGTGGGCCAAAAAACTACACACCCATCTTTTTCACTGTGATGGTGTTGATAACAATAAATATGTGAAAAATAATCTGTGGTTTTATTGATATTTTAAGATAATCATGAACAGTGGTCTGTAGTCGAGTTTTTTGACTGTTATAATGTTACATATTCTATATTATAGACTGCTACAATGTGTAAAATGACTTTGCTTAAAAAATCATGGCTACTGTTTCTAAACATTTAAGTCTGTTCCTACGTCACACCACTTTTACAGCAAATTTCTTCCAAATTTTCTTAGCGCCCCACTCTTTTTCTGTTTTAAAGTTTGAAATTAGTATTTTATTATCTTTACTGATTGTACCAGTGTCTCAGGCTCCCAGCTTGGCATCGAGTATGACGCCGTGCGTAGAATATTTAACGGATAGAATATTTAATAAGAGTTTAAAATATTATGTGCTTGTGAGATACGTGTCACACTCAGATCTGACAACACGTTGTTTGGCACAGAATGTAGCACAATTTGTTGAGAAACAGTACATATGCATTTTTGGCTCACCCTGTAGGTTAGTTGAACAAAATGCGCGTTCTGATTCGAGCAACGTGAGATTCCATTGAAGCTGCGAAACGTTAGTAGTGTTTGTACTTTGCGTCTCCGTATGTATGCACCAGAACCGACGAGATGGGGAGTGGAGATGTTTTTCTCTCTTGCAAACTGCTAGGCGAAAATCGCTGCAGGACTGCGCGCACTTGTTCCACTCACAAGCTCTGTGTCCTTTAAACTCGTTGGTCTAATTAGCACGTGATCTACATATTCTCCAAGAAATAACTAGATGGCTGTATTGTGTGGAAAGCCCACAATACAGAAGAAGAGCCTATGATGGAAATACTGTACGGGGCAAACAACGGTGTTCACGCGTTAGGCTATATAACTCCGCCGAAAGTGAACCGATTTGGATGAAATCTGGAGCTTTGTGAGCACATTGTTGGGGGCTGGCCCTGACCGATTTTGGGCGCGATCCGTGCAGCAGCGACAGTTGAGAGGCGGCCGAAATGTTTTTGGTCAGGTAAAAAACGCACGACCATTTCACCGATTTCCCGTCGGGCAAATTTTACGACATTTGAACACAACAACGTCGATCGGTGAGGCGGTGAAAACTTTTGGAACAGAATTTTGAAAATTTAACCATAAGGGTTCGTTTTTCCAGAAAACGCAAAAATTGCTCAAAATTTCAAGGTCTTGCGACTTTAGGTCTTCATAACTCTCAACGATTACAGATCGCCGGAAATTTGCTACCAAACTGACTTATACGGGATGTCTAGTGCCATTTCTACCTTTAGAATCAATTCAAAGTCTTTACCCTGGGATGTACGTTTCGTACAAGAAAGGTACATCGTCGAATGCAGGAAGTAAACAGCTTGTGCGTCAGTTCATAAGTAAACAGTTGTGTCACCTGTCGAGTACGTACGCCGGTGAGAAACGCTCTCTTCGAGCCTATATTGCAGTGTGTCCCCAGATACACTGCAGACCGTCTAGTTTGAACTGTATTCGGCTTGACACTGGCAGCCAGTGGAGGCGCTTCAGGAGAGCTGGCGCCTGCGTCCGAGGAGACACGCCACACAGAAGTCTGTCTGCAGCATCTTGCACTCGTTGAAGACGACGAAGTATCGTTTCCAAGCATGCAAACAAACAGGCTGTTGCAGTAATGGTCTCGCATCTCTGGCGTTGGGTGCTAAGTCTGATACTGTAGTCAGTTGTGCGAAAGTAGGCCTAATGTTATCGTCGTCACAACATCTTATCACAACAACAACAGCCGGATGTGCAGCTATTGTCTCGCTTTTGTTGAGTCTGATGGCGTCATCACATCACAATGACTGCTGCTGCACGCGCAGTTTGTCAGGTCACTCGTTGGGGGCAGAATTCGTGGTCTGACTGTTGGGGAGCGCCGTCAGGGCCGGGGGCCCATGACCGCCCATCGTTATCGATGCTTCATTGCTGATCTTTTATTAATGGTCTAAGGGCGTTCGCCAGATCTCAGCAACTATTGGTTGATTACGTTAACGTAATACATCGATTGAAAGCTCTGAGCGGCAGCAGTATTGAGGCGGAGTTCGTTACGAGATCGAGATCTGTATTTAGACTTGTACCGTTTTCGATATATTAGGCCTATCATTCATTTGCCAAAATAACGTTTAAGAGGTCACCTGATCCTGAACACACTCAGTTCGCGGGTAATCTGTATCGTGCATCTATCGTGCCAACTCTGAACTAAGCCGATTTTTTTCTGCTTTTTGCGACAGTTCGTCAACCGTCGCAAGTGTTTTCAACTTAATTAGTTTAACTGTCGCAAGTTCATGACACTTAGCGCTCGCGTATGTTTACAAAACGTTGGCCGTTTATGACGGCGTTATCAGAGCGTCGCACGATTCATCTACGACAACTGAGACTTGTCTTTTACGTTTTTGAAATAATCGCAAACGGACAGCACCGTCGCAGCATGCCATCGTATGTAAGATCACTACTGTTGTGTTATTTTAAAAACACGTCTGACTTTGTTGCTTCTGAAATGAACTTTCACTTTAACAGTGGCGGCTAAGCCCGGAGTCTGGGGGTCAGCTGACCCCCAGTGTTAGAGGTGTGGGTCAAGGCTATATCTCTGACCTCCCAATTATTCATGACAGGTCGTAACATTTTCTTACCTGAAACGAACCAAAATGCAGGATTTTTACCAAAATTTTCCAAACATTTTCCGGACCCATGCGGCGGGAGGAGGTCACCCAACGCACCCTCCCCCGTCCCAGCCCATGGGCCATATATGCTTTCTGACC
>Ga0209363_1001868_pt1 | contig 10573 bp, 6 predicted proteins | sample WorMetexBAHAMAS3_FD_187385 | JGI IMG/M metagenome (GOLD analysis project Ga0209363, IMG submission 187385) | Marine gutless worms symbiont microbial communities from Max Planck institute for Marine Microbiology, Germany - Inanidrilus exumae... | ecosystem: Host-associated > Annelida > Digestive... | reverse complement strand
GGGGGGGGGGGGGCGATCGCCTCCCTCGCCCCTCCCGTGGATCCGCCCATGGCGCGTAGCGTATGGGTATGCATGGGTATGTATGTATGTATGTATGGATATGCGGAATACGGGACATGGTCACTAGCAACCGTGCGACCATGACATACTGTGACGTGCGACATACTGTGCAGTGTCGACGACGGCGGCGGTCGGCTGCTGCTGCTGCGGCTGCTGTAACTCGTAGCTGGCTGTACTTCGATGACGTCCGCTGTCAGCAGCCGGATAGCTCACTGGATAAGTTTGAACGTGACTCTGTCAAGACAAACACGTCACACAGCCGACGTGCATAGTCAGCTCAACCCAAGCTGCACAACGCTCGTTTGTCTAAAGTTATCTATCGGTTTTAGTTCTTTAACGCGAAACGTACAGGCCGAACTGATTACAGACGACTTCGTTATGTCCACTCCATAAGAATAGCACTGCGAGTCGATTAAGTTCTGCCTTGTAGGCGAAGTCCTACAAAAGTGATATTTGCCGTTTTAGAGCTATGACTCTGTTGCCCTTACACTTGGTTGTAAACTGGCCAGTTTTTACCATTTTGTTATATAGTCAAAGCCCTAAAAGCACCGTTTTGAGCTATGAGCATAGGACAGACAGACAGACGGATGGAGAGCAGCTTCACTTAATGCCCCCACTATTGTAGCAAGAGCATAATAATTTGATAAAACCTACAGCGCCATGGATGGACATACGCTGAAACTGGTTCCCTGTATAACATCGACCTCTTTACGTTTGGGCGATGCACTGTTGTGGTAATTTTTAGAAAAAACTTAATAGTCTACTCAAAAGTGACAGCAAAAGAGAGCGATAATTTCTTCGATGTATTCAGTAATGTCTTGCTTGAGATCGTCCTTTGCCTTGAGACGCCTCGATGGCTTTGGCGCTGATGATACAGGTTTTTCTCTAGCTCTGACCTTGACTTTGGTATTGGAGTCTAAAGTTTTGGCCTTGGGCTTAGAGTTGTAGATCTTGACTTTGGTATAGACGCTAGACTGTGAAGTTGCTGTAAGCCGTTGTAGCCCTACTGATGGGTCTGATCACTCTCACAGCAACTAGAATTTTAGTCAGCACCCTTACAATACAATACGATTAGATGCGATAAGATACGATATATTTACGAGCGCTCAAAAGCTGACAAAATGGCCAGCTTAGTCTAGCGCATGGCACAGAAATAAAAATTAAGGAAAAACTAAAAACAAAGACCGATTAGCTCAGAAGAAATGGTGCAGGCAAAAGTCCGTGAAGGCAGTTCGGGAGGAAGAGGTGGAACTACGGGGGATAAGATTTGTGAAACAATGACAGAAGACAATAATTGTCCGTCCGAACGTTCGACCTCGTCACCAGACTGAAATTGTCAATGGGGCCCATCCGGGGACCGGGGCACGTATAGCCTATACCCGCGCCATGTCCGAGCATCGATGCTTCCCAAAAAAGAGACTAAGTACTCATACAATGCATTTAAACAAATCACAGAAATCTATGTAGAAATAACAATGAGTCATTGGAAACGAATCATGAATGACGACACACATTTATCATTAATGTGAAAAGAAAAGTCACTATACCGGTGTATAAAGTTGACACGCAGATGGAACATGATCAGACCAGTTATTTTTGCCAGGGCCCTGACGATATTTGCTGGGGTCTTGCCCCCGTGGGCCCCACCCTGGTGACGGGGCCGCGAACGTTACGCTCTTTGGTCTTTCTTGATTTTGGCATTAAGCAGCGAAAATCTAAAACATATGAATCCTGGTCTTAAAGCGAACTTGATGTCGAAAGTCGAAACGCGCATGTGCACTGACGTAGCGTGGTAGAAAGCATACCGGCGGGTTGCCGATTACCGGTATCCTCGTACGCTGGCCAGTCATATCCATCGGCTGGTAGTCCTTCACCGGCGGCGTCGCGTTCTGGGCGGGCGCGTGTGGAATCACTGGCATGTAACCGGTCACTTTTCTAAACGTCGCACACCGCGCACAATCAGAGGACCATGATGGGTTGTCACGGTTCCCACACTCATGTTCTTTATCATGCCAGTCACAGTAATTACGGCACATTCACAACGACGGCTGTTAGTTGCAAGAAGCTCTGCTACTACAGAGGGACCGCGCGACGCGCTATGTTAGTAAATTCGTGCAAAGTTTCAAGAGGTATGGGAGTTAGAAAAAAGTTTTAAACAGCAAAAGTGACCTTCATTGTCATTCAAGGGTATTGGTGCCATTCGATAGGCCACATAAGATTTCCTATTCCATTATGTCTATGTCTTGCACCGTTAAAGATATATTATCACTTGTTTTCCAAAATTAAGGAGGCCACGTGACACATCACACATCCCTTTATATCATGCGTGCACAAGTACTCCTGTGTATCAACCAGCACACGAAATTTGAAGTGCTTAGCTTCACCGATTCCAAAGATATGACTGGGTGCAAAATATAAAAAACGGGTCACGTGACTCTGAGCACGACCGTCTGTCATCGAAAGCCAACCACTTGATATATTCTACCTGCGTACAAAATTGGGCGACTGTCGCTGCAGTCGTTCCGGAGATATGATTGCGGGTGTCGAAATTGAAAAATGGGTCACGTGACCCCGACATCTTTAGGGGTGGTCTGTCATCCTTAATCTACCGGTGTACAAAATTTGACGACACTAGCTTTAGCCGTTCCAGAGATATCATTGGGGGCCCGAAATTTTAAAATTGGTCATGTGACCCTGACCACGCCACTTCTAAGGGCGATTCGTCCTCCATATGCTGGGACTTAATATGGCCTACTAATGTACGAAACTTTGATCACTCTAGCTTCAGCCGTTCCAGAGATACAGTTGGTGCCCACTGAAATTTAAATGATTCACGTAGCCTGACCACGCTTCTTTAATGGATGATTTTGTCATTCGCGGGCTAAGACTTTGCTATTTTTGCCTATTTATATGGCCCTTTAGATATGCGTCTGGTATGGAACATGGACCATGATTTTCAATTTATTTATCGAAATTTAGCTGCAACGGTGGAGTGACTCTGTATAGCGCAGCCAACGCACAATTATCACGTATAATGTTTGAATGCGCATATTGTATTGAATTTCTTACCCGTTTTTGTACAAGGTAGGCCTATTTTTGTTTTGGAAATATCATTAGACAAACGTCAGTAAAATATGGAATAATTTATGACATTATATATAGGATAATGCCACAATATACGACGTCGTCTATAGCTGTTTCCTGCAGATTAGATTTTATAGGTCTGTGACTTACTATGAAATTGGTGCAGATTTTTAACTGTCAAATCAAATCACGATTCAGTGGGTCTAATTTTCAGTGACGAAATGATAAGCGAGAGGAACGAAGGCGGGAATATGGGTACCTTTCGACGGTCATGAGGAGCGTGTCCACGTGACTGTTAATGAGATCGAGCGCCTGCTGGTGGCTCAGCGACGACGTCGACGTCGACGCAATTTCCACAATCTCATCGCCAGCATGTAGACCGATGCGCGCTGCTGGGCTTCCAGGCGTCAGCTGCATCGTTCATCATTACACAACACAGACGAGTCACAAGTTCATCGAGTTGCAGCAACAGTTATCTGATACGTTCGGCGTGTATCTCCGGTGCGGGATATCGCGTCCCTGGTCGGAGCAGATCTGGTCCACGCCATACGAACTTCGCGCCGCCGTCGTGAATGCTTCCATCCTGGCCATCATCGCAGCGCGTCGCGTCAGCTGCGTCAGCGCCATCAGCCAGTGGCGTAAATCTCGCTGAAATTCTGGGTGGACGTAGGGTGGATCCAGAAGGCTTGGTTGGGGCGAGGCGACTATGTCCCCTCCGCAGAAAAAAAAGAATTTTTCACTTAATATGGCGTTGTTTTGGTGCATTCTGAGCAGTACTTTTTTCCGTGTCCTTGCCAGAAAAATGTTGAATTTTCCGCCTGAAGTGGTAATTTGGTGGACGTTGAAGACATACTTTTGGGAAATAGTGAATACTCTGTTAGAATAATTGGGATGATAAGCTTTTTTTACTGCATTACTGCATTGTAATGCAACCGATCTGATGTTTGAAATTTTGAAACATGACAAAATCTGGGGGGACATTTTGCATTAGCGTTCCACCACTCCAAATTCTGGGGAAATCGTCCGAGCTGCATCGCTGTTTCTCGTGTGTTCGCGTAACATAGGGTGAAGTGACGTCACCGTAATCTATGGTCACGATACGATCTCCATGTTGTAGGGCATGACGTCGTACTGTGCAAAGTTAACTGGTGAAGATTTGTCACGTTATTTAGGCCTGAATAAAATTGAATCAGTCGGTTTAAGAAAAGCTTAGTGATAGCACCAGAAATCGATATCAAACTAATACGTTTAAAATGTTTATAATTCTTTGCCCCACATACATCACGGCGGCCATAACAGCTGGCATAGATAAGAATGAAAAAATTACAACACCGTCAACCCAATGTATTGTCGTCATATGAAGCATGCGTAGAATCTGTCAGTGTCACAGCACCAAACACTGCGTGATACTGTTGCCCCGACGATGCAGATTACGTACTCTGATAATAGTCAGCGGCAGTCCGACATCACAGCCACCCTGTAGCCTGAAGCCCCACGGTTCGTTGGTGTCTCGACGTACGACCTGCGCCTTGAGCACATCTATGTCACCCATCGCGTAGACTCGGTGTTGTCGTCATGGAGCACAACAGATACACTGTAGGCGACTGCGCCGCTCACGCCATCTGACGAATTACTGCGACCAACTCCGTTCTGTAAAGACGAAGACACACAGGCAGCCGACGTATAATAGCGAATAAAATATTTTACTTACTTTAAATAAATCAGGTGGCATTTGATAATCTTTATTCACCAACAAGTAATAATAATGTACAAGTAAACAAAATAAACGAATATTAAATCAATTTAAAAAATGGATAACTTAACATCACTAGTATTTTTCACTACAAAGGCTATAGCGGTATAGGCCTAGTAACAGTTACAGTTTGGTGTTGTTTTGTTTGCACATGACATTACGACAAACATCACGCAATCACAAAAATAAACAAAAAAACAACAATAAAGATATATTCTCTTTTATTCGATATCCCTTGACGGATGTCGAGCCTCTTTGCCCCTTAACTAACTAATTTGACGGCCGACAACGTTGGCCGCCATCAACGACGGTCAACGGTAACAGACTTTAATGTAGGCCGTCGTTTTAATTATGACATCGGCCGACCGGTGTGTCTTGGCCTTAAGTAATAGTAACAGAGTTTACAATCTCCAGCGCAGATTGCAAACGAATAATGCTTTCCAGATGAGTTAGCTCGTTGACCAATATGTGGTGAATGAATCATTCTGTTACAGAGTATGTTTCATCGTTGACAAAGTTACAAATTCAATAGAATAGTCAGTCACACGGTTTGGCTGCGGCTGGTTTAAGTAGGCCTACCTTATGACCAGAATATTTCGTATTGTTAACAAGTCTCAGTTGACGCAGAGAGACCCGCGCGACGCGCTGCTTCAGTCACGTCCATCGTGTTGTATACAAAGGTGGACGCTCAGTGTGATGAACTGGCGACCGACGACCGTCGTCAGTTTATCACACTCAGCGTCCACATAAGTTGACAACAATTGTGAGTTTGTGACGGTCGACGTGCAATTGCGATATTTTCTAATACAATACAACAACACAATCCGTAATTTATATAGCGCTGCTATACAACTTGTCCAGGAGCGCTAACAAAATATGAGAAAGACTCTGTAAACAGAAATGATTTTAAGTGCCGTTTAAAGCCGTTAGCGTCAGTGATTGTACGAAGATGGGGTAGTAGGGAGTTCCACAAAGTTTGAGATAAAGTTCCGGCCAGAGGGAAGCGCCGTTATTTAGGAGATACTCGAATTACCTTCCAACACAGTGTAGGAAACGTCGAGCGTAGCCTCTACGCCAACATTGAGCTCGGTCTGTTCAACCGTTTCGATACAATACCGGCGTGTGACGGACGGACAGACAGACAGACGAACACAGGGCCATAGCTAATACCGCGCTATCACATCGTCGCGCGGGTAAAAATAACCGATGTACAATGTAATGATCATGCATTACAACAGTGTAATAATTGTTACATAGTCATATAGTAAAATGCTGCCTATTTATTTTTGGTTTTACCAGATACAGTCAAGCAAACGGATATCTAAAAGCTTCTTCCTGAACCCCATCAAATTCGATGATAATGATGTACAGCAGTCATCCATTACTAACAATATTGTTTCGGATTTGCCATGACTTCTCACATTTTAGAATGACGGCGCATTACTGCGCGATGGCAATGTCTGAAACCGGGCCAAAGTTTGAAGAAAATTTGGTGCATTTGTCATCACCTGATTCTTTGACGGGGCTTTACAAGAAAATCATGTGGAAAAATTCCAAGAATGACGGCAGACGGATGCTGCGGAACTCTTAATTTGACAAAATAAACGAAATAGGCCAGGTGCAAAATATAACGTTTTTTGTTCTATAGTTAGGAAGCGACCATCGGACCATGGTAGGCCTATTAGCCTCAGAAACTAACTAGTAGCGATTCAGTAAATGTAAAATAACAAACACAATTACGGGGCCGTCTTACCTCGAGCTGCAAAACACGCGGCGAATACTGATAAGAAATATCACAAACGGTACAAATGTGGTGTTGTATCGCAACGACGGACTGGACGAGATGTGAGATGATGCGTTCGGCGCAACTCCGGCAGGTTCAGGCCGAAGCATTGGCGCAAGGCCGGCTCGGCGCCTGCCGCTGTTCTACCCCGCATCATCTCTGCTGGCGATGCTACTCGCCTGAGCCAGCAGCAGCAGCAGCAGCAGCAACTATATCAAACGAACTCGCAGCCGTTCGGCCGGGCGCCGTTCGCGGGGGCCTGATCTATAAATGCTTGCTCCGACACTGCAGGCCCTGAGTCTGTTGCCGACCGTATTAACCCGATAGCTGTTTCTCGCCCAACATCGTATTGTCGCCGCCGACGTCATATCAATCAATGCATTTAACATCAATGTTAATCCGCCGTTCAACCACAGCTAACCGACCAGCGACGGCCGGAGGTTCGATGCTGATCATAATACTGATCATCCTCGTCCACACTTGAGTCAAAAATTGGATACTTTTCCTTTACTGTATAACTACGCGAAATATATCGATCTATTTCGCCAATACTTGACAGTAAATTTGTAGCAAAGTGATCACAAATTTTCATCCAATTACTGGGAAGGCTACTGCTCGATGTGCCGAAGGCACCGAGCTGACACGCCTCAGGCGTCGAGGGGTGTCCCCTCCCTAGCCTACTATAGTGGGTCCTGGGGCGCGTCGTAAGCTCTCACAGCGGGGTACGGGGCGGAACCCAACCGACGATTTTCACAGAAGTTGATGGCCAGAAAATAGATCTGGTGAGACGACGAGACACCACATAACTGTGCAACCGTCAAAAAAATTTAACGCGTTGGGAAAATATTGGAGGGGCTTAAGCCCCTTGCCCCAGGAATTCTCCGTGTGATCCCACCACCCACGTCTTAGGCGCATCGATACAGTAGCACGTAAAATAGAAACTATCGACGACCTATAGAAACAGTAGACCTATTGGGATTACCAAACAAGTCTCCGCTGCCGCTGACAGACCCGCGCGACGCGTTGCCTCACGCCCACCGTGTTGTACACTGATGTCGACGGTCACTGTGATAAACTGGTGACCGACGACCGTCACCAGTTTATCATATTGACCGTTCACTTATGTTGGCAGCACCTGCGACGATCGACACGACAACTCACAATATGGTTGATGCCCGCCAAAATGTAAATGGTTCACGTGACCTAATCACGCTCCTTTCAGGGATGGTCTGCCATACATAGGCCAGCACTTGCTATGTACCGTATCGTCAACCTACCTACCAAATTGAAAGTCTCGATCTCCACTCACTACGAAGATATGAAAGGCGATAGAAAATGTCGAAAATGGGATGCTGCAGTTCGAGAGTACCGCGTCTGTAGCATGGCAGGGCAAACACGACGGAGAATAAATCTAATTGATAGCAAGTTGTTGAATTATATTATTTAATTTTATTCATTGTAAATTTTATTTATTTTTTATCTTATTCCTAATGTGCAGCCCAGCTTTATTCAATGTGCAGGGGGCGGCGTGGAAGCACTGGGCTGGGGTTCCCCCATTATTGAATAGCGTTTTGAAGGTGAGAAATGCTTGAGTCGAAGTTGAGTGGGTGGAAAGAGAAGAGCTGAGTGTTAACTACATAACGGTGGTGATCAAGGGAAAGAAAAGAGATCAGAGTACTGAGGGGTAGTGTACATGATGAAGAGTAGGGGGCCGAGAACAGAGCCTTGGGTAACACCACACGAGGAAGTATGCAAGGACGAGAGGTTGTTGTCACATTTAATATGGAAGAAGCGAGATAATAAGTAAGAGTTGAACTAGGACAGAAAAGAGCCATTGATACCGAACCAAATGAGAGGCGGTTGATTTAAGATGTTGTGGTCTATAGTGTCAAAGGCAGCAGAGAGATCAAGAAGGCAAAGGACGGTACATTTTGTGATCCTATTGCATTGATGAGATGATCATGAATGTACAGCCGAGCAGATTCGGTGGAATGATGTTTACAGTAGGCAGACTGGTGAGGATTAAGTAGTTTGTTGGAAGTGAGGCGATAAATGACGCGGGATTTAACAACTTGATTCACAGTCATCGAGCTTTTAACAATGATAAATTGATTTCCGACGTTATGATTTGACATCAAATGGCATCGACCAACGAGCGCGTTGGACTACAGCTAATGCATGTGTTCAACTTCAACAAACTGACAACAATGTCAGCCAAACAGTATTAAAGCATGATACTTATTGTTTTAACTGATAACTGATATCAGGAAAAAAAGTAAATGGAAATATGCTCAGAAATGCAAAACATACTGAGAAAATGTACAAATAAATGGAAAAGTTAGAATTTCGGGAAAAACTTGTCGATTTCACAGAAAGTCATCCACTTTGCAGGTGTGAAACAGGCTGTGCCTTTCTGGTACTGGAAGTCTTACTGCTGCAACAATACAAAGAAATACAGTTTTCAGATTACTGCTTTGGCAGCTGTAGTGAACCGTGTACTTTGCAGCATAATATTTAGTTGTCAGCTGGTTCTATTTCTGTACAAGTCACCTTAGTCACCTTGGCAAGTGACGTAATTGGTAATCTCCATTTACGTAGTTTCATTAGGTAAAATGCGACATTTATGTCGGGATTTCAATGTTTGTCTTCAACTCAAAGGAAATGCCATACCCTTCTGTTAATGAACTGCTGTCTGTTGTCCAGTATAATATTGATTAAATTTGACTAGTAAATAAGTAATCAAAATGATTAAAAAAATCGTTTCTGATACACGAAATTGATGACAAAATGCTGTACAGATATGTGACTGGTTAATGCCACAAATGGCAAGACGGCAGCAGCGCCCAATATTAATCTCTCCACAGACGAACAGAAAACTTTGTATCATACATTATGTACAACAACTAAACAATTAACAAATATTAACACGTTTCCACGGTGCACAGCGTCGGGCATTACTACACGGAGAACTAAGATCCAGTCCAACATTAAAGGTACAACAAATCAATGCCTGCGACATCTAAACAGGCAGCGGCTGTGGCAGACTCCGTGGCGATTTCTGTACACTATGTACGTGTCAGCAAACTTATACAGACCACAATATCTATGCTGCCATTAGTCACACATTACGCACAGTTCACACAAAAGAAAATCTCAGTGCAAGAAGGTGCTGCTAACTGACCGTTGTAAAATGTGAAATGTTTAACACGACATCGTTCGCTATTTCGCGCAGGGTCCAGCCTACTCTGGACCCCAGCGCCGAGACCTTAATGTTGGTCCAATGCACAAGCTTAGGGAAAGGTTTGGTAGCTGGTAGGTGTGCGCGGTGTGTAGGGTGGAGGGCTTGAGTAGACGTGAGCAGCTTGTCGGGTATTTCTAAAGCGCCCCCTCCTCTAGTCGTGGCCTACTGTCTAGCTAAGCCCAGACTGGCACTTATTCAGTGCCAGCCAGAGGACTTTGCCACATCTATCTGCTTCGGCTCACGTCAGCGCAGCTTATACATTGAAGCTGCTAATCAAAGCATCAGCAACGGCCACACTTTATAGAGGACACCGTCGAACACTCTTTTCCTGCCCGGGATTAACTCCCTGTACATCATGTGCATAGGAATTATTAGAAATAATTCTTTGGTAGGTAAATGCGCCGGGGATGAGGTGCAAACCCCGGCCACTGAGCATATCACTCTCTACTGCACATGGCGCCCAAGTGCTTTAACCACTGGGCCACATGGGCAGGTCTTTACACAACATCATGTTAACACAAACTATATGAAGACGATTTGACAGCATCCAGGTTGGTTAGAGTTTAACGGCGCTTTCAACACAATTTATCACACCTTTTAAGGTAGAAATATATTATAAATATTAAAATTTAATAAGTATTAATGCTTGGGG
>Ga0209363_1001867_pt1 | contig 10574 bp, 6 predicted proteins | sample WorMetexBAHAMAS3_FD_187385 | JGI IMG/M metagenome (GOLD analysis project Ga0209363, IMG submission 187385) | Marine gutless worms symbiont microbial communities from Max Planck institute for Marine Microbiology, Germany - Inanidrilus exumae... | ecosystem: Host-associated > Annelida > Digestive... | reverse complement strand
GTGTGAGCAGCGAGTCACCTTGCTGCTGTTACTCCATATTTCGGCTGCATTTGACACTATTTACCTGAGCATTCTACTTGGTCGTATTATGTCACATTTTGGCATCACTGGGTGTGCTGTAAACTGGTTGCGGTCCTTTGTCACGGATCGTACTCAGTATGTTGGTGTCGGAACTGAACATTAGACAATAGTCGACTGTACATCTGGTGTTCCTCAGGGCAGTGTCCTAGGACGACTTCTGTTTGCTCTGTATGTGTCACTGATCAATAACGTTATAACAGCACATTCTGTAAGCTGCCATCAATATGCCGATGATACACAGGTAAGCTTTGCAGCCTAACAAGAATGTGACGTTTAAGCCAATCTCAGAGTGTACTGATGACGTCAGTCGGAAGTTCTTGGAGAACAAGCTGCTTCTAAACCCGTCAAAAACAGAAGCGATGCTGTGTGGCACACGGGTGCAGTGCAACAAGGTGAACAGCTCTGGTGGAGTGGATGTTGCGGGCACTGTTGTCAAATTCAGCAACTCTAACTGTTTGGTGTCACGCTCAATCCAGCCATCAGTATGAATCGTCACGTAACGGAGTTGGTGCAAAGATGCAACTATGCCACACCCGTGCATTATGGCACATTCGTCCGTTGCTAACACTTGAATTTATAAAGATAGTTGCGCTCGTCATTGTGGCCGCGCACCTTGACTACTGCAACTCGTCCAGTGATAATCTCTGGAAGTTGCAGGTGACACAGAATGCGCTGGCCCGAGTCGTATGCCAAGGTGCAAGAACATGCAGTGCTACAGAACTGCGCCGTACACTGCATCGGTTATCAAGTGAAACAAAGCATCGACTACAAGCTTACAGTTTTGACTTACAAGGCGAGGCAGAGTGGAAATCCATCGTATCTGGCATCTCTTATTATTTACTATGTCATGTGCCATCTCATTCACTGAGGTCGTCCGACAAACAGCTGCTTAGCTGTCCTTATACGTCTCTCATCATGGCTGACAAACCATTTTATGTTAGTGTTTCAAAGATCTGGAATGACCTGTCTTTTAACTACCATGATGCAACTTGTGTGAATTAGTTTTAAACGTAGGCCTAAACGTGAACTTTTTCCATTACGTATGCTGATCACTCCCAGTAACAGTCGCCTCTCGCGCCTCCAATTTTGTTTTTTTTGGCTGGACTAATCGGCACGTTACAAATTGGTTTTGTACTCGTATTTGTTTTGAGTAAGATTTAAGTGATGAATATTACATTATTTCAGACATTGTTTAGGCAGACTGTGATATGTGATGTTTTGCTGCTGTCTCAGTTAAAGACCTTTATGTTTTGTTTTGAACTGCAGAAGACGATGCCTATGAGTATTGTGACGACTTTGAAGAATACACCCCTGAGCAGGTTCGTGATGATATTTTCTCTCCTGTAGCAATTGTAGACAATACTAGACATTGATGTTACAGAGAGCAACCATGACCAATGATTAAAGCGATGGACAAACTGCCCATCGCCTGACCAACCCAAATTTACTTTTCTATAAGATTTATAGTAGTCCTGCTGTCGTTGCCGATAAGGCCATTCGGCTGCAATTAATGCAGTGTTCCACATAAAAGTTCTACTTTGGCCATGTTATAAGTGGATGTTTCACAACCCTCAAATGTGGGAGTGTAAGATAATTAAAATAGGAGTCTGCCAAAAAAACTGCACGTTTTTAATTTATCATATTGATGTATTTGTTCAAGATAATATGAAGTGATTTTCTCTGCAAAGTTCAGTTGTTCACAGAGTTCGATAGAATAAATATTTAGATGCAGTTTTATAGGATACCTGTAAATTCTTATCCCAAAAACGTTATTTTGTGTATTTCAGTTGATGATGTGTTTTTGTAATAACTATGTAAAGTGTGACAGTGTGATTTTAGTCATTCTTCCAATCTCTGTGACCAGGAATGATTTGACACGTTTCCCAGCACACGTTTACTGTGCTGTCACCTTACCTTGTTAAGTTAGGTGCATTTGATGTTATTATTGTATTGTTGTTTTTCCAGATAAGGTGACAACGTGGTTGTGACAACATGGTTAAGATGTGGTGGGAATTTCTTCATAAGTTGTGTGCAGATCATTTATGTTGAGAATGAAAAAATCGCCTCATATTTCACTAGTTATCACGAAAATAACATTAACTGAACTGCTGGAAAGAACGTTTTTTTGGGTATAATAACATTGAACCAAATTACAAAGAATGTTCAACCTGTTCATTAAGAAACGCATCTGAATCTTTAGCTTTATGAACTCATGAAAATTGTAGCGAGAACCATTTCATTTTATCTTGAACAGTTGCATCAATATCGTGTATAATGAATAATGTGCAGTTTTTTGGTCCACCCTGTATATTGAGATGTTTGGATATGCAGAAACTAAAGATGATAGTGTTTGGATCAAATGCTGCACTGTGTTAATGGCTGAAGGAATGAGACTGGGGGTTTGTCCAAGAAAGACATGATGGCAATGTTTTAAAGAATATACGTGGTATGAAAAGTTTTTTGTCTATTTGAAGAGGATGCACAGGCCCAATACAATTGCAGACGAAAATCAGGGGGCAGCAGTTAACCCAAGTTCCCCTGAAAATAGGGCATGTGTGTTGGAATAGCATTAATTACATAAGCCAGACTGAAAGAAAATAGTATGGCTTTTCCAGTGGAGTTAACTTAATTACTACTTTGTGATTTTATTGCACCAAAACGCGTGCCTGTGAGATAAGTTGACAGTGATGAATAGATCATTTTGCGTGTCTTAATGCTATTGTGTTGGTTCACTGCAGGAGATAGATGAGCTTGTCAGTCGGGCCAAGGAGGTTCAGCAGCAGGCGTGGAGCCCCAGTGATGACGTCACGGTCGTTGATGATGGTCCTGTTGAAATTAGACAGTTGCTGATGCCGTGTGTATCATTATTTCTCTTCATTGCCATTATTTAGTTTTGTTTTTGCCTTTGTCACAGGGGCACAACCACGTATGTCGGGGGACAGGGATGATTCTTTAAAATGAGTACTCCCTAGCCGACTAAATGATCTGGGGAGCATGAGCTGTGGTGTTTGGGGTAGTACCCAAAGAAAACTTTGAAAGTTCATACTAAAATTCTATGCATGTTTCAGCAGTCTGTATGCCAGTGATGCTAACAGTTTGACTCAAGCATTTCTCACCTTCAAAACGCTCTTCAACAGATCTCTTCTTGGATGACTGCTGGACCCCATGTTGCTTGCATGCTTTGATGCTCTGGCACTGTTCATTTCGCATCATGAAAGGCATCTGGCATGTAAAAATACCATCCACCAATCTCTAAATGCTTCATTTGATTCTGTGACGATCTTTGTTCATCAGTCAGACAGAGACAGCCAAACAGCAAAAGTAATAAAATACAAGTCATACAAATATAAAGACAAAATTACAAAATGTCAAATAGTTTGGGGGAACACCAGCTGACTCAAGTAAACGTGAGTTGTGGCTATAAAACAGTCTTTCTGCAGTTGTGTTAATGCTAAGCCCTAGCTTCTGTTACAATTATCATTCAATTAACTGTTAATTGAATGATAATTGTAACAGAAGCTAGGGCTTAGCAGTTGTTTTACAGTTAAACAGTAGCCGATAATTACTGAATGCTGGTAAACAAGAGAGATGTTCTAACATGCTGTTGTTTGAACGTATTATCACTTCAACATGCTGCGTCACACATTTAATCATAGTGATATTAATGTAATTTCAGTCACTGCGAGGCAGCTATCGGCAGAGATCGATTTGACGCAATCGTGTCGCGGATAAACTCTGCCGAGTGAGTAACTGTCTGCACACTTGTGTAGTCTTGTGCTTTTCTGTATTAAACAGTATTGTTAGCAAAGACTTTTTAGTTTGTTTTCAAGTCAAGGCCAAAGGACATTGACATACAGTTCTGTGATCTGTCATTACAAAGGTGCGGATACATATTACCAGTATGTGTAAATATAATACCATTACCTGTGAAATGTTGTTAAAAGTAGTTTTTTACTCATAAAATTTTGATGTTTTCTGCAGGCCGGGTGCTTGCATAAGGTCATCCGTTGCAGACCAGCTATGTTACTTCATCGAGGAGCTATATGGCGCCTGTGATGATGATAACACTTGATATCCGGCAATGTAACGGTCACACAGGCGTTTGATATTTCCAGTATCCAGCAATGCTCGTGACATAAGCTTCAGTGTCACGTGTTGGTTTCACAAGCATTCAGTTGTTGACATGATGTTTTGTGATGTGTCACTTGCCGACATGGGCATTCTGTATGTTGCAGTCTGTTAACATCTGCTGTGTGTAGTGTACCATGTCCTATCTATTACCATCTGCTGTTGTGAGCATTTGTCACCATGCTGATGGCAGTCGCAGGGGTAGGCTTGTCACCAGCAAATTTTGTATGTTCTGTTTTTTCCGCATGATAAAAACCGATGACCAAACTTGACATAGAAATGTTCCATGGCGAGTCCTGGAAATATATTTATTTTGTGATCAAAGATCAAGGTCACAAGTCACAAAAAACGTTACTGGCATGGATTGCACTCTTGTTGAGTGCTGGCCCCTAGTTACTAAACCGCTGTCGCATTAAGCAGCGTCAGATAGTTGTTAAAATGATGACAGGTTTTAGCAGCGGTTGAAGTTACAACCTAACGGCGCTATACAAATCTGTTTATTGTTATAATTGTCAATATTATTACACCATTCAAGCCTTCATTGCTAGTGTAATATGCCTATTTGAAGACATATAATAAGTTCAGTGGCCACTTTTGTTAATTTTCTACAGTTTATGCAGGGTAGGTTTTGTTTTAAGTCTCTCCTGAACCATCATGAGCAGAATGAGGATGATTTCGAATCCTTGGGCTGTTTTTTTACAGCTGTCTAATCAGCAGTGTAAATGCCAAAGGTCTGTCCCACAAATGCTCCATTATTTATCTGGTTATTTATTTCACACAACAATTATATGACTGTACATTTTGTAGTGAAAAGATAAGTACTTGACAACAGTACTTCAGCAGAAGTTAGGTACTGTGTTGTAAGTAGAACCATTTAAGTACTTATGTTTAATTACTTGTTATGAATTACAAGTGATGCAGAACATTTCATACTAGCTGTGACAGATTAACTGATACAGCTACTAAGGTTTTCATCCCACTTGACACAAAACAGATCATTTTGGAGATTTTTTCTACCAGTGTGCTTAGGATGAAAATTCTGAAACTGTAAGGAGTGAATACTTGTGTTAACTGTTGAGGCTATGTTTCTGAATGTGATGACACGATTAATTGTCCAGCATCAAGTAAAACATAGCAGATTGTGCGTTTTCATGCAGACAAGTGTTTGTGTCACTTTAAAGGAGCAGTTACATTCACTTGTGTGTGGTTTTTTTGGTTTACATAAAAACCAGAACTGAAGCTGAGCAGCAGTTTTCTGTTTATTGTGGTAGCAAGAACATTTTACCACACTACAGCATGTATTTTAAAAACTAAACTTCATTAGTCAGTAACATTCTGATCTTTTACGTTTTACCAGACTGTGATAGAAGTTGACGAAAGACCAACATTGTCAGTGTTAGTATTTTTAGCTGCCTTTTTGGCAGCTTCTTTCACACCATCCAGAATATTACTGCACTTTCTTTACTTTGATTTACATTACACAACTGTTATTTTTGCAAATGGACAAGTTTAAACAATGACAGAAGTATGACAAGGCTTAAAATTGTGATATCCTGGATGTCTGATATAAGAAAGTGCATGTATAGCCTAAAATAGATAGTTGTTGTGTAAACCACACATCTAAGGTTGTGAAGTATATGTGATATTTGCAATGTATATTACAGAACTGTTATTAGTCTATTGCTATACTGATCTAGTCATAGACGAACAATTGTGTGTACATGTATACTTTTATTTATGTTTAGTTTCGAAGAAGCTTTTGTCAGTTGTCTTCTGGACTGTGCCATAAAATTTCATGCTTTAATCATGTCTTATCTCTCCACTTGATAATCCATGCATTTTTGCACCTTGTCATTCTTGTCCTTTCTTGAAATACGTCCATACCATCTCGACCCCTATTGCTGTAATTATATCATCTGTTACTAGTCTCTCCACTCACATTCGTATGAACCTATATTACTTTAACAACACCAATCCATCCAATCATTCTTGTCAGGGAAGAAAGAAAGCAGAAATCACCAATACCTTTGGCATAGCATAGATAGAAATGCAACAACAGTAAATTTATAAGCAAGTTAGTCCGATCAGTATAGATGCAGTGTTGTGCTACAAGTACATGACGTGACAGGCATCGACAATTCTACCAAGCTGCAGTTTCAGCTTGTTTCCACTCTAATTGAGGGGTTTTGAACCATTTAGGGTTCTGGTGTCAGACAGCGGCAACACCCGTCGCTTAGGAGTCTCTAGGTCTCATGGTGGATGGCTGAGGTGAATGCTTAGTTTCCTTTCAGTGCTTTGCAGGGTGACCACTTGTTGGAAAAACCCGAAAATGTTAGTGAATTTGACGGCTGTCAGGGAAATATCAGCAAAACGACCAAAAGTCAGGGAAATGTCATAGGAAAATGCTGTCAGTAAAAAATTTTTTTTGCTAACTTCATGTTTGAGGCTACACTAGGATATATACTAATTGGACTAGTTTGTTGGTTGCGTGGCACAGTGGTAACATACCAGTCTTTCACTGGCGAACTTTCCGTCCTGCGTTCGACCTGCAGCTGATGGGTGACCACTTATGTGGGTATACGAGTCCACCAACCAGGCCAACTGAGCCATTCATCCTTTCGGGGTCGATAAATGAGTAGTAAGCTGCAGTCAGATGTCCACTACCTCGGTCGGGGGTGGCGCCATCCGGTGAATGTTTACGAAGTGAAGGCAGGACGGCTACTTCTGTTCGTGGAGGTAGCAAGTAAAACTGTGTTATCCCTTTAGCACGTGCCATCCTGAGTGCTTTAGAGATTTGTTTCATAATTAAGCGCTATACAAATCTACACCTTTACCTTTGACTCGTAATGTTAATGAGGTGGGTATGTGAACAATGTGGGCAACCTGCTTGGGTCTAGATATGGATAATTGAACTGAGAACCCCCACGTACAGATTCTGCAGCGAGTCAAAACAAACAATAAACTAGACTTTTCAACATAACTTCGGCAAATGTTGACCAATTTACAAAATTCTTTCACTGTCATATTCCGTAAAAAAATTTTGTACACAACATCATAAAGACTCTACCTCACCTTAAGTATGTATCTACACTACCTCGTGAAACTTTACAATTACAACTGCTGCAAATTTCAATGGCATGTTGCATGTGAGACCTCAGAATTCATCTTGCAAGATATGAGGCCGCCGTAATAGCTTGGGTCTGACCGTCTGAATCCTGAGACTATAAAATCTGAAAAACTATGCAGCAGTGCTTAGAAGAGGATTTGCGATGTCAGAGAACTGAAGCAGTGGATGATTGACGTGTAACTTTGGGCTGCAGTATACATTGATGAAGCTCGCACCAGTGAATGGCGTAAATGTCTGCGAGCTTGTGTTTGTATAACAGACGAACACATTTTTGGCATTTGCTTAAACTTTCGGACTATTTGGACTGCATTAGGTACTAGCTACAAACACTAATGTCACCTTCTGACAATGGTAAAATCCTTTGTTACATAAACTTCACAGAGTTTGTCCGACTGTCGTCAAATCAAATTCTCAACGATCTAGCTTTATCTGCATTCTGTGCTTCAGATATTACACAAAAATTAAGTACATCATCCCTGTGATATGTTTGTAGCGTTTTTCATCTAAATGTTGTAAAGTTTAGTTTGAGTTTCAAATAAAACCGATTAATTTTGATTGTATGAGTAAAAGTTCATCTGTTATTTTAGATTTTTGAATTTTGCAAGGTAGTGTAGCAAGACAGACAAGGTGAGGTGGAAGATACTGTAATAGTTGCATTCAGAGTTTCCTATGGAATATGTCAGTGAAAGAATTTTGACAATCGGTCTATATATGCCGAAGTTATGATCAAAAGTTTTTATTGACTCACAGTGTATTTTGTCATGCCACAGAATAATTGTGCAACTTTTGGAAAAAATATCGCAAAATACATCACGAAATGTTATAACGTGCCTAACTGCAGAAACACATCGGCGTCATGTGTATGGTTCACTGTGAGTTCAACAGTGTTTCTGGTTCTGTGACATCAGTGATCACATTATCACTGGCAGTAGATGCTGCTGGAGGTGACAAGTCACTTGCATCACTCGAGACAGTCTGTGACACATCGCGATTCGGTTCATGTTGTGAAGAAGCTTCGATGACAGTTGAATTGACCATGTTTCCTCTATCTGTTTCGCTACACGATGATACACTAACGTCAGCATCGTCACTGTCTGCCAATGTGCTGTCAGTCTGTGCACCTTGACTGCAGACAGGTGATGCCAGCGAGTGACGACCTGCGCTCAGCAGCTCGCGAAGTGTCGCGTTCTCAAGCTGAAGCTGTGCAATGTGTTCGGTAACATCCATCGGCTGACTGTCAGCCGTCACTGCGGACCACATCACGTCCGCCATCTGCTGTATGTGTTGAATTTTCTCGTGGGTCTGCTGATAATAACCACAGAAAACTTTCAGGGGAACAGTGTGTAAGAAAATGTAAACTGTAGTACTGCCATCAGTCACTACACAGAATGAGAAAATATCTTAAAGTCACATGGCCGAGTAACAGCAGCATGGATTGCCATAGAAGATGTAATTCTGCACAAAAATTACTTGCCGCACTAAGCACAAGATAATACTACATACCTCACTACAAAATATCATTTGGTTACATGTAGCAATGTTCGACTGAGCAGTAAATAAATTAACATATCGCAAAGTCTGTCACAAAATGTTAACCCACCTAACTGTACAAGTGCATCATCAACAGTGCAAGTACAGCTTGCAAGCACCTGCAATGCAGGTGCTATTGTTATTAAGTAAGTAAGGAAATACACTTTATAAACACACACGATGGTCAGTGGAGGCTGAATCTGGGGTGCAAGAAGGAAGGAGTAAGGGGATTGGAAGGCCAGCTGGAAAAGATGAATTTTTAGATGATGGCGGAATGTAGCGGGGCAGGTGTACATTCACGGGTATAGAGTTCCAGATTTTAGGGACTGCGACACTGAATCTGCGGGCACCGAGTGAAATGCGGGCAAATGGAATGGGGAGCAGATTGGTGTTGGACAACCTGGTGCAGCAAGTGGAATGATGAGCATGCAAGGCAGAGTATAAGTAAGTAGGCTGAAAGGTATGAAGAATATTTCGAAATTAACGCAAACTTGACTGCTACTACTACTTGTAGCTTTTGTTTCACTAGTCTACATTTCCAGCGTAACTCCAGGTCTCTAAAAGCAGAACCTCTGGCCTGATTGAGCATCTCTGTACAGGCCAGAGGTACCTGCTGTCACCCAACGAGTAGTCTCAAAGCAGCGAAGAGCCATGTAGTACCTGAGAGTGGTCTGCTGGCGCTTCGTACTCGGCACGCTGTCGTCGGTTGGCAGCAACCAGCCGAGAAACACGGCTCCGATAGCGACTCATGATCAGCTCGATGGCCGACTGATGGTCATCGAGTGACTGCCGCAGCTGTGCATTCTCCTGCTGCAGTTGACTTATCTCGCTGCTCTCCTGCACAGGTAACATGCACACCCAGTCACCTTAGTGACCGTACCTGCAGCAAATGCACCTCACCAAAAGGCAAATGTTTTAAAAGTAATAGCATTCACATACAACCATTTTCAACCACATTCTCTGGATAGCCAATAGTTTCACCAAGGTTTCGTGGAAAATATCCAGGAATTTTTGCAGCAGTATTTATACATTTCAGATGACTAGTGGCACAGCTATAGGGACAGTGGCCAGTTCATGTCTATTTTTTAGCCACAAACAACAAAGCATTCCACATGTATTTGTTGCTTTGCCACCAATCACAGAGGTCTATGGCACTGCCACCAATCACAGGTCACAAGTCTAATTTCTATTTATAGACATTAGTGGCAACAATCTTGTGCTGTTCAGTTTATCAATTATCTGCAGTCCGTTGGATAGTGCTTCCCTTTTAGCAAATGGAACATAACAACAAGCAACAAAAAACTTCTGAGACCAGGTCACCGGGCTCAGTCAATCAATTATGTTGACAACACTAACTATTTCAGCCACACAACAGACTAATAATTAAGCAAACGATGCTGAAGACATCAAAAATTCACGGATGCCTAAGTGAAAATGCACAAACCAGCTGCAATGAACTACTACTATCGTTTTATGGCCAATATGATGAAACAAACCTGAAATAAACCGACTGTTAACTCGGCCTGTGGACGATGCTTTGCCAGCTCATTGAGTGCATTCAAGTTCTCTTCATACTAGCAACAAAGCAAATACATTACCTAGTGTTTCCAAGTTCAATTAAATTTAATTCACTTCAAAATCATAGATAAACAAAATATCTAATACAAACAAGGTGTCACCCTAACGGGACATAACTGTACTGGCCCGC
>Ga0209363_1001866_pt1 | contig 10574 bp, 11 predicted proteins | sample WorMetexBAHAMAS3_FD_187385 | JGI IMG/M metagenome (GOLD analysis project Ga0209363, IMG submission 187385) | Marine gutless worms symbiont microbial communities from Max Planck institute for Marine Microbiology, Germany - Inanidrilus exumae... | ecosystem: Host-associated > Annelida > Digestive... | reverse complement strand
AATATGTATAAAAAACCGCAAATATACATACATTTCGTCAGAATTCTGCATTGCCGCCGAATGCCGCGCAAAACAGTAAACAAGTGGGCGTGGCCATTCGTCGTTTCGTCGCACGTTTTGGTCGGAGTAAGTCAGAGCGCTCGGACTGGTTTCGTCCGGAGTTAAAGAACGCGAAGCGAATCGCTCGGACGTAGAAAAAGAACGGCTTGATACGAGACGGGACCGCTCTGGAGCGCTCGGAGGCAGTAAAAGAACGCCCCAAAAGTCAGCGACGACAGGCGGCCGCTCCGTCCGATCTTTATAAGCGTTCGGCCCTATCCGCAACGATGAACGTCGATCATCTCTCAATGCAGACTCGTATATGCCATGCCGACTCGCAACGATGACTCGCTACACGGAGGATATCCAGCATACAGTAACTAAGACGACTCATGCCGACTATACTCAGAGATACTTTCCAACAAGCGCCCAGGAACCGAATAAATCGGTCTAGCTGTGTCCGCGTTTTTACAGGGAACCGAGCGGGAGTGTCCAAAAATAAAATCGCAAAAGTTCCCCTGAGGTACAGTAGGTACAGCAGAAACAGTCGACGCAGCTGCTGGCGCAACGCTATCGCAGACCGAGACAGACGGAATAGTCTTTAATACAGACACGGTATCGCCTGACTTTGTCGTAATCTCAGGCGAAGAACTCAAGCCTACGGTAGAAGCAGCCTTTATATAAGCATGTGTAGAAATTTTCTCAATGGCTACTGGTGGCAGGGGACTAGAGGCCTGCGGGCCTAGGCTAGCAGTCGGCTGAACCTCGGGAAGTCCCAAGCCAGTAGTAAGTGGAGGCTGAGTAAACAAAGACTGAGTGGCCAGGCCAGTAGGCTGTGACACAAGGGCCAGACGGTGTAGTGACTGGTTTCGGGCCTGACATGTCAACAACATGCATTGACATACTACTAAGGCCTGGACGTAACTGCGGGCCAGGCGACTGAGCAACAAATTTAGGCATCCATAACTCCGAAACGGAGGCTCGTCGAAACACACGGAAAATAACGACGGCGTCGCATAATATTCTGTTTCCAAAAATATAGGGATGAAAGCGCTAGGGTAAAAACTGAGGGTACAGGAAGGCGGCAAAGTTTGAGAGGGGTTATAAAATAATAACCCAGGGCAAATTTATTTTTGAAACTTCGATCGCTTATAACTCCGAAACCACTTGGGCTAGGAGGCTGAATTTTTTTTCTGGAGAACCATCTCCGGGTGCCAAAAGATCGGCATACTTCAGAATGTTTCAACGATAAATATTCTTTGTCATATCGTTAAGCGGCTATATATCAAGAACGGGGGCCGTTGAAACATACTGAAAATAGCGACCGACGTTGCATTTTTTCTGTTTCCAAAAATATAAGGATGAAAACGCTAGGGTCAAAACTGAGGGAACAGGAAGGGTACAAAGGTCTGAAGGGGGCTGTACGATAATAACCCAAAGGCTAATCTTCTTAGTTGCACGGCATGACGTAATTGACATCTGGCCCGAGATTGGTGGGACCCATGGAAACACCTAGATGTTCCGAACTGCATTTCCACGACACGAGTACTTTCAGTATAACAGCTATAACTCTGGAAAACGTGGACGGGTTTTGATCAGGTAAAGTTTCGATAAAAGGCGAAAGATAAGACTTTCTAACAATGTAAGAATGGAGTGGCTAGTTTACGGGAAAACGAAGTTATTAGAGGTTAAATTTCAAAAAGTATGAAAAACGTGGGTAAATCAGGGTAGGATGGCTGTATAAGTCCCGTAAAGAATAGCTAAGAGTCGGAGATGGTACTCGGCATTACTTGTAAGGATATACAATGAAACTACTCCTTATTGACCAAAGTTACAACAAAATAGCAAGCGCGTTAGCAATGCTGCGAGTCTGCAATTAGCGAAGCTATCTAACGAAGCTATACGAACCGTATTAGCTAATTATAATTGATAGACTGAGACTGACTACGATTTTCCTTGCCTGCGTCCTTACACATGTATGAGAGCATTTGTAACATGCTGCTCGTACAGCCTCAGCAGTCACGAGTGCACGCCCGTAGGCCAAAGCGAAAAGATGTGTCTTTATTCTGCTACAGAAATGAATAGTGTCAGTGTAAGTGTTGGATCCTGAAGTGAAAGTGACGATGGATGGCCCAAGAGCAAGTCACGTTGAACAAGACAAAAAACTGACGAACAGGCAAAAACGGTATTTTGTAACTGCACTGCAAAACTAGCCCTACGGAAACCAATCAACACGCCGAAGCGCACACACGCATCCATTATGTAAACATGACGTCATCCACAAAACCGGAAGTGCGTATTGTATTTTCATCACAGGGGCCACAGGTAACGTGTAACGAAACGTTTGTGAAATTTGAACGTGTGTTTTTTTAGATATACTAGCAGACAGACACACAGACAGGCAGACACGCTGATGGCAATACTTCACATTCCTACTAAGGGCGAAATAAACATGCACTTGACTTGTTTCCCAAGGTAGTATAGCAACAGTACGTGAGGTGGGTAAATCAATAACTGTTATGTTGAAAATGCCAAATATTATAAAAATCGGTCCACATTTGTAGACATTACAGTCATATGAATAAGGGGGCGCTTTTTAAACCACTGTCAGTGTGTGTGTGCGTGTGTGATATGGTCATAAAACTGTCAGTCATATGCAAATGTACATTGTGTACAGTATGCAAATAAGAACAGCTAAACTGCTAAACACAGAATGTTCTTATGTCAGTGGATTGTTTTATCAAGCAGCCTGAAGCCCAAATTACCTAAACAAAAAATGGCTCAACAGCAGGAAAAATGTCCTCAGTGAGAAATTGCAATTCCAATTCTTGTGTTGTAAGTAGTAATTCACTATCTGCATCTACGTCGAGTTGGTACTGGAAAAGAGTCTGCGAATCCGTATAGTTATCAACGTCTTTTTTGTCAACGATAGCAATTCCATCAAACGGCAAGCTCCACGGAAGTGGATCACCAAACAGAAATCCTGTTGGAGGAGGTTTCATTCCGTTGTAACTTACGGAATAATTTGAGCTACTTGTATCCATTGCTGTGATGCCGAACAATTGTGTTAATGCATCATCTTCATAGTCAATGGAACCAGCTGCGTTGTCAGAACTTAAATGTAAACCCACATGCATATTTACATGTGCTGTGTTACCGGCAGCAACGATGTCTGAATCTGATGTTGGAACTGACACTTCAAGTGACCGACTGAGTATAATTTCATGCAACAAATATTCCAAAGAAGCGACTTGACGAGGAAATGTTTCTGCGAGATCTTTCGACGTGAATGAGTTTGCAATTTCTGTAGACATCTGCAATACAAGCAAAAAGCACTTAACAGCCATACAGTAACATCCACAACAGGTAATGCCTATTCAGGCACAATGATAACGCATGAGGAGAATACCATATAGGCAAAATGATTCATATAGGCTATAGCGTCTTTGTAGTCGTTAAAACGTACAGGGTCTATATCAGGCGAATGCGCCGGGACCCTAGCGATAAGTTGCCCCAGAATTTGCAAAAAATCACAACTTTTACGGCTTAAATGGCCTTAGGTTGCTCCATTTCATGCAAAATGTCGCAAAATTTTTCAGAGGAGATCCCGTACTCCCTGGGGCATAGGCACAACCACCCGCAGGGTCTATGGGACGTGTCCCCAAATTTGAAGAACGTGAGACTAAGGGCATTTGGTCCCTCAACCTCACAACCTTTTACGACTGGCTGTATTTTTGTCGCAAAACTAGACGCTTAATTTAACGGACACCGTCACCGTGCGTCAGCTTTATTGCCTTATGGCCACTGTGACTGTTCAAATACATGCAACTCCAGAATAAAACGACTATTATAATCATTTATGGGGATGCGTTTGAAATTTAATTCTTTGCATAGTTTAAACGTCAAAACTAAGCCAAGTACACTCATGCAAAATGCGCACTTGTACAGGTAAAAAGCTCAGCTTTCGCAAAGGAACCGCGCGATGCGCTACGTTAGTAAATTCGTGCAATATTTCTCGAGATATGGGAGTTAGAAAAAGTGGTTTTCAAGGTCATACGGGGGCAATGGTGCCATTCAATAGGCCACATACGATTTCTTATTAGTTTTCCATTGCAACTATGTCTCTATCTTACACCGTTTCCGAGATATAATCACTTATTCCCAAAACTTAAATAGGTCACGTGACTCTGAACACATTCCTTTCAAGCAGAAGTAAGACGCAGGGTCGCCGACCTTATGCTACTTCTAGGCGTCCGACAGTTTGGTGGGGTTTTAGGCCGTTTATTTATTCACTTATAACATACATGCGCGCAGCCCTACTATGGACATTAAGTTACTAAACGTTTAATGTTGTCTAAATAATTACGGGCAAGGCTTCAATCAATCAGTCAGTCAATTTTATTGACGAAAGGGTAAAAACAACCACTGACATCGTCACAAAAATAAAAACAAATTATGCTACAATAAAACAGATACAATAATAAAGACAACTATGTATAGTGCAAAAATCTATAGATATTAAATTCTGTTAAACGACAGTAGTTGACAATATGAGAGCCGTACAATAATATTTTAGAGTTGAGCCTAGTACTCTAATCTAGTACCCGGTACTCTAACGTTGAGCTATATAAATTATAGGAATTATCGATACTTTTTCGCTTTTTAGTATCTGCCCACCTCTCGATACATCACGAAACATTAGCCGAAGCCATGTTACCACAACCCGTAATTATGGCGCCCCTTCACCTCGCCAGCGCTTCACAATATACTGTCCTCGCCCACCCGCTCGGTTCATTATCCATAGGCCTACATCTGGTGTTAACAAGGCCTTTGGCTTGTAACCTGTACCCCATAGGCCATTCACTCTCTATAAAACGATCACTTCTCACTCGCTCACATCATAATATACAACAACAAACGTCAATAATTTTTAGGCAATTATTACGATTGTTAGTAGTATTAATCGTAACAGTTAACATGAAGACCTTCATGAAGACCTTCATGATCGGTATGATGGATGGGAAGAACAACGACATGCTTATCATCAGGGACAAGGAGAGTAAGAAGACGGCAGTCTTTACACCACCTCGTTGGGGTCATTTCCGTTTATGTTTGGACGAAGTCGACGAGCATCTATATAGATTGTCGCAGGGCGAGGATGTGAAGTACTGTAGCCACTATGGCGCAGGATGCCACGTATCGCTGACGAAAGACGGGCGTCGCATCGACCTCAGGAAGTGGTGTATACCGACCGCTGAGACGAGCTGCAAACCCAGCAAGGCCGGTATCACGCTACGACGGTCCGAATGGTCAAAGTTAAAGGACGCCATGCACAAGTTACACCACACCAACTCGACCGTAAGCAGATTCACTCCGTGCTTCTTCAACAAACCACACAACTTCGTCGGGTGTCGCCGCGTGTCCAAAGTGCAATCCTTTTCCGCCAACCCTCCAGTAATCGCCTATCCTGTTGACGATTATTATACAACTGCTACATCGTATACGATTGAGGCGTAGAATTCAACAGACTGAACTTATTTTAGCCCTTATTTTAGCTCAGGAGCACAGGGCGATAGTTCGGATACGTACGATCATGATGATGATGGTGATTTTTATTTACTTTCTATTTGACTGGTGTTTAATTTTTTTATTTTTTCGTTAGCGTATAATGTTTAATAAAACATCGAAATAAATCATCATACTCTTTTATTATGTATTAATAATGCAACATATAAGTTCAAGCATATAAGTCCACTAACATCGCTAAAACTAGCCCACATCACCATTGACCACCGCAAAAGTCAGTGCAGAGCCGTAAGGTACCATCCGATTTCGGCACCATTACGATGGGTGACGCCCAAGGGCTCTCACTCTTTTCGATGATCCTTGCTACAGAAGGTCATATAATTCCTTGCGTAGGTACTCCCGCTTCTCAGGATACAACCGATATGGGGCAGAACGGATCGGCTGGGTATTCGGCATAAGCTCAATATGGTGCACACCCAGAGTGGTCTTTCCTCGTTTGTCCGAGAAGACGTCGGCACACTCGGTCAAGCTATTTTCTTTGACGTTTAGCAGCCTCCAACTCGAGTCGACGGAGCTGTAACTGGAGTTCAGCACCACTGCTGCTCTGACCTAAGGAGGTTCTAGGTCGAGCTCCAAGCTCTGCGTCGGTGACTGAAACAGCCGCAGCCTGAGCCGGCTAACCGGGAGGTAGCGGTGTAACGGTTGCTAGAAGGGCCTGCTGAAGGTCGGGCTTGGTGTTTCCGAGAGCAACTAAGTTACGTGCCAGCAGCTCACAACGAAGTTCTTCTACGGTCATGCTGAGAATTTGTAAGACTGAGTGGACCTGGATCCTCAACATGGATGCTGACCTCACCCTGGCGTGTACTGGAAGCCATGGTCACGGATGACTTACAACTGATAGTCACTCAAGGTCAGACGCACAGACCAAGACAAGTGGCCAAATTAAACTGTAGCGGCACTCACAAGGGTGGTAGTGTAGTTAATAACTGTAATTATAAAAACAAAAACTGGCTTCAGTTTCTGTTCATTGTAAAAGCCGCCGTTCTAATACAGCAAAATATCAAAATTTTATCCGCAAATTCAACGCACAGAAGCTAGTCAGCTAGTCAGCGGCCTTTCATAAATGTAAAAGCTATCTTCTGTGCTTAGAATTCGCGGATAAAATTTTGATATTTGCTGTTCTAGAACGGCGGCTTTTACAATGAACAGAAACTGAAGCCAGTTTTTGTTTCTATAATTTTCGCGGTTTTATTACGTGAAATAGGTAAAGTAGATAACGTAGCATATAATTCTACGTTTGCCTACTCGGTGTATGGCACGTTTGACAGGAGCACGCCTTCGCATTAATAGATATTGTTCTCTGGCCGATTTTCTATTTTCAAGATGGCGGCCGTCCGCCATCTTGGATTTGTTTTACGCGACCACCCACGAAGAGTATTTGGTGGTCTTTCTAACTGTGCAAAATTTGGTTGTAATCGGTGCAGTAATTTCGATAGTATGCAAATTTTAATATTTTGCACGTTAAGCTTGAAAATGCCTATTCAGGCCCCAATAATAGGGGTTTTGGGGGACTGTACTCTACGTACAGTGACGCCACCCAGCTAGTTACTAATTGTCCCCATGCTCAGCCGAGCCACATTGAGTCTAATTTCAAGCGGGAGGAACCCTCCAATTCCTCCGACACTAGTTGTTTCAATTCTGAGGTCCCAGCCTCGCGGAAGCCGACCGGCGCCAGGGCCAAAGGCTGCTCCCGAGAAGGTCACTTGTATACTCTCACCGCAGAGGGCGAACACCCGTTGGAAACTCCTGCAGAGACCGGTTACACTGCCTCTGGCCCCTTACTCATGTCCCGTCAGGACGCTTTCGACTTTGACGTCACTGAACTAAAGTCAAGTGGGCACATCTCTGATTCTCCTCCTTCTCTTCGTGATCCGAGCCGAGCTCCTGTTTTGGATCCTGATCTTCCCGAACATGTTAATCTGTTGTTTCTCCAAACAGTGGAGAACAGTGATTTGTCTGTTGAGGTCACACGAGACTTAAAAACAGTCCTGTATGACCACCGAGAAACCTTTGGTAGTTCATCAACCGACTTAGGTTTTTGTTCTTTGCTTGAACATGACATTGATACCGGAGACTCGAGACCGATAAAACAGTCTCCTCGCAGACCGCCACTTGCTGCACGAGAAGCCGAGGATGAGATATTAGAACATATGATGAGCAGTGGGGTGATAGAACCCTCTAATTCTTCCTGGGCTTCACCAGTGTGTTTAGTTCGTAAGAAGGACGGGACATTTAGGTTCTGTATTGATTAGCGTAAGGTTAATGCGGTATCAAGGAAAGATGCTTACCCAATCCCCGATATCCAAGATGCCTTGGACCATCTTAGGGGAGCAAAATACTTCGCCACAGTTGATTTGTTGAGTGGATATCGGCAGTTCGGGATGACCCCAAGGGCAAAAGAACGTTCTGCCTTCTGCACTAGAAGGGGACTCTTTCAATTTACACGTATGCCCTTTGGACTCTCTGGGGCTCCCGGTTCTTTCTGCCGATTGATGTCTACCGTGTTGCGTGATCTCCTGTGGGTGGTATGCCTGTGCTATCTAGGCGACATTGTGGTCTATGCCCACACTTCCAGGAACTTTTGCATAGAATTAGAATGGTTCTTGATCGCCTCAGGCAGGTGGGACTGAAAGTCAAACCGTCCAAGTGTGAATTGTTCCGGACGGAAGTAAAGTTCTTGGGACACCAAGTTAGCGCTTATGGCATCGAGCCCATGCCTGAAAAACCGGACACGATCTCAGACTGGCCCACTCCTCGTTGTTTGAGGGACGTTAGGGCATTTTTCGGCCTTGCCTCCTATTACAGGAGATTCGTTAAAAACTTCGCATCTATCGCGGAACCACTGACGAGAATGACGAAGAAATTCGTTAAATTCGAATGGACATCAGAGGTCCAAGAGGCTTTTAACACTCTGAAGGCTGCATTGATAGATGCCCCTTCTCTCGCCTTCCCCAACCCCCACCTTCCTTGCATCGTAGACCCTGACGCCAGCAATGTTGCGATTGGTGGAGTACTGAGTCAGGTTGTCGAGGGAGTTGAGCGCCCCATCGCCTTCTTTTCCCGCATAATGAATTCTGCCCAACGCCAGTACTGCACCACGAGACGGGAACTTCTGGCCGTCATTAGCACTCTTCAACATTTCCGGCACTATCTGCCCCTTGAGAACAGACCACCACAGTTTGAAGTGGTTGAAAACGTTCAAGCGACCCGAAGGAATTTTGGCTAAATGGGTCGAGACCTTGGCGGAGTTTGATGTCGAAATAGAGCACCGCCCTAGCCGTCTTCACAGTAACGTGGACGGAATGTCCCGGCCCTTCTGTAAACAATGTGAAGGGAAGACATTTAAGACCCGTTGGGCTGATGAACTCAAGAGGGCAAATGAACTTACCGAGCCACTTAGTGTTCATCTAATAAGTTTCCTGCCTGAAATTAACGACGCCACGATGGCTGAATTGCAAGCGGAAGACCCGGACCTGGGCCCCGTCATTGAGTGGCTTCTGGATGGCGCAGAGCCACACTCGGATGAAGTCCGATCTAATCTCTTGAAACGAAAATCCTTTGGGGACAGGTCCCGAGTGTCCATCTCCTCAACCAAATCTTGGTCCGTACGACCACTGAAAGAGAAGACATTCAGCTGGTAATCCCACAATCTTTGCGACGCCAATTATTCGAAGTTACGCATGCGGGGAACCTTGCAGCTCATTTAGGAGCAGAACGTACGTTCCAGCAGCTCCGCATGTCATATTACAGGCCAGGTATGAGAAGAGACGTTACTCTCTGGTGCAAGCAGTGCGCCACGTGTGCTCAGGCCAAGGGACCACCTACACGTCACCGGGGAAAGCTCCATAAAGTGGTCACGGCAGCGCCCCTGGACATAGTCGCAGTACATATACTTTCGGGTCTTCCCGCCACACCTGAAGCGAAGAAATATATCTTAGTGGCGACGGATTATTTTACAAAGTGGTCCTGGGCTTTTGTCCTCCCCGATGCTGAAGCATCCACTTGCATGAGGGCCATGTATGATGGTTTCTTTGCCGAATTTGGCCTGCCACGGCAGATACATTCCGACCTGGGGAGGAACTTTGAGAGCAAGCTCTTTTACGAGTTTTGTCTACTAACAGGGGTCAAGAAATCCCACATGACAAGCTTCCATCCCAGTGTGACGGACAGACGGAGCGCCTTAATAGGACCCTCCTCCAAATGCTTAAAACCACTGCCGATGAAACTCCGGGAAACTGGCCACAGCGCCTACCGATAGTCATGGCCACCTACAGAATGACGGTCCACAAGACCACGGGCGTCACACCCAACATGGCCATACTGGGTAGGGAGGTTATGCTCCCGGCCACCCTAATTGCGAAGCCTCCGGAGGAGCTGGTCAAGACTACTGTCGGTTTCGTGACTTGCGCTCCGCCTATCTCCGTGTACGAGAGGCCATACAACGATCAGAGAGAACACAGAAAATGTACTATGATAAGTGGTCCCGGCCACTTGATTTTAAAGTTGGCCAATATGTTTGGTTGTTTTGGCCGCGACCTCAGGTTCGCTAGCGTTATCATAAACTCCAGCGGCTATGGACGGGCCCCTGGGTAATTGAGCGATTTAAAAAACCCCTCGTCGTCGAAATTCGACATTCCCAGCGACGGTCAAAGCAGACTGTCCACATAGACAGAATCACGCCCTGCCATACCCCATCACAGACCGTCGAGGAACCTCCCCCGACTAACTCACAAAATAACACACTGAACACCGTAACGCAAGAAGACTCACAGAGCTGTGATGGTCCTGTTTCTTCTTGCCCCCAAAACACGCGAAGACGTCCCACTGCTCTAGAACCCTACATCCTAGAATAAATCGAATTACTTTCTTCATAATCTAATCCCATTTGCCCATCGCATCCTCGGCAACAAAAAAAAAATAAACATAATCCGAAATGCACAATCACAGTC
>Ga0209363_1001865_pt1 | contig 10577 bp, 8 predicted proteins | sample WorMetexBAHAMAS3_FD_187385 | JGI IMG/M metagenome (GOLD analysis project Ga0209363, IMG submission 187385) | Marine gutless worms symbiont microbial communities from Max Planck institute for Marine Microbiology, Germany - Inanidrilus exumae... | ecosystem: Host-associated > Annelida > Digestive... | reverse complement strand
CCCTTATCCGATCTGGATGAAATTTTGCACGATGGTAGATATCCACGACGTAATCACGTAGGTAATGTTTGGTGACGATCGGTTACGGGGTTTAGGGGTGGCGGGGGGTCAAATTTTGGCCTTTCCCATTGACTTTGATTGTCGTCCTTACAACACTCTCGCACTACCGTGCGAGTGTGTGATGAGGCTGTCATCGTTGCTGGTGATGCAACTTGCCTTCTGACAGCAGCCATGCCTGCATCTTTGACGAACTGCCCTTTGTTGAAGAGGTGTTGCAGCAGCTGATACAGGGACCTGGGACAGGCTACTGCAGTGTGCAAGAGTGTTCAGGCAATGATGCCTGCCTTTCAGGTCATCATTTGTGTCCACACAGACACAGGTGTTTGTGTCCACGTCATGTGTGTCGGACGTGATATTGATATAGTTGAAGAGAGGTCTGCAGTCGGTCATCTGCAGATCTGGCAAGGAATGCTTGACTTGTCGGTGAGTTGATGTTGTCAGCGAGTTGACCTGTTGCCGAGCTGGCATATCGATCATTTGACCTTCAAGCTCTCAAGATCCACATCTTTTGTTGCTTGGCAGCCATTTAGTTTTCGCCATTTTGAAGCATTTAGAGACATGTCGCATTGTGACAGACAATCAAAATTAGCTTCAGTGTACTCATAATCTGCTGAAATTATGTTAAAAAGTGGTTACATCTACTTTTCCCCTAAAATGCCAAAACCTGACCAGATTGATTAAAAATTTCGAACATAGTAATGTGATGCTAAGAACAAACTGATGGCACAGATGTTTGCTAAAAAGTACACCAAAAATGCGCAGTACTTGTTGTCTTTGTCAACCTCTGATGTTGAGTGGTATTCAATTGTAGTTCAAGACTGTTATGAACATGACGGGAACACTTGGTCGCAAAGTGTCATTCTCTGCATTTGTTGTGGTGGGCAACAAGAATGGCGTTGCTGGTAAGCAGTTTGCGTACATTGATTGGCTTGATTAGCAAGTGTTCCCGAAGATTTTTCAGGCTGTATGGCAGTCTGATTAAGTCGTTTATATTAGTAATAATAATAGACTTGCTGTCAGCTCATGGGTTGAATGTGCTATAATGTTTGGAGCATATCCGTCAGACATGACAGTAGCCTATCCGGCTTCAGTAGCAGCCAATGACATGCACATTATATTTATTGCAGCGTTTCCATTTGCCATAGCTAAGTTTCTTATAACCATTAAGATAAATTTATGTCTTTGGATTGTTTTGCTTGTTGAAAGGTTTTGGACTTGGAAGGTCTCGAGTTGGCAAAACTGCAATTAGAATTGTAAGTGCTTATGGTGTATGCCTGCTGCATTGTTTATTATTGTTTGTTATTGCACAGAAATTGTGCAGTGACAGGTATGCATGAGCTTGTTTTCTTTGTCCTTTTTGGAGTATAGAGTAAATCAAGCAGTGATCTGAGTTTAGTATGCTTAACAAAATTTTGCAGGCAAAAATTAACTTGAATGCTAGTTATATTTATGAAAAAATTTGACAATTAATGGGAAGAATTACGGAAATGCGTGTTGTTACTATGGTAACAGCGTACGTTGCCGATAAGATATTGATGCATGGACGTAGGAAAGCGAAGTTAATTTAGCATTAATGGGACTTAGGTTAAGCAAGTATATAGAGTTAAGGGTGCGATTGCACACCATGGGCAAATTCTGATATCTACAATTGCCTTGTTGTTTCTGCAGTGGCATGCCGCATTGTCATTACCAATGCAAATGATTATTTAGAGAGACCTTTACAGAAATGGCATACAGTGTGTCGAGGTGGATCTTAAATTCAGCTCACTGTGATATAGCAAGTAACTGCTAATGCAGATTTCTTTATTTATTGACAGGCCAAGAACAGAGCCGCTCAAAGACTTGTTTACATTCCAAGATATGAAAACCACACAGGTATGTTCATTATAACAGTGGTTAATTGTTCTGGTTTCAGTAAGAGCCAGTGCTTATCACTGCATACAGGGCCAAGGCCCGAGATGCCAAGGTGAGATCTGTTAGCAGACGGCTTCACATGTGAGTGGATTTATTGTTCTAGCTGTCTGAGTCAGTCGACAGCGATAGCAACAGTGGTCCAAAGTAATTTGGCCACATCGCCGTCTTGTCACCCCTCAAGGCAGCGAATGCCGTCATAGCTGCGTGCGCTAGGCAGGCACATTTGCCAGGAACGGCAGGCAAACAGTGTAGAATGCACTTGTGCATAAATATGTTACAATTGGCTGGCACATGTACCCTCAAATGTGCTCCTTCCCAGGGGGGGGGGATCTGCACCCCATCCAAAACAATATTCCTTGTTCCCACACTATTTACCCACCCAAATGGCGTCTCAGTCGGTTCAGCCATTTTTGCAAAGCTCATGCATGTGCTCAGTTGTGGGCACACAGACCATGTTATGTGTGACATCAGTAGCAATAGGTCGCATTTATGCACTGCATGCAGGCGATGTGGCCTAACAACACTCGTTTAAATGTAAAATGAATTGTTCTCAGTTATAATGAAGCGAGAGATGATAGGCATCAGCTGGAACACATGCAAGTAATTTGCACTCACTCCAGACAGAGCCATACCGCACCTCATTAGTCAATTTTTGCAGGCCGGATGCTCTTCCTGACTCCCAAGTAGCAGTGTCTAAGTGACAGTCATATTCAAAACCATGAGGAAGTATTTGGTCTCTAGGCTTGCTTCATGTTGAAAAACTCCAACCAACCAACCAACCATCATGTTGAAAAAGTTGCCTGTAGTAGTTTTAAGTGTTTGTCCAAAGCAGTTGTTTGTAAGGTCTGATAGCTGGAGCAAACCGATACAGACAACAATGATAATTTGGTGAAAATTAGATCCTTCATGTGATGATGAATGCAACATCTGCTGTTTATTTGTAGTTTACCACAACATGTACACCGAGTACCATCGTTCTAAGGTTTTCATTCACAAGAGAGAAAATGGTAACATATGCACGTTATTTACTGATGCTTTGTCAGTTAACGTACATTTATGCAGTCTTTGTTGTAATCATTACTTTCTTGTGCAGCATATAGAAAATTACACTTGAACAAAACAGAAAAAGTAGTAGTAGCATATAACAAAGCTTCACGTTTCCTTTGATGTCCATGAGACCACTTTGCATATATTGAATAGCATGTGAAAGACAGCTCCTTGCTTGCGGTGCATGTATTTCTGTGTATTGCCGTTCATGTTAATAATTGGCCAGGATGTGGACTCATCTGTCACCGAGCGGTGAAAGCTTGTGCTGAGATGATGGGACTGAAAGACCTTCACTGCAAAGTGGAGGCCAGTACAAAAAACTACCAAGCAATTGTCCGCGCATTCTTCGATGCTTTAGTACATCAGGTAAAAAAACTTGTTCATTATAAAACTGTCAAACATTGCCCCGGTGATGGGAAGATGAAGATACTGACATAGTCCATCAAGAACCGTAGGGTATGGTGCTTATAGGTTGTGCCGACAGGTGATGTTAGTCCTATACTCTGCTGCCATTAATTTCTGTCAGGCCCATAATTACCTTCCCAACTTCAGAATTGTTACCAACTTCTGATGCCAGTTTGAACTGTGTGGTGAATCTCTATTAACATGTGTAAACGACTTACCTGGCATTGCTGCATAATTGCAGGATAGTAGTGGTAGAACGTACTGATTAACGTGGCATAAGCTAAGCAGCTTCTAGGATAATCGGGGATCAAATTAGAGAGCTAGATTAGCTAGTTCAGTGCCACTATATCATGTCCGGCAGTGACACCTAGTGAATACAAATGAAACTTTACAATTGATTATTAGGCTTGTGAGTTACCCACTGTCTGTCCCATCTTGATCAAAGATACACCAAAACTTGGAAGCTGTTTTTGGTCCATGTCTTAACATGCTATTGTTAAGCTTTCTAGCATTATTTTTAGTTCTGTACTATTACTGATATAAATGGCATCGTTCTTAACTTTCAAGTGAGGATACCCGTGGTGACTCTTTAGTGTGCAGACATGATTTAAATTATTGAACTGTCAGTACTTTGTGCGTATGCTGTGCTTATATTAACAGGAGACGCACAGCGAGCTGGCAGATCGAATGGGTTATCATGTTGTCGAGTTTCGTCGTGAGAGAGGAGATCTGCCTGTAGTTGTGGCTTCTCCGTCTGATGGCCAAGTTTCTGAGACTGAATTAAAAGACGAGGAGGAGGATTTGTTTGTGGACTTCAATCGCCTCTACCTTGGCGGACGCTGTGAACTTTACAAACCTAAGCAATTGCCGTTTTTTGCATATGGTGCTACAGCAGAGGCATGGAATAGAGTACAGGCGAGAAAACATGCCGAGCGAAACCAGCCGCATGCTCAGATAATGCGAATGGCAGGATTGTGGTGACAGTTGTTTTTTGTGGTGACTTATAAACTTGCACGTAGCTGTCAATACATTGGTTAATGGCCACTGCTTGCAAGGTGAACCTGTCTTAGTTGATTGTTGCCTTGTAAATATAAATAAACTATTTTAGGTTGCTTAAGTGGCAATAACCACAGCGAGGACCACTTATAAGAGCAGGTAACATTAACTTTAGACTAGCAAATAAATATCAAGAAAAGTGCTGAAACAAGTGCGTCTTCACTCGGTGACAGAATGTATATGTTTCAGCAGATGTGATGTCCTCAGGTAGATTGTACCAGATGCTAGAGGTCCGGCAACCGAGAAGGCTCGGGTGCCGACCGTGGACCCTGGACGACCTGACAGGTGAAATGTGAAGACGTTTCGTGCCGGCAGAACGAAGAGCGTGACGACCTCGCAGATCAGCGACGCGGGCGAGGCTTGCCTTGTCCGCCGCGTTCATCAGGACACATCTTGTTACCACGATATCTCATAAACGGCTTGAGCAATCTTAATGAAGCTGACAGGGAATATTCACTAGCCCCTACTGACACGGGCGCCGGAACGTTTCAAAATGTGGTACAGCTCGGGTCGAAAAACAAGTGCAGCAGGCGCGAGGATTGAGGGGGTTGGGTCCCCAGCCGACTAGAGGGTCTGGGAAGCGTCGTCAGCTCCCCCAGCCAACGCATTTTAAAGTATTTTAGGGCCACTAAACGCTGCTGGTGGAGATAAAAATTTGATTTATTTGAAATGTAATTATTTTAGAAATTGTCTTCGCACATTGTTGTTCTGCAGGTAGTGCCAGAAGAGACTGACAGTGAACATGATTTCATTACGTCGGGTTACTGCTCCCAAAATTAAATTGATAGGGAAATTATTCTTATTCGGCCTGAAAAGTGGGACGGCATTTTACATTGAAAGCCGTACCACTTGAAAAAGTGGTACGGCTTTTGTCGTGTCTGCCGAATAGGTTCCGGCGCCAGTGCCTACTGATGACCTGCTCCGATTCTGAAGGTCAACGTCACAGCAGGCCATCGAGCTGACAATTGCATCCATGCCAACATTGTGACATCTAAGTGTATTTCCTGTAGTTGTTTCAAGAGAGAACTTTGCAAATGGTACACATGAAGTACTGACTGCAACGAATGAAGGTCATCCGTGGACTCATTCTTTTTTGATCCATGTACAGACTCCTGAAGAAAGGTGATAAAACCCTTCACGCTGGCTCGCTGATGCCTGTACCGTGTAACTCAGAGCAGGCAATCTGTGCTGTACGTTCCGCTTGAGAAAGAACCTCCATTGCAGTCATGTTCACTGGTATTTAACAGTTGGTTCCGTGTTAACATTTACTCCATGGCACGTTACTGCAGTACAAAAAATCTGGCTGATTTGAATGACTGCGCGTGGTTTTAATGATGAATTTATTGCAAGCATATTCACAATGTTCCATTTTACGCCTTTCCAGATGAGACTGCAATGTGGAAACCCCAAGAACACTGTTTCTGAAGCACTGTATGCCATGTGGCAACATCGCCATGGGTAATTGCATTATTAGCATGTGCTGCAGGTGGTCATAGCACTTTTACCAGTCACTGTGCCACCATCCCCATGCACATTTGGGTGTGTTGCATGATGCCTCTGCTGCTACACCATTTAATTTCTCATAATGGCAGAACTGCCGTTTTATCGATGTGAGAGTAAAAAGATACGATATACGAACAGCAACCAAACTGTTTTTCTTGTTCCAGCAAATGGCAATCAAGTACACGATCCAGCAGCACTAAGTTAAGAAGCACAAGCAGCCTTTTGTTTGTTTTACTGTTCTAACGCTAACTGACAACTGTTCACATCCCTTTAGAAATAAGAAATTTTGAAATCAAGTCCAGATATGTGCCACGGATCCACAGTTTACGACACACCTCGTCCACTCGTGTGTATGTGATTTTGCTGGTCTGTTCTGTCATGTACTCTCGAACGTCGGCATCAAGTGCCTGAAACAACAGTTATTACCAAATTATACGATAAATAACTGTAGGTGTCACAATGAAAAACGTATGATGCAATAAATAGCCTATACTACAGAAATACGCTGTATAAATATTTCAAAAAGTTTTGAAAAATTAAAATGTCACACAATATCAAGATGGCATATGAATGATACGAGGTGTTTAATATAATCTATTGTTTGTTCACTTTGCAACTTCCCGCGGTATACAATGCAAACTGGACTGCTGAGACTATCAGTAAATAATCTATTACTTTGCCTGTGGCAGCGGTTGTGAAGTACTGTGATGAATACGTCTGTGTGTGTGTCTGTTTGTCTGCAAGGATATCTCCGGAACCACATGCATGATCTCACTTTAATTTTTTGCATGTTGCCTGTAGCCTGGTCCTACTACGACAGGGTGACAAAATCCCAAGGGAATGGGCAATTTTGTGGAAAACTTCCCTGACAAGCCTAAAACCCATATGAATAGCAAACTGAACTAGTCCATGCAGCAGCATGCACAAGACAGGCAGAAGCTTGATTGCAAGCGTTATACGAGTCTAATATCGGCCGCGAAGGGGGAATGCACACTGCGGGCGAAGTCTGATATCTCCGATTGCCTCGTTAATTTGATTAGTAATAATTCATTACTGTTATCTAATTATTAAGTAAGTATTACTTACTTTTACTTTTTAATAATATTGCTTTTAATTCATCTACTACTTGATTTAGTTGCATTATTTTATTTTATTGTGGAATTCAGATAATATTATTTAATGCTCATTTTTACGCAGGTATGTTTAGATGAAAAGGCACCAGAACTGGCAAAAGTCCAGTGAAGCAGCATTCTGGTCATTAATTTACTTATATGCCCCATAAACAGTCGATACAGATAATGTCACTTGTTTGTGGGTTGATTGCTTGATTAGAATTTAATGGCGCATGCCATTAATGTGTGCAAATTTCAATTTTAAAATGCTTATGTAAGGAGTATTGAAGTACAGCTATCAAGTTATCAGTGTCGGATGTTAATTCTGTACTAAAGACAGCATAAGCATATTTGCAACATTTTCCTAAAGAAACACAGGCAGATAATGGTCAAATGAACTAGTTTATATATTATATACAAGTTGAAACTTTTGTTGTGATTCAGTTAAATGTACAACATAGAGAGCTGGCCATATACAAATTGTGGGTAATAACGCTTAACACAAAAATGATGATTAAGTGAAACAAAACACTGTAGGGTCGACAGAAATGAACGTGATTTTGTGGGATCAAATTTCAGACCCCGCCATTTTACATTATTCTCCATAAGATCTTTACAAACTAGAACATCACTTCTAATTCAACAGCCATTTTCCAGTGAAACCTGATTGGATGATTTCCATTGCTACCTGTTCTAAAACCGAACCTTTAGGGATAAGTGTCAAGGGGTTTTATGGGATCAATCCCCTTCTACACCCAACCAACACTGCCAAAGGGCCTCAAAAGCACTGATCCAACCACAGAAAACCATCAACACTTTTTATTCTGAGGGAATGAGCATTACTCTCTTTATGCCAGACCTCTGACCCCAGCACCCTGTTACAAATAAAAAAGTCAATTAAAGGCTAGCAGTTTAGCAGTAATTCGATGTGCTTATCACCACAGCATTCTGTCAAAAATTATGCAGACATGAACATGTGTCCATTTTAACCACTTGCAAAATTTTAAGTAGTATACAATCATCAACTGCTTTTTACTATTTAGCCAACTTACCCATATATCGCCTTCAACTTTACAAATTGTTGTGAAAGGTCGATTTCCACCATTCAGCACAACATGGTAGACTGGCAAATTGTGAAACCTTGTCCTGCGTATCCGATATGGCGTATCTATATGTTCTGCACATAAACAGCAAATAAGGTTACCACTAGCAATAAAACTGCCAACTGTACAGGGCACTGTAGATTGCGGTTTGATATGCCAGCTGGGAAACGTAAAGGATGACAAGGAAAATCACAGCTCTCTTCTGGTGGTTCCCAACACAACCACAAACTTCAACCAGATGGCCCTCGTGACGTCATTTCTTTAGCATCAAAACATTGGCATGCTATTCTTCAAGCTTTACTTTTCAATGTCCCGTCTTATTCTTATTTTATGACTGAACTAACTTGCAAGATTTCGTCGATCAACATTTGTGAAGCCACACCATGCTTCACAGTGTTACAAATTACAGTAACTCAGTACACCATGTTCCAAATACTATAGAAATTGATCAACATTTGTATACAGTCACATGAATAAGGGGCGTTTTTTCGAACCACGGTGTATAACTGCTCACATATGCACATCATTGTGCTCAATTTAGTATACAGCACAGCACAGAACAGTTCTGATAATTTTCCATCTTCCAGACAATCGTCGTTGCTCAGACGCTATCTACTATAGTGGAGGAGGACCTTAACGTCTGATAAGTATGTCAGTTACTGGGAAATCTCATTCATGGGTATGGACGAAGTACCTACCCACTACCTGATCCGTTCCTGAATTGGCATGGTCATTAATAGACCTATATCACAAATTCACAAGTGAACTTAACAACTTTCAGGCTAAAATGTTGGAATGCAACGAGCAGGTGCTGCAGTCAGTTGGTACTGTTCTTTTGAGGTAGTCTGCCAGTTGTCTAGCCTCCAAACTAGTATTCCTAGGCCAAACAGCATACTCTCGCCTCTCCTCACTACATTTCAGTGTTGTGGTGTACGATAAGGTTGGTTAGTTGGTTGGGGTTTAATGGCACTATCAACACAATTTAAGTCACATCACATCTTTAGATAAATTGTGTGCTGTGAAATAAAGAATGGATCTATATACTGTTGCCAGCAAGGGAGAATCAGGATTAAAACCAACAGTCAGATGATGAGTAGATAGTTTGTGGGCTATGCAGCAGTTTATTCGCATGGTCTGACTTCAATTAAGCGTCACATTCCATCAAGCTGAGCAAATGAAAAGGCATATATGATGTCGTATGCTGCCGTAAGAAAAATAGTATTGACAGCATCTCAAGTTTTGGAGTTCGAGAAATTCATTACTCGAGATCGTGAACATAATTCGGAGTCTTGAGCCTTACAAGACTGGTTCACATCCCTATACAAAATGTTAGTCAAAAACAAATCATTTTACAAGAAATACAATGTTTCATGCAATAATGCTAACCTTTTGGGGGAACCCATCCAGATGGTGTTGGATAAGAAGAGTGCTTTGGAGGTTCAGGAACTATCTTGATGGGCAGAAGAGCTTCTACAAACTTCCACTCTTCAGGATCAAACGATTCGACCACATCTGTTAATGTAGGATTTGGTGGTCTGATCACTGGTATGCCGCCTTGTGTAGTAGTAATTTCATCTGGCTGTGGCTGCAGCATATATCACCACTTTTCAACAGAAACAGTAATGGTAATTTCATTTTAATGCACCCCTACAGGGCCTGGCCTGTGTGGTTTAACGGTAGAGCGTTCGCTCGTGATCCTAAAAGTCGCAAATTCGAATCTCAGCCGTCCGTTTCCAGGTAACAGCCTTGGGCAAGCCGCTCACATGCATGTGCCTCTGTCACCACCAAGCAGTATAATTTGGTACCGGCCGATGGGCGATAATGCTGTTCAGCTGGGAAGGTAACCACAAGCCTGGCAGAAAGTAATGGCAGGCTACTGCTGGGTGGATGGCTTCAAGTCACCTGCTGGCTGACTGCCTGTACACCGGGATCAGCTCCAGGCCCAACACTCTTAACAAGTATGGGAGAACTTTACCTTTTACAGGGCCTATAACACAGTTCATACTGTCAGCAGACGACCTGTAAATAACACAAAAATTAGTTCAATTGATGACTGAATTTCGTCATTGACTACACATGCTTCAATTCAGTTCGCAGCTTGTAAGATTTTCATAGTGGAAGCAGTGGCAGACAACATTTGAACTACAATAATACAATTACATAAAAACTCAAATTTTGTTCCCAAAAACGAATTAAAACTAAAATTGCTGCTACAACTAAACTCATTACACATTATCTCAAAGACGACCATGTGGCATGTGTTACCATTCAACATTTGGCAGCAAAAGCAGGCAGTGTTTGATAAACCTGTGCCCATACCTGTTGGCATACAAGCACCTGCATCACAGTCATACATAGAAAGAATACATAGAATACA
>Ga0209363_1001863_pt1 | contig 10582 bp, 11 predicted proteins | sample WorMetexBAHAMAS3_FD_187385 | JGI IMG/M metagenome (GOLD analysis project Ga0209363, IMG submission 187385) | Marine gutless worms symbiont microbial communities from Max Planck institute for Marine Microbiology, Germany - Inanidrilus exumae... | ecosystem: Host-associated > Annelida > Digestive... | reverse complement strand
TCCTACTCACCTATTCCTTCATCCATCACTTCTTCCTCTTCTGATTCACCACTCTGTACATCTATAACTCCATCTTTCTTTCACTCCCGGCTTAAAACATACCTCTTTCACAAATCCTACCCCCCGTAGTTTCACTTCTTCCTTCTGGACTGCCTCCATGGACTTTTGCCTGCACCGTTTCTTCTGAGCTATTTTGTTTTTGATTTTATTTTTTCTTTATTTTTCGTTTCTGGGCCGTGCGCTAGATTAAGCTGGTCATCTCGTCAGCTTTTGAGCGCACGTTAACCTAGGTACCTTGTCGTATCGCATTACTGGGCGAGGCCGCTCTGTCAATCGACTGACACGGCTGTAACACTACGAAGCTAGAGTTGAGTGCGACAAGGTAGCCGACATACAGTGACTTGTGTTGATAAAGGCGCAGATGAGTCGAGCTATTCCGTCGAGAGACATGACATCCATGACTTCCACGCTCATCTCACACTGCTCATTACAACTCACTGTCAACACTTCATCTGCACACCACGACGTCACAGTAACCCGCCGAAACTTCATCGCTGGCCTGCTGCAGCAACTTAATGTATTTATTGACTATTCATCTAAAAACTAGATGGAAAGTACTCTGAGAGAGTACAAATCCCCGCGAAAGCGTTTTTGTCGGCAACACTTGGCACACCTACTATTTTTCGGCCCGCTAGTTTCAAATTTCCCGACGGAACTATTTTGTGAACAATCGCCGGTTTACGGAGGTTTTTGACCGTTATTTCCAAATCCCTCTACCGATCGTAACGAAACACGAACTTGGTCTTCCCTTTCCCCCTAGGACCTTTAATTCGCATAAAATTAGGTGCAAATCCGTCCACAATTTTTTTAGTTATCGTGGTCACAGACAGACACACAAACCATCAACGCCGGTGAAAACATATTCCCTCGCTTTCGCGGGAATAACAAGTAGCAAATGGCCCAACACTGCATCTACACACCACGACGTCGGAGAAACCCGTCGATAATTCATCGGAGGCTTCGTGCAGCAACTTATAATGTATCTAGCAAACGTCCGCGCCTCAGATTCAAGCCACTGCCTGACTACTTTTGGTTGGTTGCGTGGCACAGTGGTTAGAACGTTGGTCTTTGACCAGCGAACTTTCCCTGTCCCACTCTCGACCAGCAGCTGACGGGTAACCACTTATATGGGTAAGCCGTCCACTATAGGTCAGCCAGCTAGGCCAACTCAGCCTTTCATCCTTCAGAGGTCGACAAATTGAGTAGTAAGCTATATTGGACGTGTGCTGCCTCGTTCAGGCAGTGCTATCTGGTGACTGCTTACGGAGTAAAGTCAGGATGGTCGTGTGGGTGGCAGGTAAAAACTGTGTGATCCCGTTAACACGTGCCATTCTGTAGCGCTTTGTGACTGTTTAGGCCGTAAGAACGCGCTATATAGGCACCTCATACTTTACTTTACTTTACTGTACACATGATAGACTGACTGACTGCGAGTGGAGTGAAGTTCAACAGCAATATCTAGCACTGCATGTCGTTAGACTTACTGAGAATGTATCGATGACTGCTGATGCTGGGATCTGCGTCCTCTGCTGCAGATGTCTCTACACACAGTGTCAAATCCATGAGTGACTCTTGCGACAGTAACAGCAACGGTTTTGCACTCATTTCAGTCATATTCAAGTGTCATTTAGCTCTGGCAAATAATGGCATCAGTTATGGCTGGTAATGATTATCTAAACACCTTTATTTGCTAATTACTAGGTTAAAATTGATTAAACCCTTAGATTAAAAATCACCAGCGCACATTGCGATAGGGTGACAGGCAAAACGGTGATTCCTCGTTAACACGTCCCATACCCGAGTGTCGTAGAGGTTAGTCAGACTCAGCATAAATGTCCTGTTTACTTACTTACTTACTTACTTACTGCTTATAACTTGCAACCAAGACTCAACACGTGGCAGCTGCTTGCTGTGAGCTAGCAGAACCACAGGATTATTATACAACACAGCCACCCATTTGTGTGCTGACGGTGCTGCATGCAGACATAGCAGACAACCTTATGAGTAAGCTTCGGCTCATGTCTGTAAGAAGCCTGACAGACCAACCACTAATCACTCTTCACAAACGTTGCAACAGCTGCATCAATGCAGAGGCAGATGCTTAGCAGTGATGAGCGACAGATAGCTGTGAATTAATTAAATTATTCAACAATTCAACTAAATTATTACGTTAAATTCGTAATCACAATCACACATCAATCATGATACCAATGCCGCTGCTTGCTGTCGATTCCGCTGCGACCATCAACTTGCTCTGAACAGCTTTCTGCAACGTAACGAACTTACACATAACAATTCCGAGGTGGCTAGTGGTTAGGGTGTCGGATTTGCGATGAAATGGTTGTGAGTTTGATGCTCAGCTGCTGCACTATCGGTCAGTCAGTAGTGGGATGGGTGACTGTCTTCTGACAGGCATACTGCCATAGTATGCAACCAGCCACCCACGTCAACTCAGCCTTCTACCCTCTGTGGTCCCTTGCTAACACGTGCCGTTCTGAGTGCTTTAGAGATGAGTATACTCAACGAAAAGGCGCTTTACCAGTTTTTGTCTTAATCTTAATGTTACACATGTTCAAACTGCATCACATAAGAATACATTATACGATGTAGTCCATGTTTATGAAATGAAAGCTGCAAACAGAAGTGATGAAGGACAGTACGGTTACATACCGTTAGGGCGACACCTTGTGTAACAGGTAAAGGAAGACATCCAACAGCACATCTGGCTATGGGCACTCATGGGCGTAGGCAAGGGGAGGGGACACTTGGCCCTACCTGGAGGCAGCCGCCTTGGAATGCTACCTGGACTCATATTTAGACTGTCTTGGCATACTGACAACAACGTTTTGGGTCTTCCTTTAGGCATCCAAATGCTTCAAAGTCTTCACTTAGAAAACAGTGGCTAACATGGAGATGATGGTGGATATAAAGGAGACTGTTATCTACCACATCAGAGGCAAAGCTCAGATCAACAGACAGTAAAATGTCGTCATTTCCACGGCCATCAAACACGTCATTATACTGACACCAAACAACACAGTTACTCACTTTTGAGAGAGTACAAATAGTTGCACATCACAATTCATGTCTTAAACTGTATTGTTTTTGCACTTTTACTCAGAGCCTACAGCAGGATGACGAAACAGCCTAACGAGTTGATTGATGACACAACATGGCATACCATGATTGCGATCGCTTTCTTTCCGACCTCGTCCGAGTTGTTTCCGCTAAGTTCCAACATCAGATCATCTGCTAATTACACACAACCCAACAGATATCCATCAAAGTCAAACCTGAACCATGACATACATGGGGAAATATGATGCTAACTGATAGTACTGTTTTTGGACTTGTACTAGGCAACCTTGCTACCGTGTACAGGCGAAAATTGTCTCTATTACAGTAACTAAAGTATTTCAACGCATAAGACATATGGCCCACAGTGCTGAAATAATATTGTACTCATATGATTATACCAAAGACAATCTAGTCTAGGTATAGAATGGCGAATGCAGTATTACAATACATTAATGACAGACTTTTCTTATATTTTCTAATTTTTCGTTTTTTTCTAGTCTGGTTGAATGCAGTATTAAAGTATGAGCATACCATTATTTGTGAATTTTCAGCTGTATTTTCATTTTCTGTTGCCGGACCGACACGACCTAAAGACGTATCTGTTTGCTGGACATTCGTAGCGTTAGCGCCTTAGAGGTGTTCACGTAATTGCGCTTTACAAATCGACATTTACTTACTTACTTATTTTGCTTACAGCTAAGGATACGGCAGTTGGCCATACCATCCAACTGAGTGAAGAGAGCTTGATTCTCTTCGCACTGGTGTAACAGACTTTCAACCACCATCAGACACATTACCACCAGCTGTGTCGTGCCAGCATCATCCAGCTCTGACTTCTTGGAACAGATCACCTCTGTGAAACCACAGCAATTACTCAACGGTGTACAAAACAAAGTGTTCACAAAACCATGCAGTAACAATAATACACAGTGCATAAAAATTCTGACTCACTAGGACAGTTGGACAAAAAGTGTTCACATTTCTGTCCATGCACTTTTATTTCAAACAATACCTACGCACAGGATGAACAGAAAGATAATCCTGGGCAGGTAAAAGAGGTTTTGAACTTTCGACGGTGTCCTCTACTGTGACCGTTGCTGACACCTTGATTAGCAGCATCAAGGTTGTTAGCCACGCCATCATGAGCTGAAGCAAATAGACTCGGCTGGCCACTGGCTGGCACAACACAAAGCGCCAGTCAGGGCTAAGCCAGGCAGTAGGCCACGTCTAAAGGGGGCACGCTAAATATATCCAACAAGTATGTCAGTGGGGTGACCTCTATGCACACCTGCCAATCCTACGTCCACATGCCTCAGCCGCGCGCGTGGCCCACTTAACTATAAATAGAACGTCGCTCTGACTTCAGTCAGCCTAGGCCTGCAGGCTAGACTAGGCTCCTTCCAGTTCTATTACTATTTATAGTTCAGTGTGTGTGCGGGCCGATTTACCGTCCGATTTTGGGATTGTGGGGTAGCAAAGTTCTCCAAAATGTGAGATACCCTGATTTGGACGCCGACGAACCGCCGTGCAAAATTTGATGCCGCTAGCTTTATCCTCGGCGGAAAACTCCGTAACCGTACAAACAAACAAAAACACACAAACATTAAACGATATATCCACACCTTGCCTATCGGCATGTGTGGATAACAAGTTGTTCACCTCCTACTAACCCCGCATTCACGCACACATCTGCACATACCTACAAATTCCCCTCCTCTCCCCGGGCTAGTGCACTGGACTGTTACACGGTCTCAGCACTAAGGTCCAGAAGTAGGCTGGACCTCTGCCTGCAATAAAGAAAGAAAAAAATAAATAAAAGAAAGACAGCAGTGTGGCCTGATAGAGTAATGGTTACAGTGCAGGACTCGCGACTTGAAGGTCGTAGGTTCCACTGTCAGGTAACAACCTTAGGCAAGTTGTTCACACACATGTGCCCCTGCCAACAAGAAGTATTTTTCATTGCTACCATCCAAACGGCAGTGATGCCCTGCGGCTGGGAAGGTAACCGTAGGTCTGGTGGTGCACTGGCCATGTGTCACAGACTTAGTGGCTTATTTAACTGTGGGCTCAACCACACTCCTCTAAGAACTATAGCACTCTTTATGTTTACTGAGACTACAATCTACAATCGAATGAGTAACCAAACGTCATTTAATGCAGCAAAAAAATTCCAGCATAATGCAACGAAATACGGAACACATATGGGTTTTCAGATGCACCGGAAATTAGTCATCAGTCATCATTATTGCCATACGTTGTGAGACAGCATACTTCGCCCCCGGTGCCGCCACCTGGCGAACTCTACCAAACAATGTTGTCTGACGTCCACTGGTGCTGCTGCCTGGAAAACACGTCAAAAATATGCGTTGTCTTTGATTTTTGCCCACTATGTAAAAACTTGATGTCGTACACAAAACCGGAAGTATGTAACAGTATTGCACAGCCAAATAGACAGACAAACACACAGACAAGCTGATCGCAATACTTCGCACACCTACCAGGGGCAAAGTAAGAATTCCAGACATATGCCAGACCGAAAGGTCGCTGATTTGTTAATGCTGAGCACTAACCAGTTACGGCAGAACCAAAAGTGTAAGGATTTAATGCATGTTTCCTAAGACTAGGTGAGACTGGCAGTCAAGTCATGTTTCCACGGACCATTAAGGTATGCACGCCGACTGTAGCAGATTAAAATTAAAAGATGATGCAATGTGTTTGTCTCAATGCTGCCAAAATATCTTCTATAAAAATTTTAAACGTGTACGCCAGAATAACGATGGTTACACGCAGGAGATGGTGGTGTGTCTATGGCTTAATGCTAGGAGGAAATCGTACTTACCAATAACACTGTTAAGGATTCCAGCCTCAGCTATGGCGGTTCTATTTGTCTTCACCAAAGACAAATTAGAAATGATCTTCACTGCAAGAGTCTGCAACGGAACATCCTCGTACAATATCCAATAATGGATGCGCTCAGCAATATACATCACCAGACGTCCGTCCACACCTCCTGCATGTACAATGCATAACACATATTGAACTATCAATAACCTAACAAGGTGTCGCCCTAACGGGACGTAACACTACTGGCCCGCCGTGCAGTGTTACCGTGGAGGTATAATTAGACTGCAGGTGTAGGTGCAGGTGCCTGGCTTGCGCGGGTAAAACCGCCTGCAGACCCGTCGTGGAGTGTTACAGACGACGACGACAGATGCTAGAGACCGTTACTAGTCTGACCCCCTACACTATGTGTAGGTGGGCTAGTAATAACTTAGCAGCTGCTGCTGTTACATAGATAAACACAAAATAAGGATATATTAGTAATACTCGGCTAATTAATTAATAATTTTCGGACTCTGTGTCAACAACATTCATCATCAGTGTGGTTACTGTGACTGCTATCATTACTGCTGTTACTATTCACTCCCTATTTTCCAGCATCAATATTTCTACAGTTCATCGTCTTCATTTGCATCAGACTATACACTATACGGACATCTTATACTGTTAATGTTATACGGTTTTCAATACATTTGAAACGATTGGAAATCTTTAACATGCGCTGAAATAAACAGCTGATGGACAACTTCAAGCGAAATGATTTGATTGCTCTAACGAAGTGTGTAATAAATTAAAATTTTACCAAATCCGACTCTAGTCTTGGCCAGGTTTGAGTATGCAATTCCAGCCAGGTCTGACTCCGGCTGGATGTGGAAAACTGGAATCCAGTTCATCCCTAGGTGCAAGTAACTCCTTGCAATGGCCTGGCTGTGACGTAAACACAATATTAATGATGATGATGACGTATGATGAAAATGATGATTATGGCAATAATACAGTGCATATTTTATAGCACCGAATGAAAAGTCCTCAGACACGCTGCTACATGCTAAAAATAAGCGTTTCTGTGTCTGGCAAATGTTACTACAACAAGCAACAAGATTCTGCTAGCAGACAATAACAAACTACTACGCTAGAAACTGCGATGGACAGACAGCCAGGAATGGAATAAAATAAATTAGCCTTGTGTGGGGGTGATGGTCGACTCTGCACGACTGACGTTTGTGCCAATTTCAAAGTCATGTGACACAAAAAACTAGGACAAACGTCAAAAATCCAGCCTGAACAAATTTAGATATTGTGCCCTAGTTTAAGAAGCAGTGGTCAGTTGCAAGCATCCAGTGTAAGTGGCGGAGTAGATAACTGTTGAAAATGAAAGGATTTCCAACTTTCAAGGGCTCGTGACCTTGACCTTTGATCGGGTCATACTACATACTGTCGTGCATCATTCATCGACCTCTACCTACATGTAAAATTTCATTGAAATCAAAGAAACATTTTGTGGACGGACGCACGCACGTACCTACGAATGGACTGACGGACATTTGCGAGCCACTTTATTAGATCGACTCAAAAGAATCGACCTAAAAAACAAATAAATATACACGTAGCAATTAGCTTTGTGTGCCATTACAATTATTATTATTATTATTATTATTATTATTATTACGTGTCTACCAAAATTAGTACATGTGTCAAACGACAAACGGTACCATATGTTGCCAGTTCATAAAATACGTCATGACCAGTCACGTGGTCCAGCACTTTCAGTGCAGTGGCGGTGAACTCTTTGTAACGTGGTACCAGCTGTGGCCCTGCACAGTATCAAGTATGCAACGCTGCTGTCACTACATTATTACCTATGCTGAAGGCAGTCGTAGACGTAGGGTTCTCACCACCGTTTGTCTATCTGTTTTTCTGCATGATAACTCAAAAACCGATGCAACCAGATCACCAAACCCGACATACAAATATTCCAGGATGAGTATTCGAAACCCATTTATTTTGGGGCAAAGTCAAAGGTGCCAGTAGTTGTCGGACCAAATATCAAATACTTCAATTTTTAAGCCATAACAATAAATATCGCCTGAACGAATAATAATAATAATAATAATAATGGTATCTCGATTGGTTCAGCCATTTCTGCGCACCTTACCCGTGTGCCCAATACACACAGACAAACAGACACGCAAATCACGCTACGTGCGATATCTGTAGCAATCAATAAGCTGCACCTACTCACAGCGCCTCTGGAGTCTTGGGGTCTCGTTTGGGAGGCTAACTCAACTTGGATCCAAGGAACCATGTATTACATTCAGGCCAAGATAGGGACAAATCCATTTACCACCGCAAGGGGTGACAAGACAGCGGTGTGTCCTTTTACCAACTTACTTTTGACACTTGTTAAAATATACCTGAAGCTAAAACTGCCGAGGCATACAATGCAGACGTGTTGCAGTCCACTGCCAGCAAAACTTTGTACAGTACATCATGCTGGAGGAACTTCCGGATGCACAGGGATGATCCACGTGCGAAGTGATCCAGTAGCTCCATTACAAACTTCACCAGCTTCTCATACAACTCTCCTCGGTTTGACGATGGACTGTCAGACGGCAGTGACCGCAGAGACTTACTCAGTACCTCGACAAGGCATGCCGCCACGCCAGCTCGCGACAGCTCCTTCCTTGCTGCTGAAGACTGGTTGCAAAGCTGGCCAATAATGACACAAGTTTGCAGCCATACAAGAGGATCATGGTCCTTGGGAAGCAGAACACAAAGACGCCTGGCTTTCTCCAGTAAGTCATCCACCTCACCGCAGGCTTGCAGGTGAGCAGATATTTGCCCCAAAACAGTACTTAGATGGTCGTCAGTCACCTCCTGCTCACTCAACACGCTCCACAGCTCTGACGTTTCCATCTGCTCACAAAACAGTCATTACCAGTTTAACTGCACAGTTATTAGGATTGTTACTGGTACTAAAGCTGAGCCAATTCACCATTCTATGGTATCTTGTGATAGGGTGCAGTTCGGCGAACTGCACGAATGAATTTTTGCTAGGTTCAGTGCGCCGAACTGTACCCCAGTACAAGATATAGGTGCAGTTCGCGGCAGATTTATTAATTCATTCACCAGATGGCGAGACATTACGCAACCAAACTACTACCACTAGGCAGTCAAACTAAACTGACCCTAACCATAACACTAACCCTAACCGACACAGTAACCCTAACACTTACCCTAACCCAAACCCTACAAAACTGTAATATTTATGTGCACTCTGTTGACACTCATAAAAGGTTTTCCGAATTATAATAGGAATTTTTTGCAGAGAAGCGTAGCAGGGTTTGTGGGTGGGGCAAATGATTGCACTACGTACCCGTTTGCTTTTTAGCTGTATTCATTTATCATAAAAAGAGGGTTTTGTGGGGGTATGTATAAGAAAAAGGGGTTAGGTCTTTTATGGGCATATATGCACTCTAAGGCTCTCACTGTCTGTATGGGCATATAAAAAAGAAACAGAAATTGTCGAACTAGTCGGGCATTCTAGGTGCAGTGCGCCGAACTGCACCTATAATAATTGACTGTCAATATTCCACTGGAACACATCATCACTGTTTGTCAGACCTGCTCAACTTTTTGATAAAATGCACTCTAAGTCTCACTGTCTGTATCCACTGCTCCCCCTCAGAAGTCAACTTAAACATTTGCGCAGTAGGGAGCATGACTTTACTCTACCCTCATGCACAAAAGATCTTTACAAGAGATCTTTCGTCATGCGTTGTTTGTTTAACTTTATGTAATAATTTCATACTACTGTATTGTTTGAGTGTTCTATCGCAATACACAATCATTCTGGGTTTGCAAGTTCTATTTCTATTTCTATTTGCATGCCTATTTCTATGTCATGTACTATCACATATGCGTTTATTACTTACTTACTTACTTACTTATAAGCCTTACAAGTACCACAGCATGCTAGTCTTTGAATGTCTTTCTACTATCGTATTACGCACTTGGCGCCGACCGTGACTGGGAGTCTGGGACATTTTGTGCATTTATTACGCCGAAGCAGCATACAAGACAATAAACCAAAAGTGTAACTGGTGCCACAAAATCAAATTTATTTCCCTAGCTTACAATGCAGTTAATTAAACCATCAAATCACCCGACTTTCTATGAAATATAATAAAATACTGCTTCAACCGCCGTTGTATGCTAGGAGCATAGAATATGTAACACCGTTGTATACACCAAAGAATATGAGTAATCAAAGATTAAACTAAATAACCACAAGTCCACAACAATACCGGTAACAAACTGAATCGAAAAATTCAAAGACGAACAAATAAAAAACATGGAAAACAGAAGCAAATCTCAAACGCCTCTGTATCAGAAAAATAATGACAGAATAACCAGGAGGTTAGAATAGATAACACTGGAGTGACGAAGTGGCCATACGCTATTGGCTGGTGCTGATGGGTGCACCTACGGTCGTATGGTACCGGCCATTTTTCGTAAGCACACGTAGAAGCGGCAAGAATATATAGCAATGAAGAACAGGAATAGCAATAACAATAAATTCCACCAAAGATGTCAGCAGTTA
>Ga0209363_1001862_pt1 | contig 10584 bp, 7 predicted proteins | sample WorMetexBAHAMAS3_FD_187385 | JGI IMG/M metagenome (GOLD analysis project Ga0209363, IMG submission 187385) | Marine gutless worms symbiont microbial communities from Max Planck institute for Marine Microbiology, Germany - Inanidrilus exumae... | ecosystem: Host-associated > Annelida > Digestive... | reverse complement strand
TGTCGCCACGCCGCTGGTGAGCACCACATGACCACCCGCCCGTCCGTCCGCCCTAAGCCATGCCCCTGGCCAAACAAACGAACTAACTGACAATTGGATTATGGATTGGATACAGATGGTATTTGATGCTGTATTATGTGAATAGGTGAATGACATTGACATGTATGGTAAAACGCGCGAGGAGGCAGTTCTAATACTGCTTGGTCTTCGAGAACACGTATCCCTCCTTGTGCAGCATCGACGTACAGGTCTTTACGTTTCCCGTTTTCTTTGTATACTGTCGTGTTTCAACATTCTTTGTGAACTAATTTTCACAAATTTATTTGTTTCTATTAACTGTTCTTGTTTGATGTTTTAATATAGTCAGAGTTTCTTTAGTTAAATGATTGTTTTTTGCAGAGTATGATAAACTGATGGCAGACGGTGGAACAGGTGACTATTTCTTTATTAGGTATGTACAGTCACAGTTTTGTTTGTGCAGAATTCTCGAGGAGTTGTCTGATAATGAATGACACTGAGACATAGCTGATGAAACTAGAGCATGAGACAAAATTGGTTAGATGTGAAATGAGCACAGTCAGATGGACGTGTGGATTTACTCTGAAAGAAAGAAATATAGAAAATGCAGACCATACCCATACCCACGACATAGTTGCGTATTCTGCATTTCAACGAATTTTATCCCGGGGTTTTGGGGTCACTGGGGAGATTGAAATTTGGCCTTTCCCATTATTTTCTTTGGCTGTTGGCTTTTACAACAGCTTATACTGCTGTATAAACCATAATACTTGTGTAAATGTCAATATTGTAACTGTGTAACTTACTGCAACTCAGAATGTTACCTTTCGTCTGTCTCAATGAGCAAATATGTATGGTGGCATTGAAATATTGAAGTTTATGTTGAAAGTTGTTGTGTTCTTCACCCTACAGAAGAAGAAACTTATTTAAAAATTACGTGTGTTATACTGATGTTTGTGTAATTTTTTCTTTGTAGGGAAATGAGAAGTTTTAATTTAATTTTACTTGTGACTGGATGCATTACAAAATTATATAAAATATTGTTAGTTAGTAACAAAATTATTCACTTTAACCAAAGGAAGCTTGTTTTTTATGCCTTTGCCACCAGACGGTGTTACCAAAGGTATTATGTTTTCAGGCTGCCACGTCTGCCACGTTCGTCGGTTTGTCCGTTTGTCTGGACAGATCTTGTTACCATGATATCTCATGAATGGCTTGAAACTTACCGGCAATATTCACTAGCCCCTACTGATGACCTGATTAGATTCTGGAGGTCAAAGGTCAAGGTGTCACAGCAGGCTGTCGAGGTAGCGAAGGCATCTGCGTCGATGGTAGGGCATCAAAGTCCTTCTGGTTCTATAGAGCAAATGTGTTCTGGTAGAGAGTTTAGATAGAGGGTATGGAAAGAGATAAGGCCCATGAAGAAAAGCTACTTGTAATGCCAGTTGGTCCACCAAGAAGATTTGTAGTGGATTGGGAATGGAAGATAACTTTAAGTGATAAGGGGCTTAGGCAGTATGAAATGTTTTCCAGGTTAGCATGCACAGCTTGCAGGTAATACGATGACTGTAGTGAAAGTGGATGTCTGTACAGAACTCACTTCAATTACGAGGTTGCTGAGCATGGTGAGATGTCGTTCAAATGTGGCGATGTCTTTCTTGTGGTCGACACCCTCTATGGTGGAGTCGTGGGATCTTGGCAGGCAATGCGCATTGTTCGAAGTTCTGCACAGGATGCCAAGAAGGGCATTATACCAAACCTTAGTCGGTATGGTCATGTTGAGTTTCATACATTTTCTCCAGTTCATGTGTCGTGTATATATATTTGATGTAGAAAGTATGTTTTATTTTGTTATCATTTCTACACTAAGTATTAGTCCCGTACTAGCTCCGGAGCAGTAATGCACCCTGGTTCTTTTGTTGATTTTGGTGCTATTGTTTGTTAGTTTGTTTACTTGCCTTTTTTCCTTACTTTCTCCCTTTCTTACTTTCTTCCTTCCTTATACTTTCTTTATTACTTATTTACTTCCTTACTCATTTACTTCCTGACTTATCTGCTCCTTCCAGAATAGACCCATTCCATTTCCAAGCTAGAGGTTGTATGCGGCGACCAAACCTGACTTTAGTTTTTTGTGTTAATTTTATGTTGTAGTATATTTTGTTATGGATCTAGGTTTGCTTTGTTGTGTTTGTTTTTGTTTTCTGTACTAAACCAAGAGATTGGCTGGGAAGAACGTCTCCAAAATGACTTATTTTTTGTCGGGTGGAACGTAAAACCTTAACTCAGTCAATCAGTCACACTCATTATTAGCTGCCATGTTTATGACAATATCTGATTTTTGCTTTACAAATTGTGTGTTGCTATATATTGCAGTACAGCTGTAAGTGGTTGATTATTGAAGGGCACAGCAGTTGTCATTGACTCAGTCGGTTGACAAGGAAAATCTTCCGCTGAGCAGCAAAAAGGACCAGAGCAGTGGCGGAGGAAGTTTCTTCCGAAAGAAGAATGCATTACGGAGCAAATCTCTTGGGAAAGACCACTGGGACTCTGTTGTCTTTGGTACATATTGCTTGTGTCTTCTCACTGTTGTGATCATAACAAGGAGCTGTGCTGTTGTCTGTTGTTAACAGTTCTGTTCTAGCATGGAATTCAGTTGCATGGTTGTGTCTTTGTTTGATTGACATTTACGTGTTTTGCTTACGTGTGTTTTCGTTCACGTTTTGTAATATTAGTATTTGGTTGGACTTCAGGCTTGCGAGGAAAAGGTGGAGAGGAAAAACGAGGTTGGTATTTTGCCAACTTCCTGCATGATTTTTACCAGCTGTAGTGATGGGATTTGTAATTTTTACAGATAGAATTACTAGACTGTGTATATTCGTTATCCAAATGACATTGCTGTGCTGTTGTTATGTAATGTCTGTTGCATGTTTCACTTCCATTCTGTTGCATTTGTTTTATTTGTTTGTGTTAATTATTTTGAGACTGAAGCATCAAAATGGGCTTAATCCTCTGTTTCTGTTCCCTTAATGACATTAAAACATCTTCAATCATGCACCAACCAAAATATACTACATTCTATTAAAGAAGTCAACTTATATGATCAGCGTTAATTTCTAAAAAAAGAAATCTTACACAATTATACTTTTTTCAGTTAAATAATGTACCTAATTACAATTTACTCATTCAGTCTAAATCTACTACTATTATTGTTTTTTTCCATTTATCTTACTCCAAGAATTAATACCTATAAAATTTTAATATTTATAATATAGTTTTACCTTAAAGGTGCAATATGGCCTGAATTTTGTTGAAAGTGTCCTTAAACCCCAACCAACCAACCAGCCTTGACTAATACAGATGTGGTAAAACAGCAAATGACTGTATGCCATCATTGTTATTTTTATTATCATAATTCTCATTGATAAGATTATGACATCATTCAAGTTCTTTTTATCTATGTGTGTCAGTGAGATTAGTCAAAAAGTGTGGATGAATTTATGTAAATTTTGAGAGCAGCTGTGCTAGATGACAGAGAACGGTTAGGTTTTGAGGTCGATCTGTCTGGGTTTCTGACATAAAAATGCATAAGTTTATAACATTGTGACATGCCTATGCTAGGTGCTGTATTGTCATTTGCTTTGTGATGCACCACATGTAACCGTTGACCATGTCATGAACGAATGCTTAGCAAACTTGTTATAGTTTCTTTTTCCAGCAAGTTTGTGCAGTGTGCACTTGCAGAGAATATAAGCCGCAATGCATTAGTGTGCATGCAGCACTGTGCTACTTTACTAACCAGCATGCTGGAAAAAGATATAGCTAAAGTTAGCTTTTGAAAATGTCATCTGCATACATTAATGATACCCATGACATCACTGACACTAGTACTTTCGGAAAACGACTCAAGAATGTACTTTTTGATCGTGCTTATTACTGACTACTGTTGGTGCTCCTGGACGTGTCGTATAGCGGCACCCTACAAATTTTATGTTGATTGATTGATATCATTTAGGCTGAGCAGAGATGACGATTTCTACAAATCCCTGTTGATTTGTACATTGACCCACTCACCGTGCTTGACTCTGCTCTGTAACGTATCAGTCCTTCATATCCAGTCGATGCAACTATATTAATTACAGCTTTCATTTTGTATTATTTCTCATAGTGCATGTAACTGATCAGATTTTTTCGTCGATTTTGATTTCTTTAGTAGTTTTTACCTCTTCGACGCTATACTAGCATGGTATATGCTATAGCCAGGTGTGTGTGTGTGTGTCACAAGCTATGAGTTCTATCAGAACAGCTGGATGGATGAAGCTGATTTGTAGCAGAGAGGCTATCCTTACCTTATCCTATAATGTGTACTGTGTACAGATGCTTTTGTTTCTGTAGGACTGTATTCACAAACTGTGACTCACAGTGAATTTTTTGTGCTTATCCTTTTTATGTATTTTTCTGTTAGTTTTTATGCAGTATAACAAGACAGCTGGCTTTTACTATTGCTTTCACATATCGTAGGTCATGTGAAGACTGCATATGCACAGATTTGCCCTTTATTAATAATTATAAGGGGTATTGTTATTATGCACTGTAATAAATGTAATTATATTATTTCTGTGTTGTGCTGTGATGTGGCAGGACGCCACACAAAGTACCCAGCATACGAGCGAGTGATTCTTCGAGAACGTGAGTTGCTGCCATTTTTCTTTAAAATATGAGTACTTTGCATTTAAGGTTTAATCGTCTTTATAACTGCAGAACAACAACACTTTCAGTGACCCTTTATCCCGCACCACCCAGGTGTGCCGATACCAGACAAAAAACATTCACTTACTGCTTATCATTGTGGTATTATTCAGTATCTTTAATTAATTTCTTCCATTTTAGTACGGTGCATACCATTCTTCTTGTTTAGTTATCGAGCCTTTTCCCACAATGGTAATATCTTTCTGGGTTTTCTTTGGTCTATTTTTAGGCGTTACTCTGGGCTTCATAATCTGTGCATTCTCACCCAGTCGTGTCCTTTCTTGAAACGTATCCACACCATCTCAACTCATTTCACTGTATCACTGTAATTATATTGTCTGTTCTTAGTCTATATCAACTCATCATACGTGAATCTGTCTGTTATGTAAATGGTAGAAACTGGCCAGTTTACAACTATGCTTAAAAGCAACAGAGTCATAGCTCTAAAATGTTAAATATTACTTTGATAGGACTCCACCTAAGCACTCCGTTACCAGCGAACTCATGTGGCTAAATTAGTGGATGTGAGAGTCTACATGCTCCACTGCTACTATTGCTATAATGGCCATTTATTCTGTGTTGCAGCTGCATGTACACTGAGATATGATTATCCACATGACTTTGCTGGAAGGGCATTCTGGTAATCCCCAGTTTTGCCATTCTCCATAGGCTTAGCTGAGGTGATCGCCATTACAGCAGTGTGAGTACTGCCGTGCTAAAAATCACACATCTGTCTAATCATTCTCAGCCAAAGTGCAGGCTTAGATGAGAACAACTGCAGAAATTGTGCTTAAATAAATGTTATTTGTCTGCCGACAGTCACTGCCTTATGATAGCAGCTGTATCCAAGAACGTTCGTGTTGATTGTCGTGTGCTGGTGTTAATTTCAGCGGGCTTCATTCGTCCCGTTGTCATATTTGGCCCATTGTCCGACGTTGCGAGAGATAAGCTGGTGTCAGAACTACCTGACAGATACGAACTTCCGCGTATGTGACAACTCTCATGCTGTTTTGTTTGCACAGTTCTATATTAGCTTCTCAGTTTCGTGTGCCTTTTGGCATATGTGTGCTTGACATTGATCACGTGAAAAAGTAAATTAGTAACATAGGATGTTGTGTAAAAAACAGAAACAGTGGAACACATATGCTTTATGTAAATATTTGCTCAGTCATTGTTTGACTTGTGTTGATCGTGAGGTGGGGTCTACTGAAGACAAATTATTAATATTTCTTTGCAGTTTTGCAATTATGTTGATATTATATATTCTTTATCACGTCGTTCATGACGTTTAATAAACATGTTTACACCTGACAATAGAGTTTTAAGTTTTGCACTGCGAGTTGACAAATGATAGGGAGTGTGTAAAATGATTAGCAACGTTGCTGGAAGAAACTGGAAGCTTTCAGTCAATCATCAACATTTATTATGGCACGTGTGCTTAGAGACACCTTACAACACACACACACAACCATTTTGTGGCCATTATACATGTTAGCTGGCACCCCAGTTAAGAACTGAGGATTTTTGTGGAGCAACGTTTTACTGCTCACACAGGGATGGGGACGAGATGTTAAAGCCTGAGACCGAGACGTTTGTAGGTCATGAGACGTCACCGAGATGTTAAAATAGGCCTAGGCCTACAGTCTACACGTTAAAATTAATTTTACTCGCAATCGCAAACGAACAATGACGTCACTTCATCAACCTGAAACTTCTGTCAGTAAGTAATACATTGACCTATTCTTTATTCATGTTAACACTGCCATAATAGCGACTGCTGATTTGGCTCAGTTTATTAATGTGGCTTGCAAAATTTGGGTAAAATACTAGACGCAAATAGCCAAGACTGAGACGTTGTAATTTTTTGTCGACACAATATCGAGACGAGACGTTGGTGCGTCTCGAGACCGTCTCGAGACTGAGACGTCGAGACCGAGACCACATCCCTGGTCACACGCCCTTGCTGATGCTGCTGGCACATTTGGATTATGGAGAAGATGCTAAGAGTTCTGAGTGGTGTTACCTACGGCATCTCTGTAATGTAAAGAGGCATCTTACAGCGCTAGAACAATAAAAATGAATTAAAATCAGTCTCAGTCAGCAGTAAATCCACAAAATAAGTCAAGTTTAATGTGGGATGCTAATGTGCTGAAACGAGTACAGTTTCTGTCAGAAGTTGAATTAATTTTGGTTTAACTGTCTTTTTTGAGGGGTTACTCTGGGTTCATCCCGATCCCCCAAAGAGAGAGTACTGGAATATTTGGGAATAGTTGAAACGGGTTTTTTAAAGGCCGGGTGCCCTTTCTTTTGCTATACAAACAGTGTCAAATAACTTACACACAACTGTTGTCATATTGTGCATTTAGGTTCAGAGTTTACAGGCGAGTCAGAAAGAACCGCAACCTCTGGAATTATTAAACTGAGTGCCATTCGTGACGTTGTTAACAAGGTTATTTGCACAGAAACTCTTGTTATTCTGTTGCCAGAAGATTTTGTAATGGCTTGTGTTCAGTAGAATTGGCAGAGTAAATGGCTTTTTGCACTACTTATTTTGTCATGCATGGCAAGTGTAGTCTTAAAATCTGTCTTTTCAACATGAAACTTGTGTTTCTCTTGACAGCTAACCATTATTGCCTTGGTATTCAGTGCTCAAGATTGTAAAGAAACTAATGACGTTATGACTCACAATTTTGCCAAATGCATTTATGTAACATTAATTAATCAACAGGCATACTGATACCAAAGTATGTTAGCTATAGTTCCTGTCAAAAGACTTAGTACGTAGTTCATTACACACGGAATACTGAAAATGTCAACATTCTGCATGCATCTTTACATAGTTGCATATTGATTTTGTTTTGATTCAGCGCCGTCACTGCGTTCTGGATGTGACGCCCAATGCAGTCGATCGACTCAGCTTTGCACAGTATGCACCGATCGTTGCCTTCCTGTATGCGGAGAGCAAGCACGCTGTGAAAGAACTACGCCAGCGCTGGGCACGACATTCCGTCAAGAGTTATCGTAAACTCTACGAGCAAGCAGTTCGTCTGGAAAAATCCTATAGTCATCATTTTTCGTGTACGTTGAATTCTCGTAGTTTTGGACGTACTGAATAGCTTCGTTCTGTTTATACAGTGAATAATACTTTAATGAGTTTTGACATTTTAGGTGATACACTAATTAGTGTCTTTTTCCGGCCTGCTTTCCAGAGTTACTGTAGGTTAGTAGACCGGGTTTCTTAAATGTTTTAAACCGTTGCCATCCGACAGTGTCGGCTAAGACTTTATCTTCGGGCTGTCTATCTGCTGTGTCTGTCTGTTTGTTCATCCAGACAGATCTTGTTACCACGATGTCTTATGAACATCTTAAGCAATCTGGATGAAACTTACAGCGAATGTTCACTAGCCCCTACCGATGACCTAATTAGCTTCTGGAGGTGAAAGGTCAAGGTCACAGCAAGCCATCGAGGTGGTGAAGGCATCCACGTCGATGCTGGGGCGTCAAAGTCCATTTTAGGTGGACTATTTGACAGAGTCGATTTAATAAAGCCGGTCTCAGATGTCCGTTCGTGAATCCATCTGTCCGTACATCCGTTTGTCCACAAAAAGTTTCTTCGATTTCAATGAAATTTGGCATGTAGGTAGAGGTCAATAATAATAATAATATACACATTTGTATAGCGCCATATGGTCGTAACTTTAGAGGCGCTCAATGAGTGATCTCGACGGTATGCAGTATGACCCGGTCCAAGGTCAAGGTCACAAGCCCTTCAAAGGTGGAAATCCGGCCATTTTCAAAATCTATCTCCTCCGCCATTTACAATGGGAGCTGGCAACTGACCACAGATTCTTAAACTATGGCACAATATCTATATTTGTTCTGGACAGATGTTTGATATTTGTCCTAGTTTTTGTATCACGTGACTTTGAACTTGGCACAAATGTCAGTTGCTAAGAGTCGACTGTCAATCTTGTACAGTGCTATTTTATCTAGTTTAGTTAATACTCTTATCGCACATTATTGTTAGCCAGTTTTTCGTATGGCACTGTGACAAAATATGATTAACATCATTGTACTGATGTTCTAAAATAAATATCTGCCATTTGTCTTCTGTGTTTTCAGTTACTGCATCGGCTTTTTTGACATCATATATTGAATATGTAGTCGATGGAATATTCAGTAATAGCTTAAAGTGCTATATGCTTGTATGAAACCATTTGTGTAATGCTGAAATCTGACAGATACTTGCTTTATTGAGTTGTTTTAGTAGTATATGTAGAGAAAGCTTATGCAGTACATTGCTTATACTGACAACATAGGCGCTAGCATCAAGGTGTTTTGAGAACACCGTTTGTTTTTGTTGATGTGATATGTTAAAGTTTCTATTCCACTGACAAATGGTGACACTTGGTACAAGAAGTTGAAAGAAGCAATTGAAAAATGTCAGATGGAGAGGATTTGGATGTCGGAAACAAAGGTATATAGCGATTTTTGCATAGTGCACTCTCATTTTGTATTTTATATATGTACATACATACATACATACAAACAAATTTATATAGCGCCAAAGTCGTGGAAACGAATCAGAAGCGCTGAAATGGTGTAATATAAGATACTGTTTTTTCGACTGCATTGGGGGTCGTTTGTTTGTTCCGTTCTTTGCAGGCAGGTGTCCAGGCTACTCTGGACCCCAGCGCTGAGACCATATAGCGGTCCAGTGCGCTTGCCCAGGGAGAGGAAGGGAATTGGTAGGTGTGTGCGGTGTGTGTTAGCGACGTGTAGAGTGAAGGAGGGATTGAGTAGGAGTGAGCAGCTTGTCGGGTATTTCTATAGCGCGCCCCTTCTAGACGTGGCCTACTGTCTGGCTTAGCCCTGACTTGCTCTGTGTATTACGCCAACCAGCGGCCAGCCAAGTCTATTCGCTTCGACTCACGCCGTCGCGGCAAGCAGACATGACGCTGCTAGATCAAGTTGCCTGCAACGGTCACAGTTTATAGAGGACACCGTCGAACCCTCTTTTTCCTGCCTGGGATTATCTCCCTGTTCATCATGTGTGTAGGAATTATTAGAAATAATTCTTTGGTAGGCGGACACGCCCGGGCCGCGTCGAACCCCGGCCACTGAGTGCGTCACGCTCTACTGCACATGGCGGCCGAGTGCGTTAACCATTCGGCCATGGAGGCAGGTTGCATTGGGCGTCACATCCAAAACGCAGTGACCGTGCTGAGATGGTGTAATATAAGATACTGTTGTGCTTGTCTTGTGGCAAATTAGTGGCTCAAGTAAGAATCATTGGAGGAATAGTAATTGGTATCAGTGATGAAAATAGCGAATTTGAGGTGCCAGAAGGCATCTGAAGAGTCTACAACTGAGAGGATAAACGAACGTTCATGGCAGAACTTGCCATACCGTCTAATACCAACAAAGGTTGGTATTAGATATTAGTATTAATTAGTATTAGTAAATGTAGTTTATAATATATGATGCGGGCATCGAGGCATAGGCCTGTGCTTGCAAAACCTTTGTGTCTACATCTACAGAACTGTAGAGGAGTTAAACTTAGTACGACTTTTGATGTCGGACACGAAAAATTTTCAGTCCGAGTATGACCAAGGGTACACACAGTATTGCGTTTTTTCGACGTTTCGTGACAAAATAAAGCGATTTCGCGTGGTCTGTCGTGTTGAAATTTTTTGTTCCACAATGAGCGTGAAAATGCCAAGTCCCAAGCTGCTTAACACGGCGTAATGTTAGCATTCTCGTAAGCAAACTCCGTAACGGTTAGAGATAGACCCCATAATGTATAGGGGGTCGAATAGG
>Ga0209363_1001861_pt1 | contig 10587 bp, 6 predicted proteins | sample WorMetexBAHAMAS3_FD_187385 | JGI IMG/M metagenome (GOLD analysis project Ga0209363, IMG submission 187385) | Marine gutless worms symbiont microbial communities from Max Planck institute for Marine Microbiology, Germany - Inanidrilus exumae... | ecosystem: Host-associated > Annelida > Digestive... | reverse complement strand
GTCCATAGATCGATTGCGGGCGCTCAAAGTGACCCACCCCTTCAGAAAACGCCGATTTTGACAGATTTCGCTTAATAGTACTGCAGCCATGAGAGCTAGCGAGAAAAATTCAATTAGCACTAATAGAAAGTCGACCACGCGCTTTCCATCGAGCCATAGATGAACCGTGCACGTTACACCTACGTCCCCCAAAGGGCGGCTCAAAACGAGAATTTTTGCATTTGGCATTGCCCTTCATTTCTTCGTTGCAGGTAATCGTAGACATTTCAAACTTAATACCGGTATGTGGGTTGAACATAGCAAGTCCCAGCCTAGGGATGACGAAACGTCCCTGAAATGGGCGTGGCCACGTCACGTAACCCATTTTAAACATTTAGTCCCCTTAAGATGTCTCTGGAACGGCTTAAGCTAGAGACTTCAAATTTGGTGTGCATGTTGATCATAGCAAGTGCCAGCCTACGGACGACGAATTGTCCCCGAAAGGGGCCTGGTCACTGTCACGTGACCTCTTTAATTTTTGGAAAATAAGAGATAATATCTCGAAAACGGTAAGACATAACCTCATAGTTTCTATCAATTTTAAATAGGAAGTTGCATGCGCCCTATCGAATGGTTATGTTGCCGATGACCTTGGGTGACCCCTAAGCACGTCAAACCAGCTCAATTTCTACATTTTTGCATTGCCTTATGCATCTTCGTAATTGGCGTGATAGGGGCGTGCTCAGGTCATGTGACCCATTGCGAAATTTTTGGGGCTCCAATCATATCACTGAAACGGCTGAACCTAAAGTCGTCCAATTTAGTACACGAGTAGGCTATATCAATTCTAACAACAGGATGACATATCACTAACAAAAGGGGCGTAGTTATGGTCACTTGACTGTTTTAAAGTTTTGCCGTTTGTTGTAATGCAGCGTGTCGCGCGGGTTTGTCAGCGACAGCTGAGCTACTTGTTGCCGTATACCGCAAGACGACGCACCGCAACGCCAAGCAACGCACCGCGTCCGATGTGAACATACCTTAACTGAGCTGTTGCTGTTGGCAAAACGTAAGAAACAGACGCACATTCGCCATTGCACCGCTGTATGTCTGTTTTTTCAGACTATCTCAAAAATCGATGCATCAAGAATCACCTAACTTGACACAGACATCTTCCATCATGCCTCCGTAAGTCTTGGAAACCCATTTATTTTGGAGTCAAAAGGTCAAAGATCAAAGTTACAAGGCACAAAACAGTGCCGGCGTGGGCTTTTGTACATGCGAGTGCTGGCCTCTTCTGGTTGTTTCTCTATTTCCTTTTACGTTTCTATCAACAATTTTACTCACTGCTGTATGCATACTGTCCTTTTACAATAGCTGTTAGGCCCGATGGTTAGGCCTACTGTCATCCTTGGGTCTTCCGTAACACACTGTCGAAACTGACGTTTAACAGCACTTGCGGTCTTCAAACACTTGATGAAAATCACCGTCAAAGGATACAAGAACACGGCAATAAACTGACTGCAACTTTATTCCAACCATCACTAGCAGTTTCAGTGGTGAAAAAAACGTGCGTGCCATGTAACATATAAATGAACTTAACAGTCGTAAAGAAAACGTCTGCAAAAATCTCTCGGTTCAGCAGCAAAACAAACACAACTCAGTACGTGCGAAATTGACCAGCAGCAGCAGGCTTTATACTATACACAATGTAACATATTTATCCGTACTTGAACCTATAAGCGTCAACCCATTACCCACTCACTTTGCTGTCAGCATATTGAAAACTTGATATCTGTTTCCTCAGCAACAAGCTCAGCTACCGCAGAGGGACCGCGCGACGCGCTATGTTAGTAGATCCGTGCTGTTTTTTTCACGAGGTATGGGAGTTAGAAAGGTTTCAATCGGCAAAAGTGACCTTCAGGGTCATTCAAGGGCACTGACAATGGTGCCATTCGATATGCCACATAGCATTTCTTAGTAGTGTTCCATACGTTTTGCCGCCAATCATTATATGTGGAAACAGGTGAAGCTAGACACTTAAAATTTCGTGTGCTGATTGATATACAAGAGTACTAGTGCATGCATGATATACTACCTCAGAGTAACGTGACCTCATTAAATTTTGGGAAATAAGTGATAATATCTCGTTAATGGTGCAATATACAGACATAATTGCAATGGAAGACTTACAGGAAATCGTAGGCTTATGTGGCCTATCGAATAGCACCATTGCCAATGCCCTTAAATGACCTTGAAAGTCACTTTTGCCGACTGAAACCTTTCTAGCTCCCATACCTCGTGAAATAGCACGAACGTATTAACACAGCGCGTCGCGCGGTCCCACTGCGATAGCTGAGCTTCTTGTTGACTTTCTGGCACTCTGGCGCTCAACACTGAGCGCTAGTGCCCGAAAGTCAAGAACTAAAAATGGTTGGTTAGCCAGCCTGGCGTCGAATCCCTGAACTACAGTGTAGCTATTTTGGGAACATAGAGCCAAAGTGGATTATCCTAACAGCCTAACATACAGCAGCACAAATTCCATATGACAAAACACTCGTAACACACAAAGTTATAAACTACTGGGTATTGAAAAATTCTCGTTGCAGGCCGTTGCCGTAAAAGCTGCTATACACTGCAATCAGTACCGCTAACACAGGCAAAATTGGGCTAAACTACGGGTGTGACAAACTGACCCGTAACCCAACCTAAAACTGCTGACCCGGTGACCCATGAGTCATAACCACGACACTCGATTCTAATTCTGCTTCATCTGCCAAAATTAACATAATATACCATCTGAGAGTTTTCTGCTGCAGAAACAGGCGGTGGCTATTGTTATATTTATTTTGAGCTCAAGTCACAGTTTGTCAACATTTTGATAAAAACACTCTACACGAAATAAACAGTATTAAATTAACAACCTCAGCAGCACCACAGCGACACCTGGCGACTAGAACACGCCTCACTCAAAACATCCCGAAGACGCACACCTCAACATGTATCACTGCATGCATACGCCTGCTATGTCTATGTGAGTTGATTCAAGCAACGGCCTATCTGCCACTAAACACGATCAATATATACATATATTTCTGTAAAAAATATATAAACTCGTGCAGCAGTAAAGTAGTTATTGGTCACACATACACACACTGATGACAACGTCGACCGTATTACAACACATAGCCCTACCTACGTGCATATAACACGGACCTACACATACATTACGGCTTGCAGGATTATATAACTTCACCAACAAAATGTTTAATCTCTTTTGACATGTCATATTAAGAGAAAAGTAAATATATATTGAGACAAATCACACGCCATACATGGACGTTTTGTCACACACTACGAAAGTCATGCAGAAAGTCTTTGTGTTACGCACAACGTTTTTTTTCAGCAAACGAATAAGCCATAAACGCAGGCGCCATAGAAGCAGATGTATCATGGGCGGAACTGTAATCTTTTGCAACAAAAATATTTGACTGCTACTCTGCTGTACGTTCTACAATACAACATACTTCTTTAAAGTAAACTCGTTATCAAAGAATTTTGACGAAAGGCCGCATCGCATGTCGCGCAGTTGTTGCGGGTTGAATGATCCCTTTTGCTACGTACATAGCAGCAGACTCTCATTGCTTTTCAGTCGGCCGGATAACCCCCAAAAAATTGCCCCTTCCCGAGGAGCAATCTTGACTCCATCTAATATGCGGTTCCTTGGTCCAACACGAGTCAGCTACCCAAACAGCATCTCGACCATTCAGCCGTTTTTGCACAGCTCGCCCGTGTGCCCAACACACCGACAGACAGACCACGCTACGTGTGACATCTGTCTCAACAGGCCAATGCAATGCATGCGATTCCGCCTAATAATTCTTCATTACCTGTAACAAAAAATAGCGAGACAAGTGTAATCACATTTCATATCATTTAAAAACTTTCCCCATCTCATTGTACAGCCGAATAAACGTTGCTGAAGAGTCAAGTAACAAAGAAAAAGAGGTCATGAAAAACGTGTTATTTTTGCAAAACTTATGAAACCTGTGGCAAATGGCACTTTTGCCCGTTCCACACACATGCTTCTGTGTAAATCTATAAAAACAATAGCTGAAATTGGCAATGATCATGATCTGGCCCAGCACCTGGACTACTTGCACAGAGCTACTATGGAGTATTATTATAACAAGTAAAGTATACAGCAATTACAAGTAAAAAAACACAGCAGTAGATTCTGATTTACCAGTATTCAGATAACAGTCAATAACTAAAGACACATTCTCAATAATACGTTCACACAAGCAGCTCAAATGACACTTGAACATAAAACTTGATTAATTCCATAAGCAGACTGAGGTTATCCGAATATAAAGTTCAGTATTGATCATTCAAGAAAGCACCATGCAAACTGGAACTGCCAATTCAAAGTACTGCAAAACTCTCAGTGAAACTGAATGCACTCTGACATCTGATATCAAGCCCGTGCAATGAAAGCAATGCAATGCACGTATATTTGTCACATACATCGTTCCGTGGAGTAGATATAACTTACAGTGCCTGCTATGAACACATTTGTGATGTGGTCTACACATGGACTAACTATACGTGTTAGCTACAATTGTAAAAATAGCTAGTTTTGTGTGCGTCTGCTTGTGGCACAGTTGCTGTCTTGCTGCTCACCAAACTGTACTGTCTGCTGCATTGGCATTGTATTGTCTTCGTATGAGTAAATGTTTCAGCAGTAGCAGAAATACAGCAGCATCTGATGCACATGCATCAAATGCTGCTGCAGTTGCCTCCCAAGCAGCCTCATTAGACCACTACATAATAAAATCTTTAAGAACAACAATATCAGCGATATAACTCAGCAAAATCAACATCAAAAGACACATACATATTCACATAATCAGCTCAAATTACGTATGAATCGAAATGTTGATTAAAGTTGTGTTTATGACCAACACGACACTATATGATAGGACTGCTAAAAACTGACGGGCAGCTGGCACAGTTTGCAGCACAGAACCACGAACCAAAACAAAATTAATTATAAATAATAAACCAATTAATACGAGAAACGTAGATAGGAGTAACTGTAATACAAGAGAATTAAGGAGCTTTAACAACAGCAAGTAATGAAAGAATTCCGAATCTGTTTTTTTGAAGTTGGTTAATTTGGGATTATGGGACGTTACAGCATACAGAATTACAGTAGTCATATTAGGAGTGAAAGATTGCAGTTGTACTGTCAATATAAAGCTTCATATTTCACAACATCATTCACACCTGTACCAAAATGGATCGCACAGGGAAAATGCACTACTATCAAACACACAAAACAAACTTACTATTATCAATGGAAGCTCATAAAATCACAAACAATGACTAAAACGCAATGAAGGAAAAAAACTTGCACACATTCAACTACACCGCAAACAGGAAGTAAATAACTAAGTTAATAACCGTAATGTACAATTGTACACATTATGCTACACTGTTGCACTGTCCCTGCTTGACTTGTGACAACGACGCAGTTACAGACGACAGCAGACAGCAGCATAGGCAGTGTCTGTTCTGTGAAAGAGGGCATGAGTCTTACTGCTACACTAAACACTCGTCAACATCAGTACATGTAACATCAAACATCAATGCACTTGAACACGTAACAAGCCCAGCAAAATGGGTGACAAAACGTAACAACAACACAGAATAAATTACATCACTTCTATAACTTCGATGCAGGTAGCAACAAGAGACCAAGCCAACCAAGTACTAATACTATATTTTCATAAATGTTACGCTTATGACATTGCATCTTGATTAGATTACTTTCTGTTCCTGTTAATTTACTCGTTAAACAGGTGGAGAAACCCGTATAAAATAGTAATGTCACTTTTCATGGCAAAAATATCCTCAAACTAGAAAAGTCATCTTTCGAGGTTGCGTCAACTGCTTCTCCACCAGAACAAACTGGTTATAACCTTTGTTAACGTGGACCTTGGCTCACTTTGTCTGGACACCTGCATAAGAATTTTCTCAGCCATATGTTGTACAATGCGTTATGGACCTAGTGTCTTTATGTGTGTGTTGTGCGCTATGTTAATAAATTTGTGCTAAATTTCACTAGGTATGGGAGTTAGAAAGGTTTCAAATAGCAAAAGTGACCTTCAACTTTTCAAGGTCATTCAGAGGCATTGGTGCCATTCGATAGGCCACATACGATTTCCTGTTAGTGTTCAATTGCAACCATGTCTCTATCTTGCACCGTTAACGAGATATTACTACTTATTTCCCAAAATTTAAAGACGTCATGTGACATATCACATATCCCTTTCCAGGGTGACTTATCATGCTTGCTCTAGTATTCCTGCGTATCAATCAGCAAACGAAATTTGAAGTGCCTAGCTTCACCATTTCCAAAGATATGATTTGGGCAAAATTTAAAAAAAGTCACAGACCACGCCCTTTTGGGGGTGGTTTGTCATCCTTAAGCTTAGATATGATAAAGTCTACCGTTGTACAAATTTTGAAGACTAGCGTTAGCAGTTCCAGAGATATCATTGGGAGCCCAAAAATTTAAAATGGGTTACGTGGCCCTCACCATGCCCCTTTTAAGGGTGATTTGTCCGCGATATGCACCCATGTGCAAAATTTGATCAAAATCATCACTCTAGCTTCAGCCGTTCCAGAGATATGGTTGGTGCCCACCAAAATTTAAATAGTTAAAGTGTTCATGTGAGCTGACCATGCCCCTTTCAGGGACGTTTTGTCATCCTTGGGCTAGGACTTTCTACTATCAACCTGCCTATCAAATTGAAACAAATCTCTATCTCCGCCCACTACGATATATAAAAAGGGATTCAAAATCGAGAAGATGGGGTAGTTTTGGGTAGTTAGAAGTCATACAAAGTCATTGAAAATGGCGCCGTTTGACAGACAGCATTCGAGTTCTTATCCGACGTAGTTTGCTTTCATTCGCCAGAGGCCGCCAGCAATGTACACGTTCATCATGTGCACTGCACTAGCTGAACAGCACTAGCCATAGCTATTGCTGTTGTTTCATACCGTGACTTTGAACTTTGATCTCTCATCTTGAGCTTCAAAAATAACCTATACAGTGTCAACTTGTTCAGATGAACCAGCATACCAAATATCTAGGTCAAAGGTCATTTTATTGAAAAGTAATTGTCCAGACACAACAGACACAGAAAGACATCTGGACTCGCATGGCGGACTGATCGCTCCTGCTGAACAACGCCAGTTGTCGGTAAATATACCCTAAAATACACCAAGTCTTTATTCAATACTGATAACAAATCACTCAACTCCCATTTAACGTAAGTCTGCTAGTAACAAAATCAACAGGAAACCTACAACATGATACCTCAGTAAATGCACAATATAAACACAAATGTCACCGACTTTCAGTCAAAACAGCATGACATAAACGTGAACAAACATTAACAAACAATGACAAAATTAACAACAGGATCAACGAGGTAGAAACGCACTGAACAACAGCAGCAGCAGCAGCAGTTTAGGTGGTGTACACAGCAAAACCCACAGCAACCTGCTTCACACATCCTAGTGGCTCAACGTCAATGAGTGAGCTGCAAAAAAAGAAAGACCGTCACACAAATAACAATCTGCAGAATCACATACATCAGACAACATGTACACCTCAACAGCACAAAATTCAATGCCACTGGAAATCTCAGTTCACACTTGCAAAAGAACAACCAACTATATCTGCAGCAAATCAAACAAGTCTATCTCCTAATGTTAACAAATCATCAATAACTACACATGCATGTACACAAAATATATGCAACAGATACACTGGTTGAATTATTGCAACAAAACAATATCATATTGTGTTAAAAACTGCAAATGTACAGATATATGCACAAATGCAATGATTAAATCGTACTGAATTAAAAAACAAATTGGTAAGTTCTTGGCACAATTCAGAGATGATATTGTGGCATTAGCATTCGTTGTATGAACACATAAATAGTCACATATCAATGATATCGTAACAAAAACTTTCAGATTTCACTGTTTGTAGGAGGAGCAGCAGCACAAATATAAAGAAATTCAGTGTATGAACTGTTAATGGATCACATGGATTGAGCCCCATCGTCAGCTGATTGTCTAATTTGTCAACTCCACGCAAATTGTTTAACAGTTGCTTGCAGATCGTGGAATGCTGAAATTTCTTACTACTGCCTGAAATCTTTCAGACCTGGACTGAGCTTTGGAAAAAGTTGAGTACTTCAACTCCTTCAAATGACAATTTTGGACATTCAGCGGACAGACAGCAGCAATATAACAGGAAGTCTTTAAGACTATCAACAACCGGATGTCATGCAATCCCACAGCATTCCCTGGGAAACACACACCTCATGGTACAAGGTACACGACACATCAGTTATGGCAGCAGTGAAAAAACAGCAGAATATCCACGCACGCTACACATATCAGTGATCAGACTACATTGGTGGAAAATGCCCCTTCTCTCTGTTCATCACCGACAGACTGATACCCATGATGTACTATCGGTGGTTACTGATCCTGTACGCAACATCAGAAGACTTCGGTGTCGGTCGTAACAACCGGCGCGTGAACGGCGGCCGAGTTCGACGTTGGATGCTTGTCTTGTCGATGCTGCTCGAGGTTCATCGGTGAAACGAAGCCCTCCGAGCACTGGACGCATTCATTGCGAGCCTTCATCAGGTGAATCTGTGACTTGGTGTGTCGGTTCAGGTCCGACTGGGTCACGCCCTTGTAGTTGCACAGCCGACACATGTACTCGCGGATTCCTGCATCACACAGCATCAACATCAGCAGGCCTACATCCGTCTCGAGCTCTGCTTCTGTCAGTGACTGCACCACTACTTAGTCAAATCTGACTCAGCGGCAAAGTTACAATAACGATTTCTTCAGCAGCAACGGAATAATTAAGTCCGAACCCCTACTCCAGTTGGGCTCAAGTACACATGTTTTGGACGTGCACTCTGACTCAACTTCACCACTGGCATGCCAAACGTGGATTTTTTGAACGTCATACCAAGGACTCAGACTAACAAATATAAATATTCATTGTGATTGCTTTCACACTGCAAACTATAAACAAATAGCGTCTATAATGGCACACTGTCTGACTGACTGTATTTATTCACCTCAACAGAATTCAACAGTGCGACACAGATATCAAAATAACCGAGGCATACTTCATCCACATACCAGCGAGCAAAGTAATAGCACAATGCATCATAACTGACACGTGCTTAGTCAGCTTACTGGTCGCAGACAAGATGTCGGAGTAGTGGATGGTATCACTGCAGAGTCACTGAATCGTCACTATGCAGATATTTCAACCGACTCCACATACCAGCAGCCACCGTGTAAACTCACAGTTTCACACCCAGACACCGATATCATCACAGAGTGGCGGTTATTCCAAGTCCTTGACAAGCTTCCCCCCACCGCTACGGTGCCCCGTCTTCTGCGAACCACTTGTGTATCTATTCAACAAATCATTGGCTACGTCAGTGGTTCCCCGTCAATGGAAGCAGACCTCCATAAGGCCGGTACCAAAGACTGCCACACCTCTCAATCACTCTGACTATAGACCAATCTCCATTGCATTAGTCCTTAGTAGGACATTAGAGCGAATAGTCGTCAGGGAGTTTTTATATCCCGCTATTCTAGACCCTCCGATGCCACTTTCCTATGGCGATCAGTTTGCCTTTCGCCCCACAGGGTCTACTACGGCTGCTCTAATTGCTTTGATGCAGACAATTACCGATCTTCTCACAACTAACTCATTCGTTTGCCTAACTGCTCTCGATTTTAGCAAGGCCTTCGACACTGTTCGTCACGACACATTGCTAAGCAAGATGGTCTTGCTAAATATACTCGACGTAATATATAACCGGTTGGCTGATTTCTTTCAGGATCACGAGCACTGCACCAAAATATGGAACATCAACATATCAGATATGGTCCATGTCTCAGCAAACATTATTCAGGGCTCTGCTATTGGCCCGGTTTCGTACGACATAAATGCGTCGGACGTGTCTACTGTTACGCCCGGTAACCTGATGTATAAGTACGCTGATGATACTTATTAGGTAATTCCTACGAGCAACGCTCAGTCCAGGAAAACCGAGGTTAACCATGTAGCAGAGTGGGCCCGGAAAAACAACCTTAAACTGAACAGAGTAAAGTCAGTGGAGATCATCTCCAAAGACAGAAAGCGTAAACAACAGATTCCAGATCCACCGACGTTGCCCGACATCAAGCGTGAGTCACAAATAAAAATACTTGGTGTCACAATAACCAAACATCTATCCGTCAGCGAGCACGTTCGTGACGTCATTGGTAAATGCGGTCAAACTATGTATGTTCTCAAAGTTCTTCGTTCTCACGGCTTGAATGATGCAGCGTTAAAAGACATTTACAGATCGGTTGTGATGCAGTGTCGCAGTGGCCTAGCGGTAACATGCCTGACTGCGGTGTGAGAGGACCCAGGTTCGAATCTCACCGCAGGCGGTTGTGTTTATCACGACAGCCAAGTGCTGCGATATACAGCCTTGGGCA
>Ga0209363_1001860_pt1 | contig 10593 bp, 6 predicted proteins | sample WorMetexBAHAMAS3_FD_187385 | JGI IMG/M metagenome (GOLD analysis project Ga0209363, IMG submission 187385) | Marine gutless worms symbiont microbial communities from Max Planck institute for Marine Microbiology, Germany - Inanidrilus exumae... | ecosystem: Host-associated > Annelida > Digestive... | reverse complement strand
GAATAATTTCTTTTTTCTAGAGTTATGTTTCACATAAAAGTATTCAAAACACACCATTAACCATTTTTAATAGTTTATTTTAAAACAACGAAAAGAAAAAATCGCTATACCCCGACTTTAATGTAATTAATTTGACATATCTTGGTGTTTCCAATATGCGTGCAAACATGCTAATGCTAATGAGCTAATAAGCTGTTGCTTGACGTTAAAAGTAAACTGTTTCTATATAGTAAAAGTGGAAGTGATCGCTTTCATCATAGCTGCCACTAACGTGCGAAATAGCCAGAGGCTAGTACGTCCTCCATACAGTGGCACACGGGCCAACCTTCAGTACGAAGAACGGGCACACCACACCGACACCACAAACACACTACAACCACACAACGACCACACCACACTACTTTTCTAGTGTGGTGTCACACCACGAGAAAAGTGGTTTGATGTGGTTGTGGTGTCGTTGTAATGTAGTGTGGTTGTGGTGTCGGTGTGGTGTGCCTGGTCTTCGTACTGAAAGGTTGTGCCAGCCCACCGTACATCGAGGGCATTCTTGTGACATTGTTCGAGTGGCATATAAGCTAAGTAAGCGCTGTTTTATTACTGGCCCGCCTACACATAGTGTACGGGCCAGTGTTGTTTTGCTCTCTGGCGTCTGTCGTCATCGTCTGTCATCTGACGTCGTTTGTAACATTCCACGGCGGTGCAATGCAACTCACCAGGAAGCAGCACGCGACGGCAGGCCAGTAGTGTTACTTCCCGTTTGGGCGACACCTTTTTCAAGGGGTCTTCGTTAGAAGTCCGTGTTATCATAAGCTTTGTAGTTATTAATTTTGTTTCCGTCTGTGTTTTATTTTTTTCTGTGTATTGTGTGATTACTATGTTTGTTGGTGACAAAACTCAGAATAATCATAGTAACGTCCTGCTTAAGAGAATGTTCACAGTATGATGAACTCCAAAATATATAGCAGCACGCGATGATTCGTTGATAAATACAATTTTATTTTTAAAAATTACATATTTATATAGATTGGTATTCTTGCAGACGTGCCAGTTAATTCAGCCGTGTAGTCAAAACACGCCTCTTCATTAGCCAAGAATTTGTCTAAAATCGTCACAGAATAACCGGAGAAGATTGTCGAAGAGCGCTTCTGTTGAAAACGGCGTCCGTGGTGGGCCCACGAGGCCACGACTAATAGAATTTCGCTGATTCAGTCTGATTGCCTACTAGTATTCGCATCTGGGATCGTCTAATGAACAGAAGCTTACCAGCATTTTGATGTGTTGAGTAAAAATCGCGGGCAATCCACCTATTGCGTCTGAAAAAACTGCACGATGTAACTAATTACGGATATGCAATTTGCACAATCAACAGCAGAAACAAATGAGGCGGTTTATTTGACAAATGGCCGCTTGATTGCGAGAAATTGCTATCAAAGCAAACAGCTTTCAACTACCTCGAGCCATTCGCTGTTCGTGTTAACTCTAAAGAGCATGAGAACAGTATTCAGAGCGTTTGCCCTGACAGGGCAAATGAATTTAAATTTAAAGTCCCGTTTTCTGAAAAGCAATTTTTCTCGTTCCTCTGGGTATTTTCCGGCATCATTATCCATCGTTACACCGTCGAAGAGCATCGCTAAACAGCAGAGAGTGAAAGCGAAAGAAAAAAGCGAAAAGAGAAAAGCCAAGGCTTCGATCCCACATTCGCATCGAACAGGGCTCAACATTTGTAAATTCGGCACTAGTGGCGAATAGTAACAAACTGCGAATGTCTAAAATAAGTGTTTTTCAAGATCTACCAAGTGTATGAAGTTGGTATGCCCTTGATGAGTGGTCTGTGGGCATCAACATCGAGGACATTTCCCACAATATATTAGGCCTACCTGGGTATATTCATCGGGAAATTTCCTTCAATATTTAATCTCTGTCGCCTGTCGTCTTTAGCATGTCCAAGATCGGTCTTGTTATCAAGTTCTTACTAAAAATACTCGAGTTCAAGGCCAAGATCTTGACACCTGGGTCTCGAGATCAAGCCAAGGCTGTGCCGCTGTGGTGTTGGATCTCGAGACCAAGAGTAAGATAGATGTTTCAAAAATCATAATCTTGTTTATGGTCGGACGCTCATAAACACTAAAAATTTATGAAATGTCTTTCAGGTCGAAAAACATTTGCGAAAACTGAATGTGTACGGCCTGAATGTGGCCAAATCCATGCATATATCAAGGTGAAATCTGACCGTCAATTGCCAAAGTGCTATCGAATCTGGTTAAGACTTGAGACTTTGAGCCCGGATCTCTGCATCGAGACCAAGACTATGGAGTATAGCCTAGGGTTTTCTGCGATGAGGCGAGATAATAATATTGTAGTTATTTCCCTTATGAGTAACATTTCTGCCCCAAAAATATAAAAATCGATTGGTGTGTGTCGAAGTCATAGCGAGTCAGTTGGTCTTAAGATATCAAGACCACAGCTTTGAACTTAACGGTGCAAACTCTGTTGAAGTAATTAATCTATGGCACGGAACCGTAACAGAAAATTATCAAAAGTGAACAACTAAAAATAAAAACCGATTACCATAGGACATCTGCTTCGAGTTTGAGTCCGTGAAAAAATAAATGGGGGAATGGTTTAATACGTACTTGCAACTGCATGTTTTTCTATAAATAACATGGTTGTTAATGGCTTATGGTCTTTTTTATCATCCGTACATCGTCGTATACTCATTATCAGGTCACTGTCATCGTCATCAGGACAATCCTGTATGGTAAATACTGTGTGCAACGGTGGCAGGTGCGAACTCAATAGGCAACACTCTGCATGTAGCTAAAGGTTACAAGAATCACCCACGCCGATAGTAGTCGCGGAGTAGGGTTTTCTGCGGCGAGGCGGGAGAATAACATTCTAATTATCTCCTTTATCAGTAACATATCTGCCCCAAAAATATCAAAATCGGTTGATGTGTGTCGAAGTAAGAGTGGAGTGTTTTTTTAGATGCGATGAATAAAAAATGAATAAAAAATCGAAAGTTATCGTATGATAACAGAGACACGCACAGAACGTACCGATCGCACCACCAGGGCCACTACAGTGCTCCGTATATCCCGGGAGCATCCCTTGGGACCACCAGATCCCTCGGTGGTCGGCACGGGTCACGCAACGTGTGAAGAGAATCTCCGAGGAGCTCGAGGTCGACAGCCGCTGACGTCAAGTTGACTGAGCGACCAATCAAACCGAAGTGTGATGCTTGCGCCGCATCACGCAGACCTGCTGCCGCAGCTGGATCCGACACCGTGTACCACGCGCGCATGTGCTGCCATCAAAATCCTGTCTTGAAATTAAGAAGTACATCGTCTGTCAGCGAGTCTCTCCATCGGTCACGTAAACTCGACTCAACGTTCGTTCACACCGGATGCGGTGCGTTGCGGCATGTTCATCACCACCACCATCATTTTATTCGCTCAGCAATTTCAGTATTGCAATGAAACACAATGTAACATAGAATAAATGAGCAGGAACAGCAAGGCTGGATATCCAGCATTAACAGCTGCCCATGCATACACACACAAACATATACAGAAAATACAAACACACACACACAACTTGATTAAAAAGCTAAAAAAACATTTCTGAACATACGAAAAATCAACTAGCTTAATAGTTTTTTTAAATTATCGTTGTGAGCCAAAATCAAAGACACCGCAACTCAAGACTAGATAGGTTAAGCTGACGCAATCTAGCAGCATAAGAACACGTCCTAAGTCCTGGCAACCGTTTGGTAAACCTTCTGTGGACTCGTTCAGTTTGTTCAATATCATGTATATTCTGTGGAGACCAGTTAACCGAGTTATGTTTAACCAATGGTCGGAAATAAACAATAAATGCTCGAACCAGCAACACAATATTACGCGATACAAGACTACGTAATATGGCATTTGCTCGTTGATGCGCTTTTGCTACTATCTGTCCTATACGCACAGCCAGTTTCAAATCATGGGAAACTGTAACACCCCGGTCACGGCACGACAGAACTGTTGACAGTTTTTACTACCTATTCAAAAATCCATTATCGTTGATTGTGCTCTGCCGATGTTCAGAATACAACATTTATCAACTAATACTGTCAGCTGCCAAGACTGTGCACAAGTACATCGTTTTTGCCGCACGCCGCAAAAAGCCGCACTGTAACGCAACGAACCGCATCCGATGTGAACGAACCTTCACGTACTGCATACTTCTTTAAACGAGTAAGTGCTGCGCTGCGCTCGGTGTCGGCAACCTGCCGCATCGACGAGCTAGAAAAACGTTTTTCGATCGAGGATCGAGGTCAGACCGACCGCGTTACTGCGTTCCCACGCTCAGACACGCCTGACATTGACCTTGTACCTTGATCTGTGACCTGGACTTTCAATCAGGCGAGCTATGGCCATGACCTCCACACATACAAAAACGTAAGTTCAAAGATCAGTCGGTTCAAAAGATAGAGTGGAAACAAACGGACGGACAGACGGACGCCGCCGATTGCTTTACGCTCCAGGCTAACGCGGTCGGTAATGAAACACGTTGATTGGCATCGCTAGGTCGGTCGACTGTAACGAAGCGTGCTGTTTCTAATACTGGGCTTTGAGATGAACATTCGTCGACGATATGCAGCGATTATTTTGTTTTGTTTTTTTGCCGTAAAGATAGGACAGCTTATCGTGATTTCGTCGCACAGTTCTGCAGCGCACTGATCATGCCGTGCGATAGCGATGGATCGAGCGTCAGTGGCGCATCTCAGGAGACAGCGCACAAGTGACTAAATTTTTTTATCATTCTTCCACGAGACATCATGATACAATTATGTATGAACCGATATATCTACAAAATCTAAGACTTTTGCAAAAGAAATTTTCATAATTAACTGTCATAAAAGTTAGCCGGATGCATCAATTTAACCTCAAAATGCACCAAAAAAACAGATTTCGACGACCTCCGGTTAGCTGTTACTTGTTTACAGTTTCTACGGCACCGTAAAAATACGCATAAGATTTCTTTTACGTTTGTTCACCAATGAGATAGAAAATGCAACCAGAGAAAGAAGCAAACGACCACTAGAGGGATGTAGGCCTACCCACAGACAGACAATAATAGAGACAAGGTAGATATTATGCCCTAATGAATCTACGACTGATGGCTAGACATCGACACTGACATCGACAACCGCCCGATTTTAGAGTACAACAGTCCGGTCTGGTCACCCAGTTTTGTGAAAGACATTTACCTTATAGAATCTGTTCAGAGAAAATTTACTAAAAGAATTCTTGGCATGTCAGGTTTAACCTACCACTCACGGATTGCTAGATTAGAGCTTGAAAGCTTAGAGGTGAGATGACTTCGCGCTGACATATTGCTGGTATATATACAAAAGTTTATTCGGCATGTGCGGGTTAAATATAGCAATGAATTTTTCACGTTAAGAAATCAACCATATCTGGGCGGCCATAAGTTTGTTATAAACAAGCAACAAAGTTTTAACATCAGAAGAGTTAACTATTTTAGCAATAGAATCGTTAATTTATAAAACAACTTATCATTAAGTACCACAGATTTTACCAGTTTAGTGTATTTCGAAGTAAATTTTACATAAACTTTAAATAATGTTCTCAGCACTTGTGTTGCGATACTTGTGTGTATACGTATATGTACATATGCGTGATGTCCATATGCAAGTATGAATGTATACGTTGTACACGCATAGATAGTGCGCGAGCGTCATATTGTATTTTGTCGCGACTTGTAACTTGTAAGAGGCCTTTTGGTCCCTTGTGGCTGAATAAAATGAAGTGAATGAATGAAACAGTGTCGACAGGCAAAATGGACCAAGCACAAAAAGCTACAGCAATTTGCGAAAAACGACTTTTTACAAAGTGTCAAGTGCAACTATGTGGCGACAAGGAAACTAAATAAATTTTACGCCTACTGCTGTCAGGCGAGTGACAAAAGCGGCTCGACACCACGACTAGCCTTAGGCAGACTTCGAATATGTCAGTGGCTGTTGTGGACCGTTGTCTCCCTTCCTCTTCACTTCCCCTACTTCCCTTCCCTCTCTTTCCTGTGTTTCCACTTCCCTTTTGCCCCTTTCCTCGCTCCCTTCCCTTTCACCACTTTACCCTCTCCCATTCCTCCCGTTTCCAAACTCCAAAACATAACTGGATTTAGTCAGAAGGGGACCTCTTCCCACTAAATCCAATTAGATCTGGAGAGCGCTGTACGTGTCTCCCCCAGCGGGACCGGACGGAATCTGGCCGCCAAGTGCTTTTAGATGCACCTTAAGCGTGAAACTGAACATTTCCGGAAACGATTATGAACAAACTGTGATAACGTAAACTGACACTTGTGATAACGTTTTCAAACATCATTGTAATTCTTGCTACTATAAATAGGCTTACCGTTATTATGTAAGAAAGTGTACAATATATACAGGCGGTGTTGAGTTACAATTATGCCATGCCGGTGGGCGGGGTATGCGCTCTACTGAACGCCTTTCTAGTTATCTGCTGCGGCAGCAACAAATTTTACTGATACGAAGTCCGTTTATGGCCATAGTGACTGTGGCCACAAGACTTACAGACGCGCTGTAACACTTCTGCACTATGCGTATACATTTTATACAAACCTCAATGTTTGCACTGTTGTAATGCATTTGCATCGTTATTACAAATTGTACGCAAATTGTCACCTCTCACGGGCAGTGGCCATAGCACTTTTCAAAGTATCGCACGTACGTAAAGATGTGAAGTCACTTGTCGAACGACGTCCATGCGTCCCTCGGTTGAAGTGTCAACACTCGGACTGTGTTTTCTCATTGGCATTTTAACTTCGTGCCGCCTAGTCCGAACGTCCGCATTCGACGTCAACCGTGTTCGTAGACAGTGGATAGTAAACTTGAACACCATGCGGTACGAAGCTGACAATTTGCATTTCAGCAAGACAATTTTCTCTGCTGCTGCGCGCACGTAAAATGATGAAGAGGACACTTCGATCTTCAGACCACTGACATTCTGACTGCCAATCTGTCACCGACAGTCGACGGATGGCGAATGACACAATCATAACGTGATATTTATGTGTTAAACGGCAGGCACTGGTCAACGAAAGAGCAGAACTGTCTGATCAATCATTAGCCGTCACTGATCGACACACAACGTTTGATCACTGTTTTGTCGTCTCTGCGGGTCTGCCTATCGCCCAGTGTCCTTTCTGGCACTGCTTTCTGGAAACGCCTATCGACTCGTTTGCGATAAGCGTGGCCCCAATTAGGACACTAATCCGTCAATGTTGCTGAATTCGCAAGATTGGGTCGACCGTTCCGGAGATAGCTACGGCACTCAGCCGTACACAACAGCCAGTAAAGACGTGAAGTCGAAAATAATGGACTACAAGAAACTCATCAGACGATGAGATAACGAACGTGAACTTTTTGCGACGATACAGTGATAAATGACAAATTGGTATCTAACGTACGCAATTTTAAGATTATCATTTAAGTTTAGTATTTTGCGTATATTTATTTCTTAATACAATTATTAAGACTACTCAATTATTCAAGTACATAATAAAATTATATAAAAATAGACACTAAAACACAGAGGCCGATGTGAGATTGGAACCCGGGTCGCTCGCATTGAAACAGAACGCTGAAACAGTTCAGCTAACTTCTCACCCGACAGCTTACATAAAGCTATAGCAATCAATTACAGTTGATGAAGATAAGTGAAATAAAATAGCACTTTATAGTCCAGCTGTATGTAGAACAAGCAGGCATTCCGATTAAATTATTCTTGAATAGCGTTCAATTGGGCAGGCCAGACGATGACGTCATTCCGCCTCCAGTCTAATTATAGCTTTATGATAAACATCAGTAAGTAATGGAATACTGATAAAAATTCGACTTACACCCCTATGATTCTAAACTGTCGATATCATGTATCATCGTAAGTAATATATCGCTAAAAACTAGATGCTTTGGGCTACATTTCTGTCGCTGAAAGTTTAGGTATATCTTCAATCACTTTCACGCAATGCGTCCCGGAATCTACCGAGTTCTGCGAAATAACGCAAAATGGGGGCCATTTCACCGTTCAAGGTCATTCAAGGTCATCGATTTCGGTACCAATCGAAAGCTCATATACGACTTTCTATTAGTGATCAATACTAACTTAATTTTTATCTTGCACCGTTTCCGACATATAGCCTTCAAAAGCTCCAAAATCACTATATTTGGCTTCCCCTCTTGCGTTTACCCTCCCCCAAGGAGGGGTTCCCCTGGGACGATCTTCGTACAATTTTCGTGAATGTCAACGGATGGCCAAGGTACCAAACGTCGAAAAACATTGCCGACAATTTCAACTCGCTGAGTAGGGCGCACGAAAGTTACAGACGACAGACGAACGACAGACAACAGACGGAAGGTCGGGCCATAGCATATAGCGAACGTGAACGTGAGTTCACGTTCGCTAAAAACCGCATAATGAAAGAAGTGTCCACAGTAATTTGGCAAGAGGCCGCATCGCTGTCTTGTCATCCCCTCATGGCAGCGATTGCATTCGTCTGCCGAGTACGCTTGGCAGTCACATTCGCCTGCGGTAGGTGCATTATAATGGGCCGACATATGTCCCTCTCAAAAGTGTTCCTAACATGATTCCTTGGACCCGGCATCTCGATCGGTTCAGCCGTTTTTTTCACAGCTCACCCGTGTGCTCAACACAGAGACAGACAGACACAGACCATGCTACGTACGATATCTGTATAGCAATAAGCCCCATCTATGCACTATGTGCAATCGATGATGCCTAACGTCGCCTTGGTTGTTGATGACAACAATTAGGCCTATAATGTACGCGGAGGAAATGACGCACATAAAAAACAAAATCTACTAAATTTGAGTGGGAAACGCATACTCAATCCGTGTTTCTGTTGATCTGCTACTCGATTTGTTTTCATATAGTCATATTTCATGACGACAAGAAATGAACAAAACTACTCACTGCGAGTAGCAATTTGACGCAATGTGAGTAGGAAATGTTTTAACATTGAAAATGCAGCGCTACAATACTCAGTTTGAGTAATACAGACTGCTCGCATCAACGGCAATATCGAGGAAATATAAACCCAAAATACTCGATTGAGCGCAAAATAACTACTTAATACCCAATAACAATTTTATGTAGTTAACAGACTTCGTCCCAGGTGCTCAACCCTCGAGTACTTGGTCTTTATCGTCAAGCAAAATTTTGTTGCAATCAATACAGTGGTTTCAGCTGTTATGCTCGCTGGTTAGGAATATACGTGACGCGCCACAGGGCCCATTATGTAATAACATGACGCCATCCACAAAACCGGAAGTACATAACATATCGTAACGCCATCAGAGGAGGACCGACCCACGGCCACAGGCAACATGCAGAAAAAATAATAAAGTTCGGCCGTGTAGTTTCTGAGATATGCGAGTGCAGGACAGACAGACAAACAGACATACTCATCACAATACTTCTCACCCCTCATTGGGGCGAAGTAATAAGCAGCAGTTAGGCCTACAGCGAGTTAATGTCTGTTAGCGCTCATCATGCACACACGATAAGTATTCATGCGGTATCTTCATAATGCCGTTCCAGCTTGTCATGTATTTGTTGATGTCTCTTCTTGGCATATGCAACGACATTATATAACAGACAGCATGTAAACTTTGGCACGTGTTATGTTGTGGCACGAGCTTACAGTCTAGAACAACAGAATGCCGGGCTGGTTCACGCTGGGCTTTGCCATGCATCTAGTTAAGTCTATTGCTCACGGACATAACGAAGGTCGTGTATCTCGACGGAAAAAGCTGTCGTGACTCGACGGTTGCGACTGCGTGTATAGCGTTTTAATTAACCGCGGTCATCGGCGTCCGATCGGACGGACTCCGAGAGTCCGAGACGGATCAATCGCAATCACCGACGACGGCGACAACCGCGAACCGCGGTTTCCGATCGACTTCTTGTCAGTGATGGTCAAATCCAGTTTTCTGTTTCTCCTTCGGGTTCCTTGCCGCACGATTCTAGTTGGCACTTCTTGCACTTTGCTCTGCGTTGTACCTTTTCGATCACATTCTCATCGTCGCTTATTATTACCGTCGCCACAGGTTGGCGACTTGGCGGGGATAGTTTTTGATCTGTGAACATCATAACCCAGAAAGTTACGCGTGGATTTTCATCATAAAATTTGGAGAAAGGTAGACTGTAAACTAGAGAAAAGCAAAGAGTTGGTTAAATTTAGGAAGCTTAGGGTTAGGTTATAGGATTAGCGCACCTGCTACTCAGCACTTTAGCAGAGGTGTGGGCTCTACCAAAAGCACTCTAGTTTTATCCATTCTCAGTCCAAGTTTATGTTAATTGCGATTTGAAAACTTTTTGGCGACTTATATGATTAGCCGATGATTCTACTTTAACCTCTAGAATTCGACTTGATTTTAAAATCTAGCGTATTCGATGTGAAAAATGTGGCTATTGGCAAGTCAATCTGAGCACATTTTCGTGCTGCTTAAACACTGACATAAACGTTTCGCCTATAATATATTAT
>Ga0209363_1001859_pt1 | contig 10593 bp, 7 predicted proteins | sample WorMetexBAHAMAS3_FD_187385 | JGI IMG/M metagenome (GOLD analysis project Ga0209363, IMG submission 187385) | Marine gutless worms symbiont microbial communities from Max Planck institute for Marine Microbiology, Germany - Inanidrilus exumae... | ecosystem: Host-associated > Annelida > Digestive... | reverse complement strand
ACAGTGTCGACGGTCACTGCGATAAACTGTGACCAATGACGGTCACCAGTTTACTACAATATTAAATTCACCTGCAGCTGAGCAGCAGCTGAATCACGTCCACTCTCCACCTGTGTCGTCAGCAGGCGGTTAGCTTCGAGCGCCTGCAGGAGGCGCTCATCGGTGTGTTGACGTCGAATGACCTCCGTCTCGCGGTCCTTCTCGCACTGCTCCAGCAGACGACAAACTGTCGTCAGCTCCTCCTGTATCAGCACAGGAAATTTAGACGTGTGGTTTTTGAGATATCCAAGCGGACAAACAATACAGACATACAGACAAGTAATAACACACCTTGGAAATAAGCCCATTATTGGCCGGAATATATTAACACGTGAATCGGAAAGCCTATAGCCTACACGTGGCTTATAATTTTAACCGTCGTGTCGAACGGTGTAATACAGAAACGTATCTGCAGTCTACACTAACAGGAAGTAATAAAAGATTCGGCTTTGTCGAACAAGGTGATTTCTGATGACCTTGGGTCATTCTCATAGGGTCCGTTTCAAGTCTTTCCAAATGCGATTTTTTTGTACAGTTATTCAGCAGCTGAAAGGGACTGTAACTGACACAAGGCAACTGAGCCCTTGTAATCGACTTCTATCTGAGAAGACGGAGTTATCTATGTCTGGTTGTCCACGTTCATGTCGTATCGATGTAATCAGCACACTGTTCAGTTTTCGAAAACTCCCAAAATACATAAAGCCCCCATATCGATTCCTAGAAAATGCGTTTGCGTAGATTTTGACTCACGCAAGGTAAGTGAACGAAACTTAAACGTATACGGTACCTGCAGTGCGGTTAATTCACGCTGATAGCACTTCATGACGTCGTCATCAAGATGTTCGTTCATTACGTTCGTCAATATAAATGCAAACGTAGACTAGAATTCGAATGAACTCGCAACAAGCCTGGAGCTCTTGGGACGTTTTCGTTGTTGTCGTATCATGCACATTCTGTCTCGAATACAATGACCATTAGCCAGCTAACGGTGACTGACTTTATCAATCGCAACGGCACGATACATCTCAGCTCGCGATGCGAGTTTTATTTTCTTAAACTGACAACATGGACACGCTTTGTCACCAGTAAGTGGCAGTGCTTATTCTATGCTCCAAACATATACTGCACGGCCTATCTAATTTTGTCAGTAAGCTTTTCATCAGGCAACATGCGTCGAATATACTGCGACTGGTCGACTCTACTGTCCGAATCTTGTGACCTTGTCTGTTTTACCACTGCTCCGATCGGCCTGGCCAGCATATGCCGCAGCCAATCGATGTGTAAAGTTAGTTATCGGCCGCGCACCGCAAAAACGGCTTCAGTGCCAAAGACCTGACCGTGATGAATAATAGATGTGCAGGTGCAATGTTGTATGGCCGTGGAAGCAGTAATAAGCAACATGCCAGCAGGCTTATCGATATGCACGATGGCTTTCAACTCTGTACAGGCCACAAATTGCTCTAGGAGTCGACGATAATAGCGACGAATAGACCTATCCCTTGAGCACTGCACAGAACAGAATAGCAGTTCAGTAAAAGTTAATAAATTGCACAGCATTGTACTGAATATACTGGGTGGGCCAAAATTAGCACTACCAACGCCAACGCAATTTGTTTCATCGTACTAAAGCACTTCTTAGACAATTTTGATGATTTTGGCGTGTCAAAAACAGCGGACTTAGACTATCAGAAGCAGAAAATTAAATATTGGTCAACTTAGTTAGGGCGTTAAGAAAGCCGATTATTTTGTCTGTATTCTTTAGCAGCATTTATGGTCATTATACTTAGGCATAATTTTACATTAGGCCTAAAGCTATGTGTTAATTAACAAATTCTGTGGTGAACAAAAATCGTCTGGATTTTCTCATGAATTTGCCAATATTTGCCTATCTTGTGATCATTTGCAAACAACTACGTTTTTGTTAAAATAATATAGCCGCTGAATGCCCCCCACGTCAGCATTTTTCAGCAAGCATCGCATGTTGATACACGTGGCGCCCTCTAGCCTGTTACGCTTTCATTAAGCTAATTTTGTATCGTGTCGAGCCACTTGTTGTTTTATGTAGTTCATATTGTGGAACGTACTACCTCGGCATGAAACTGATTTTAACTCCCTAGTTAGTTTTAAGACTTATAGTCCTCTTTAACATCCGAGCAGTTGCTGCGTCATTGTAAAATTAGTTTTACATAGATTTTGAACAACAGTTTATTGTTTGTAACTGTATATTGTACTTGGATACTTGTATATTTCGTGTTTTATTTTAAGCAGTTTTATGTTCAACTTACTGCTTTTATTACTTGTACCTATGCACATACATTGTAAGCGGCCTCTTGTCCCTTATGTTGTTAAATAAACAAAATAAAAATATTTGCAAAAAAACATTTAATTTTATGGATAAAAGGTGGTACCGCTAAATGTGGCCCACCCTGTATGACCGATGACCACAGTAGGCACACTGCTACTGAGTTTTTGTTTAGTTTTTAGGCCGCATCGCATGCACTAAGTGCGTAGGACGGCCTACTGCTACAGATGGAGTAGTGCGGTCTGTCTGCTGGTGACGTTCGTCCTTGCAAAAACGGCTGAACCGATCAAGATACCGTTTGGGGGGCTAACTCATGCGGGTCGATCCGACGAATCCATTAGCAACCGCCAGAGGTGACAAGATCGGCGATGCGGCCTTTTGCCAAATTAGTTTGGACACTTTGTTTTTTTTTGGTTTAAACTGCTGGCTATCGATATTAGCGATAGCAACTATGACTACCAAAAGCGTTCAGAAATCAGAAATGACAATATATTTTAGCTTTTAAAACAAGTAATTTAATCAGAAATATTTTACAACAGCGTTTACGACTACCAAGACTACATCAGTTAATGTGAAACAGACAAGTGAATTGCATAGCAAGAGAACAACTATGCTACCAGTGTGAAAAAAATATGCTCAATCTTGGTCCCACATTCTAACTTCTAGCACAGTCACGTAAAACATCCGTTAACGATACCGATATCTCTCTCTAAGTAATGACACTATAAAACAAATTAGTAACTGTAATACAGTACAAACACAATACATCACGTTGACAGTAAATTTTAGTTGCATCATCCGCTCCAAACATTTGGTGTTCAAAAACCCTCATCTAGGTCAAAATTCAAACGTCAAAGGTTGCATGTCCAGAATACTGGGGGGCGAAACCATTGTAGGGCCCACCCCAATTATTGCCAAGACGGCCGGGAACAATGACCTTGGTAAATTATAACGAAATTATACAAAAAAAACGATAATTTATATTTTACAGAAGAAGATGTATATAGAAAAATAATTTCTGAACAACTTATGTGAAAGATGTCAATATCATCACACACAAAAACATCAGCTGTATTAGTACACAGCTAATAATTTTGTTTATCAATATACCAGTAGTGCAAAGCTATCAGTTTCTGACATTTTTCAGCTGTAGCTGTATGTCAAGAAACGTTCATTTACTAAATATAGATATATTTTGTCTTCTTGTTTAATTGTATCGTTGTATTGGGCCTTGTGCCTGAAATAAAACGATGGTATGGTATGGTATAGCACAATAAAAACTAACAAGTAACTGTTATCATTGTGTACTACTAAATACTAATCAACTGGGACAATGCAGAATTTTGTAATTTTGACATTTATCATAACTTCCTTAGTGAAGTGAATAATTTCTTATCATAATGTGATGCAATATCACCTGCCCATGTAGCTCAGTGCTCAACCCACTCGAGCACCATGTGCAGTGGAGCGTGGCGCGCCTCAAGCCGGGTTCACAACTCGGTCCAGGCGCGTCATCTTCCAACAAAGAATTATTTCAAATAATTCCTATGCACACGATGAACAGGAAGACAATCCCGGGCAGGAAAAAGAGGGCTCGATAGTGTCCTCTATAATCTGTGACCATTGCTGACACACTGAGTAGCAGCATCAATGTTGTTAGCCGCGCCGGCATGGCTGAAGCTGAAAGGCGTGGCTGGCCACTGGCTGGTGCAGCACACAGCACCAGCCAGGGCTAAGCCAGACAGTAGGCCATGTCTAGAGGGGGCACGCTATAAATACCCGACAAGCTGCTCACTTCCTACGTATCCCTCCTCTACTCTACACGTCATGCACACAGCTACCAATACCCCTCCTCTCTCTGGGCTAGCGCACTGGACCACCGTGAGGTTTCAGCACTAAGATCCAGAGCAGGCTCGCAATAAAGAACAAATGAACTCAAAACCACTAATCCCAACTGGTGTCCTAGCATCATCATTTCTTCGGCTACCACCAGACTCCTGAAGGAAGGGGCATTGATAGCTGACTCTCCAACTCCAGTCCCAGAAAACCAGTAAAACCACCATAAAAATAACTGTGCAACTAAACACAATTACACCAGAACAGCAAATCATGACAGACATATTTCAGCATCGACAATACACACTTAACTGCTCCACTGCATCGGCAAATGCAGTAACTTGGCAATCAATGCCCACGAAGACATTCAGCGACAATTCTTAATTACGTGACTGTAAATAGTGAGCAATGTTTGTAAGACACGTCTGCTGATAAGGCAAACTGGTGGTGGTCTGCAAAACAATCTACAGAGACTATACCACCAACATTAGTAAAACTCACACAACTGACACAGAATCCATCAGGAAACTGTAAGTCACTTTCAGTGATACATACTTGCTGAGTGACGAATCAATCAGCAGCAAACTTCATTAAAGTTCAAAGAAAATTCGATTGCATGCAACTATAAAGTGAAATATCAAGTGCTCTGAATTAAGGGTGACTGGATAATAGCAAAAATCGTTTATCACATTTTATGCAAATGCCTTAATAAGACACAACACACACAAACACATTGTATACAGTTGGCCAGTTGGGTTTTAGTGCCTGCTGTTCATTATTTTGTTGGAAATGTTCATTTTGGATATCGTTAATAATCATGTTGTGGACATTAAAGAAGCTGAGACCTGGAAGAGGTGAGCGTTTCATACATGAACAACGCCAGGACCAGGCGCATGAGTACAGAACGTGATGACATATGGACACCAGTGGATTCAAAACAGTATTAACTGACCATGGTAACAGTTCGGCTTATCATATGGTTGAGAATGTGCAACTGTGTTTGACATTGGTGTATTGTGGCTAAATGCCCAGATGGATTGAGCTAGTTTTTGGAGTGAGGGTAACCACAAAGGACAACTACTTTTACTAGATGGGTGTCTGCATCCGACCATAAAAAGGGAGACCTCCCATGTCGTGAAAGCCTATGCACACAAAATTGGCAAAAAGTTTACATCCGTCAAATCAACATCAGGAAACCTACGTCCATAGAAAATTTTTGGATCTCGATAGTCTGCTGAGCTCTGGTGAAAAACTCCTGCACATACTGAACATGCTAGGCAACGATTAAGTAAAGCAACACATTCGCACTATCCAATAGTTCAATAAATCACAACCGCTAATAAACCTGTAGACCACAGACCATGTACATAAAGTTGCAATGCACTTGGCAATATGTGTATTTGCATATATCAACAAACTACTGATATGTCAAATGCTAACAACTACTGTGATATTCTTAAATTAAATAGTAAATGTTAATAAAAACATATCTGATGATAAAATGACAAAGCTGACAAAGTAGTCGATTTCGTAAATTCGTAATCACTAAATTTATGCAGCAATTACTCATCTATCAACTGCGACAGAATTAAGAAATGAAACAATCTAGTACAGGAACGAAAAACTCTACGAAATGTACTGAATCACGACAGAAAGAAGCACATAAACAAAACATGAACAGACCAGTAAGAAGATACATGGGAGACTAAAATGTTACAAAACACAAAGTAACATCTATACTACTTGACATCTCAATTCAATTAGTTTTAAAACAATTAATCATTATTCGAACTCATTTTACTCTCTCTCCATCTGTACATAATGCTTCCAAACAACAGCTGCATAATGGCTTATGATGAATCAGAGAAGCTGTCAGAGTGGCTCATTTGCAGGAATCCAGACGACGGGCCCACTCTGATCACGTATCACATCCTTGACGTTTGAATACACTTCGTCAGCAGTGTCACCCATTATCACCGCTAAAACACAAACACCGTATTACAAATATTCACTCATGAAAAGATGTAAAAACTCAACATACTAGTGACAGTCAATGATCTTCAACATTAGAAGTGTACACAGAGCGGTGGCTCTTTATACTTTGAGTTTTCTATTTTGTGGTTAGAATTCAAGATTATCGATGTGATAAATGATGCAGTATAGCCAGCAGATATTTTTTACTGATAATTAACAGTGACTGACTTAGCTATCAACCACAAAACAAAAGTATCTCAGCTGTTGCAGACAGATAACATGGCATTCTATTGTACGTTAATTCTATGCTACATGTTGATGGCTGATAGTGAAATCACAGTCCTTCTCTGTGACAGCAGCCAAGTGGCAACCAAGCCACAAACGTGCAATACAGCACAATTCACTGCCTGTCCCAAGCCACAATTAATGGGCACAGTTGTGGCAGGAAGGGCATGTGCCGTGAAAATGATGAGGACAACAGAGGCAGAGGCACTGGCGACCCAAATGAGTGGGTTCATCAGTCTGATTCTGAACAAAACCAGAAATATGGCAGGATTCTAACCATTGTCGGGACAGCCTGGCGTCATTCTAGGCCCCAGTTTGCCAGCTGGTGCGGGATCTGTCTTTTGGCACAAAGGCCACAGCCCTCACCTGGGGCTCGGCAACAGCATGGCATCCGGGCATCTGTGGCATGTTTCTGCCATCTACTTTCTGATATCAGCCCACCTGGGTTGTCCTGGATAGAGAGCCGTTAAAACGCTTGTGTGTAACAGCAGCAGATAAAATGTTGTAAACAAGTTCAAGAATTCAACATAATCAACAACTGTCGGTGGTCACACTTAGCTGACATGTTCAGTGTGACAAAAAACCCTAAAATGCAAAAGTCCATAAAAATGTAAGAAGTATCCATATATTTAGAAAATATCTTAATAATCTTCAGGGTCACTCAAGGTCACTGACAACACGGTATTTAACAGAAACACGTATTACTTTTTATCAGTGGCTGTAGTACACTATTTGTGATACAATACCATTAAAACTTTAAACCAAACTTTGGTTTTAATATGAAGTTAATCAGAACAATACAGTTTTAAACTTAATGTACATAATACAATTAGACAAGCAGCTTTGCTAAAAGCCTAGTCTTTAACTTTCGTTTTAAACTGAAGTGAGTTGACTTTTGTACTTAGTTGACAAAGGTTAACATGGCACATTTTTATATTTTACGTACAGCAGTACCAGCACAAAAAATTAACCAGTATTTCACGATCTTGGACTGATAAACTGAGTAAATTTCATGCCAGAGCCAACATAAGATCTGTTTAAATAATTGCTGAAACAGCTTACATTGAGGTAGTGTCATCATAATTTAACAATGAGCATATCTTACATTACTAATGGAAAACTACAGTATGCACCTGTAAAATATTCGCCAAACTCCTGCTCCAACTTTATGGCCTGTTCATACATCTTCTGAGCCTGATCTGCTGTCAAACGTTTATTCCATTCCCTACACAAGTTGAGGTTACACATTAAACATCAGACGACACCACGTTCACATTTCACAAAGCGTTCATTCAAACTGACTGGTACATTGAGCCCTCTGTATGTCTGGGAAAATGGACCAACAGTATTTTGTGCATAATAATTTTAACAAAACGTGAAGAAAGGTCATCTGGAGTTCTTCCACTAAGGTAAGGTACAACACACTAGCGGTCCTTTTCTTCAGGACAAGGTGTAAAAACTCATTAGTTATGAACTTAAGAAAATACAATGAAACCGACTTCCAGATAAAATGAAGTACTCTATAACTTTATTATAATAATAATGGTTTATTTGATTTGGCAGCAACAGCTGGATTAGTCACAAAAAGTACACACATACATATAGAGCCTAAATAGCAAAAAAACAAGAAAATATACTCCAATGTTCAGCAGGACACGAGGTGTAGTGCATCACAGCAGCGACATTTCAGTACATCAAAAAAATAGCAGCAGTTTTACCACATTGCTGCTAGCTGCTGCTACTGCTACTGCTACTACTACTACTACTACTACTACTACTACTACTATGTCAAGAGAACTCCAGATGACCTTTCTTCACAGGAAGTCATGCTTTCAAGTGAGCAGCAGTTATACAATCGCAGGAAGTGGCAGTTGATTGGCAAGAGCTAATGGTGCGGGAGTGCAATGCTGCAGCTACAACACACCACCTCTCCAATCAACCACACCAGGCCTTCACCCCATAAGCATTCACCAGATGGCGCCACCCGTGCGAGGAAGCAAACATCTGACTACAGCTTACTACACAGTTTATCAACCTCAAAAGGATGAAAGGATGAGATGGCCTAGTTGGCTGACCTGTAGCAGACGGTTTACCTACATAAGTGGTCACCCACCAGCTGCAGCTCGAGCGCAGGACAGGGAAAGTTCACCGGCCAAAGACCGACGTTCTACCGCTAGGCCACGCCACCAACAAAGTAGGTAGGGGCCCTATTTTCGCCGGTGTGCCAGGGCCCATAAGGTCTTAATCAGGTACTGCGGCTGCTGCTACTACTAGTTTTTACGGCTATTGTACAGGACAACCGGCGTTGGCAGGCACATCCAGTTAAAAACAGGAGGATTTTGTTGGAGCAAAGTTTTACTGCCCACATGCCCTTTGCTGGTGGTAACTAGCATATTTAGATTAGGGAGCAGATGCCCAAGTTCTCTCAGTGATGTCATCTACATGCACCGTCTCCATGCCATTTGTGGGATAATGAACAAAATATTATGTGATAATCAGTCACTGTCAGTGTCGGAAAGATACATACATAACAGCATCAACAGATCTCGGTCGAATGAAGATAGATATTGGGTAGATTTCAGCCGCATGCAGTCTGCGAATTGCATTTCCACTAACATCCAGCACACAGTGTTTCCTCTGTAAAGCAAGATGCACAAATTTTCATAAAATGAATTAAAACACCAACAGATCTTCCCAGTTCGTTTTGAAGAAGTCCTTACTGCACATCACAGTGCGAATCATACAACAGAATTTTGCCGGAAACAATTACAACATTGACAATACAAAAGGAGAATCCTTGCACAAGTGAAAGATGCTTGTCACTGAACTCAAAAAGATGAGATTACTGACAAGCAACAACATAGCAATAGCAACAACATATTGAGATGTATAATGTGCACACTGTAAAGCAAATAAATGTGAAGTGTGAACACTTAAAAGTAATGTCGCCAACTAGCACTTGAGCGAATCGAGGTATCCACAGATCAGGAGCTTCAATTTGTGATCGATACATCATTCTAGATTACTGGTACTGAAACAGCTGAAGGCACAATGATCAAATTCATTTGTTAAGTACGGATTCTGAAGCTATTGTTGACTAGGAAAAGTGTAGAGTACAAAATGGTTGATACATTTAAAAGAAGCCCTGACGACAGGTTGACTATTGTGTGGTTAGTTTAGGTGAGCATCGCAACAACATGTTATTATAATCTAACAATGCTTTCTTAAGTTTTTAAGTCACAAGAGTAGTAGTAATGATGCTCAACTACTTGCCTGTTCGGCGACTTCGATAACTGACGTAATACTTGTCCCGTAAAGATTGCCATTGTACTGTCCCGCTTCAATGAACAAGTGACTTTGAATGTCACTCTCCATTTGCTCACGTGATGCAACGAAATGATAGTCGCGGCCGTCAACTTCATAGTCACGCTTTGGACGTGTCGTGTCTACAGTACAACATCAGCATACTTCTCCCAGTGCAGCTGACATTACAAATAACGGGTTCTTTCTCTTCTTCTTTCTTTATTGCAGGCACAGGTCCAGCCTACTCCTGGACCTCAGCGCTCAGACCAGGGAGAAGAGGGGAATTGGTAGGTTTGTGTGATGTGTACGTGACGTGCTGGAAAGGTGGGGTTAAATAGGAGTGAACAGCTTGTCGGGTATTTATAGCACACCCCCTCTAGACATGGCGTACTGTCTGGCTTAGCGCTGACTGGTGCTGTGTGCCGCACCAGCTAGTGGCCAGCCAAGTCTATTTGCTTCAGCAATGCCAGTATGGCCAAAAACCTTGATGCTGCTAATCAAGGTGACAGCAACAATCACAGTTTATAGAGGACACCATCGAACCTTCTTTTTCCTGCCTGGGATTAACTCCCTGTTCATCATGTGCATAGAAACTATTAGAAATAATTCTTTGGTAGGTGGACGCGTCCAGGCGAGAACAGTGTTAATAATGAAAAACGTTTAATCGACAAACTAAACATCTCTAACTGATAATTGATTGACTAAAGTGCTGGGAAGTGATTGTACTGTAGATGGTATGATGTCAAAGAACAATAGAGGCAAATCACAATTAGTGTTATAATAAACTGACAAATCCAAGTTCAATATTAATGAAAAATGTTCAATTAATATTATTCTGACAAACTTCTTAAAAT
>Ga0209363_1001858_pt1 | contig 10593 bp, 7 predicted proteins | sample WorMetexBAHAMAS3_FD_187385 | JGI IMG/M metagenome (GOLD analysis project Ga0209363, IMG submission 187385) | Marine gutless worms symbiont microbial communities from Max Planck institute for Marine Microbiology, Germany - Inanidrilus exumae... | ecosystem: Host-associated > Annelida > Digestive... | reverse complement strand
GCCCCAAAAAGGGCATAAATAAAAATAATTTTAGTTATATTTCATCCATATGCCCAGAAGCCCCCTAATTTGGCACAGCCGTAGGGGGTCGCCGACGTAATCACCTGTGACAAATTTTTTGGTGATCGGTTGAGGGTTATCGATTCTGTAGGGGTCGAAAATTGCCATTTCCGATTGACAAAGCCAGTCGCCGTTCACACAGGGCTGGCGCTACCGCGCAACCTGTGATTATAATGCCAGGAACAATGAATAAGTGACGCAACGCTAAATGTAAGCACATTGCGATGATAAGTCTTAAGCGTTCGATATTTGATCGACGGTGAGTTAACAGTATATTCGTCTCTCTTACGCACACACTGATTGACTGGATCAACAGGCCTAAATAATCAATGGGCAATAGGCAACAAGCATTGACATGCGTTTGACCAATTGGAGAACGGATAAACTATTATGGACAGTCTATGGCGACTATAATAGTAGGCCTACAAAGGAAATATCTTTCGGTACATTTTTAAAGTCCGTGATTACTAAATAAATACGTGTAGGCCTATGTTAAGAAAACGTTAGATTTTAGTTTTTCGGCCAAAAATTAGTTACTATTTAACACTATTAGAATTTAGAAAACCTTGTACTGGCACCGAATAGTCTAGATTGTGCTGATGGTGTCGTTAAGAATCTATTCACTCACTCACACACTCACTACCACTACAATTACACGATTGCGTCATTTGTATTTAACTGAACTAAGTACAAAATTACGTGACTGACAAACATTGTAAAAAAACTGCATCAAAATGCGCTCTCAATGTATGCGTAATAAAAATTTGCGTATAGTTATAGTCAACGTTTTTATGGTGTGATGCATAGCGACCTCAAGCCGTGTATTTTCCACAGCGGCAGTATGCGTGATATGTGTGTGTATGTGTGTACTGGCACGGTATCTATACAACAGAGGTCTTACTTCTCCAAACACATTAAACGACCGAGGACAATTTGTGCAAAGCGAGGACAATACTAGGTGCTCGCTTATTGGACCGCAGATCAATACTAGTTACAGCACACTGAAGACATACAAACCATGTCCTCACTTTGTGAAAACTGTGTGTGCGTGTGTATATATTTGAAGTTATTAGGGATCATTCATAAATGACGTCCGAAAAAATATGCAGTTTTAACGCGCTTTTATCCACAGGGCTGTATGAAAGATGTCATGACAGAACGATGAGGTGACGAACAGATCGCAGGTGGTCAGCAAGTCAATACTGGTCGACCGGCTTGCACGTAGTCACCATCTGATGAATGATGTGTCACGCAACTGTACAGTGGCAGACGATCTCGCAGACTTACTGCGTTATTTACAGCGGCAGCAGCCAAAGCATGTACATTGTACACTAATGGGTGTCATAAACATAGGCAACAGTATCAGCCGACCAACGTGAACTTTAACAATACACTTACAACGTACTGTCCATCACTCTCATCAAACACTGAGACATGCGGACGACATTACAAGTCTTAGGCTACAAGACCAAGAAAGAACACGGGTCAACAAACAGTTTTGAACTATTCATTTATTTCCCAATTGGTTGATACTTACTGTTGCTTTGATTTTTTTCACGAGAATACTGAACAGATAAGCAGAGAAAGAAGTTGAATATGTAAAGTGTCAAAACTAAAAACAATTTTTTATCACGTAATTGTCGATAGGCTAATTTGCATTTTATATTCCATAGAACAAAATAATAACAATCACAACTTGTTTTCGATGCTCATTACTTATGGAAGCTGGACTTGTGAAATGGCTGAAAGCGTTGAAATAAATACGATTAGTTGCAATTTGGCATTGGCATCATACTGATTTCAAATTAATGTGACATTTTGGCATGTTGGAAGCCAGACACAATGGTGATTAACAACAGATAGTGCATTGATATGGCATGTGACAAGGCAGTGATGCCGGGTATAACACACACAGTCGTGATGTGGTGCTGTTTCGTATAATTGAACATCTGCTTGTTATTCACGCTACCGGTGTATCCGACGGCACATCACATCGCACGTCCCACATCCATGTCCAGGCCTCCTGGTGCCTCGGTGCGCCCGACACTTCTAATCTGTATGCATGACAATGCGACACATCGACGACTCACACCTTCTTCACTGGCGACACGTCATCGTCGTTACTCTCCACTCACCTGTATACTTGTCTGATAGGCTACCACCATCAGATTCATTCGTCTGTAATCTGGCTGCACTATCGGCGTTAATGTCGTAAAACGTGGTCACTTGGACAATGTTATTCCGGCTATTTGTCGATAATTTGCATTTAAGTCTGGCGCACTGACGGAGTCGTTTTGAAAAGTAAAGCCGAGGCGTGTGTCGCGTACAACAAGGTGTCACCCTAACGGGACGTAACACTACGGGCCCGCCGTCGCCTGCTGCCCTTGGTGAGTTACGTTACGCCGCCGTGGAGTTACAGACGACGACAGACGCCAAAGAGTAAAACAATACTGGCCCCCTACACTATGTGTAGGCGGGCCAGTAACAAATTACACGCCTGTGGAGTGGTAGCTGGTTCTGAATATGCTAGAGCTATGCTTCAACGGCGGACCACGGACACGTCGACTGAACGTACGCATCGGCTCAGTCACGTGACATGTACACGTCACGTGATGACGTGACCGTCTACTCATCGTCGACGTTTCCGCAACTGTCCATAGCCATTCGACACGTCGGTCGTCGCTGCCCAGAAGTTTCTTACTGAAAGTCTAAAGCTGTCTAATCCATGCAAGGCATCTCATCGTGCCTTGTGACCTGCTTGACGGAGCCTCTGCCATTACTGATGTTTGCACTATAGAAGCATTATATGCTGCTGTAAATAATTGTGAATACCCCGATAAATAGAATGACAGTTAGATTTATCTCACAGTTTCTTGTAAGCGGCAGTGACTCGTTTGTTAGCGTTTCATGTCAGTGGTGAATCATTTGCTGATGTTGGTTGTAGTTTGTCCGGCGGCGTCGGTCAAGAAGAGAAGACGGCCGATGAGTACGACTACCTGGACGAGTCCTACGAGGCGGGGCTTGGTGACGGTCCAAACGCCGTCGACCGCGCTTGTCTGGCGTGCCGGCGCTGCTGCGCGCCTTGCTGTTCGTGCAGCACGCGCTTCCAGCTGGCGCTGCTTAGCAGTCTCGGCTTCTGTATCTCGTTCGGCATCCGCTGTAACATGGGCGTCGCCGTGCTGCAGATGACCAGCAACGTGACGCAGCGCTACGCCGTCAGTCCTCTGCTGCCTGGCGCCAATGTCACCATTGAACTGGTTTGTTGCCTCTCCACACTTAGTATCTCTCCTAACAGCAACTTGTTCGACTGCCAGATTAAACAAGGCAATCGTAGCTATCACACTTTGCCCATGCTGTGCAATATCACCACCCCATTCGCGGCCGATAGGCTGCATCGCATGCGCCCATAAATTTTCCGAATACTATTTGCGCTTGCCTGGCCTACGGAATGATCCCGTCTGATGCATGACGTTATTGGCGATTGAATGGTCCCTGTAGCGGCGAACGCGACAGCGACGCTGCAGCGACGGTTGCAGCGAAGATTGCCAATGCTTTTGAATGGCCCGGACAGCCGCCAAAATTGCCCCTTCCTTTGGCGGATCTGCATCCGCATCTAATACATGGTTCCGTGGGCCCACCCGAGTCTTCATCCAAAATGGCATGTCGATCGGTTCAGTCGTTTTTGCACAGCGCACCGTAAAGTGTCCCATTACTTTACAACCGGCCGCTAAGTTTTCCCTCCAAAATTGCCCTTTCCCTTTGGGGATCGGGTTCCCCATTTAACACATGGTACCTATGGCCCACCCGAATCATTCAGCCAAACGGCATCTTGATCGGTTCAGCCGTTTTCGTATGGGTTTTAAATGCTCTGTTGAACAATGCGTCGTCAATGGAGAACAAAACCTCCAAAATTGCCCCTTTCCTTTGGAATTGCGTCACCTCGCCGGAGGAGAACCGAGCCACGGCGATAAGCAACATGCACAAAAATTTGGTAAAGATCGCGCGTGTGGTTCGGGAGATATGCTCGCGGACAGACAGACAGACACACAGACGTGCTCATTACAGTACTTTGCCATCGCTCTTGCAGGCGAAGTAACGAGGCGCTAACATCGTTAGCCAGGAATTACATATAAAGCAGAAGCTATCAGCAGGAGTCTTAATATTAACGATCATGCTAAATTCTGGTGATTCTTTGAGAAAAAGGAAAAGTGTAATTGATCAAATATTAGTATCTGCATCTGTGCATAAACGTTGAACACTTGTGTGTAAAACGTAAGAAATAGTTATCTCATGATCATTTTAAAGCGATGCCAAAATGCTCCAAAATGTGTCCTAATTCTATTTCTTTCTCTTCGTCACACCTTTTCTCGGGCATTTTCTTAAGAAGTACTACAAATGCAGGCCAGCTAATGACCATTAGAACCGTAATGAACCGTAGATGTGCTTTTAGGTATTTTTTAATACTGCTTCCAAAAAAGGACGCAAATAGGTATTTCCATGCCAGCCAAATCAGCGAAAATTTAATATATAATTCCAAGGCAGCAGACGAAATGTGGTGAGTAAATATAGTCTAGTTTTTACGAGCGGTCCTATGTTCACTTCAAGATGGCGGAGAGCCGCCATATTGAAAATTAAAAAGCTCCATATCTCAGGAACAGTAAGAACCAAGTTCTATAAGTATATGCATGACGTCATTCTACACCATTTCTGACGCGCAATACCAATTTCGTGAAATTCAACTTGGCGGTAGGCGCTATATTGAATTTCGTTAAAACACACATAATTCCAGAACGGTTTGAGATATCGTCATGCAAATTAAAAGTAGCATTGGTACCGATCCTGAGTGATGCAATATACCACTGTCCACATATTTCTGTACTCTGTAGGCCCTAATGCCTGGTTTTAATGCTTTTGCTAATAAAATACAAACAGGACATAAGTTTGGCTTTCTTTTTCTCATCGTTTTCCTTTGCAACTGGCCATTTTTGCATTGTATAGTAAGTTTTCTAGAAAACATTAATTTCAAATATGATTATTGGTCAGTTTTTAACACTACATCGTTTTTTTTTTGCTGGGGCTAATTAGTAACTAGCACGAAAGACAACGAGTATCTTTCTGTAGTGTACAGTGACATTTATCAGAAGAGCGCTTCAACCTATCACACGGCATGTTTTATGTTAATGAAGAAACTCCACAATTATTGTCTTTATCATTTTAAACTAAGAACCGGCTAATATCACAATCTGAAACAGACGTCACGAGGAAACTTTGTCGTCTTCTAGGGTGACGAATGTACGTTGTTCTGTTTCGTGTGTCATTTGGCCAGACGTCGTAAATGTTGTCGTTGTTAATTAACAGCGTCATTGACGCAGTTGAACGTAGTTGACAGTCGCTAGCGACGTTGACACGACACCAGCGAACATGAAGCTCACTCGGAACACGAACAGTTGTTGGACGTGGTGACGCCGGCGGACAAGCAAGGTACAGCGGTGATGGCGATGATCACAGCCGGGTCAGGCCGGGCCATGTGTTATATGTACCATTAACGAGATTACAGTGACGACTGGACTGGACTGCGGCAATGTCGGAGGAGAGCTGGCCAGACGAACCGCGCAGCGAATTAGCGCGCGACGTGACGTCACACGCAGCAGATGTAGCCTACGGTCAGCGACTTACAGCTTAATCACTCAAACATTTCTGCCGTTACATGTCTCTCGTGATGCGCCGCAAAATGTACACATAGTTGTTTCGCTAGAAATGATGCAGTCAGCGTTGCCGCTGGTGTGGATGACGTTTAGTCGACTAAAAGATGAAGACAACTGACACTGTTGCCGCTGCAACAACGTCTCGTACTTGGACATAGTCATCACCGAGCCGAGCCTCTAAGTGACTGTCAACTCAACCAATACATTCCAGTTGAGTGCGCCTGGCTTGTGACGTCACGCCGCGCGGATTGCGCTGAAATTGGTTTTTTATTCGCGGCGCTGCGGCGAGTGACACGGTCGGTCACTGCCGCATGGCTGCTGCCGCACCCACACGGCTTGAGCCGCATTTCATGCATTATTCACACGCCGTGAGAGATGGCGCGCGATCTTGTAAGTCGATCTAGAAGCAGGTCGGTGCAAGCATCAGCTGCAGCTGCCGTAGTAGTAACGTCGTCGTCATCGCTGTCGGTCATCTAGACCGCTATACTGACATCGCCGACCTTCACATCGCCGATGATGTTGCATTTCTTGTAGAAATGTTGGAACTGCTTGTCCCTGCATCGTCAGTCATGTTCGATGATGAAGAAGCAGCAGTCATTTGGGCTTCAGAATAACTGGTGCATAACCAACTCTCTAGTTTTGTAATTCATTCTAGGTTACATAGTAACTTGTTGAAGTGTTTTGCTTATTTGTCAATCTTCTGAGCACGACTGACTCCGCTGTGGCAGCAAGCACAGTCCTGTGAGATACGCTTAGCGCAACTTACATGAATATCATGAAAAAAGAACTTGAAAGTCAAGCATCAGCTTGAATACGATACGATACAATATATTACGTGCGCCAGCAGTTAACAGCTTAATCCCATTATCCCAAGATACCAAGACCACCTTGTCTATGTTTCATGCAAATTGCAGACCACCTGGACGTAGCCTACTTGTGTGCCCGCCTTAACGCAGGATGCTCAGAACCCCTTGCAGTGCAGTCGAGGAGTATCGAGTTCTGATGTTTAGCTTACCTCACCGGTCTTTTGCTCTGCTGGCATCTGATCTTCTACGGCATCTGGGAGAAGACTGTTTGGTCCTGTCACACGCAGCTCTACCAACAAAGACCGTCACCGTCCACTCACAGCGGCAATTCAGAAGCAACCGGAAACGGCTTGTAAGAAGACTGCTTACCTGCTTACGAACAGCTCGCTTTGCAGATAGCAAATAATACACAATGTGATACTTGTTATATTCATACTACTAAACAAAGCGTTACGTGTAGGCCACGCTGTCCGTCAGCCAGCGGGGATAAAATAAACGTACAGCATGCTTCTTCGTACAGGATGAAGACCCTACGAGCATGGCTCTGGGGGTGATTTCTCTGCTGTCTTGTGTGCCAGTCAGACCTGCGTCATCCAGGACAACAGCCCGAAAGAAATGCATAACGTCTTCTTTAGCGACTCCAGCTCTTTTTAGTTTCTTTAAACACCAAAGTTGCTTAGCAGCTTTTGACGTAATAGAATAATTGACATGAATGTTCTACCTAAGTGTGACACTCACCGTTTCTATTCTGGCACCTGCTAATCAGGCTCGGCTGTTAAACAAGTAGCGTTGTCGACTGGTGCAAGAACAGTTTTTAGTTTTGCAGCGCGACGCTCTGCTAGCGCGGTATATGCTGTCGTTGTGTGCATGTCTGTCCGTCTGCCTGTCTGTCGGTCTTTCCGTCACACGCCGGTATTGTAGCAAAACGGCTAAACATAGGATCACGCAAACAACGCCCTGGGTAGCCCAGAGACTATGTTTCTAACGTCAACGATCTCGGCGAAATTCCAACGGGGTCACCTCAATTGGGGTACCAAATAGAGGTGGGGCAAATTAAAAGCGACCATTTTCGGTCAATACCTCGCTATATCACAGAAACGGTGCAAGATAGGGACATAGGGGCCTCGATTGATCATAACTACCCAAAGCACCTCTTTTCGACATTTTGTATCGCCTTTTTACCCGCGCAATGCTAGCTATCCCGGGTATTAGCCGTCGTCGTCTGTCTGTCTGAAACACGCCGGTATTGTGTCAAAACGGCTAAACGTAAACGCAAACAACGCCACGTGATAGCCGAGGGACTCTGTATAGTTTTCTGATGCCAAGAGTCGTTGGTGGGAGACGCCCCGCATTACACTTGAAATTTGCGCTCAAAATGACCCGCTTCCTTTAGAACACAACGATTTCGACCAATATCAGCTCATAGTGCCTCAACCGTGAGAGCTATCGAAAAATGTTCAATTAGACCTAATAGGTTAAGTTGACCACACGCTTTCCAACGAGCCATAGATAAACCGTGTACGTTACCATAAAGTCCTTCAACGGGTGGCACAAAACGCGATTTTGCTGTTTTTGCCAGTAAAATTCAAATTCTGTCGAAAGACGTCTGCCGCAAACTTTCTTTGTGCGAAAACTTCCAGAAGCAAAGTTGTAGCAACATCATTCCTCTATCTAATGGTCCATAGATGAATTGCGGGCGACGTCCCATCTACCTAAAATTTGCGCTTAAAGTGACTCACCCCTTCAGAAAACGCCGATTTCGACAGATTTCGCTTAATAGTGCCTCGACCGTGAGAGCTAGCGAAAAACGTTCAATTATCACTAATAGGAAGTCGATAATACGCTTTCCATCGAGCCTTAGATGAACACTGTGCTTTATCCCATAAGTCCCCCAAAGAGTGGCTCAAAACGAGAATTATTACATATTTTTTCGTTGCCCATCATATATTTGTTGCATGTAATCGTAGGCATTTCAAATTTGGTATGCAGATTGACCATAGCAAGTCCCAGCCTATGGACGACAAAATGTCCCTGAAGTGGGCGTGGTAACGTCACGTGATCCACTTCAAATTTCAAGGCCCTAAACATACCTCAGGAATAACTGAAGCTAGAATCGTCATATTTCTTACATATGTAAGCTATATCTAATGTTACCAAAAGGACGACATATCACCCCCTAAATGGGCATGGTTATGGTCATGTGACTGTTTTAAAATTTTTACTGTGACACCGGCACATGCCCCCCTCATAAGTTCCCTTTCCCACGGGATCTGAATCCCATCAAATATAGGGTTCCTTGGCTCACAAGTGTCTGCCCCCAAACGGCATTTCAATCGGTTCAGTCGTTTTGCGCAGCTCACCCGTGTGCCCAACAGACACACGCAGACAGATAGACAGATTCAGGTACACAGACACACAGACTACGCTATGTGCGACATCTATAGCAATAGGCCGAAAATACAAGATACAACACGTTCAACATCACACAAAATGTTAGGAATAAAATATTTGCTAAGATGAGGCCGATGAAATATTGCGTTAATATTAGACATGTTAAGACACATTTTGTTTTTACTGCCCACTGTTTTATAAGCAATATTTTATAAGCAATATTTCTTGCTCAGTCGAGAATTCCGTAAATAACAATGAACAGGACAGGACGCGGCGCGACGTGGCGCGGAGCCGCCAAAATGATAACATTGATTTCAGAGTGTGTTCACACTGCGCGCTCGGAAACTCAGAATTTGCTGTCATTTTCTGTGCGCCGAGTCCTGTCTGAAGCCCATTTACCTGCGAAGTTTATTGCATAGTGTATAGGTGGGCCAGACTAGTAACGGTCGCTGGCGTCTGGCGTCGTCGTCGTCGTCTGTAACACTCCATGGCGGGCCAGTAGTGTTACGTCCCGTTAGGGGGACACCTTGTTAGACAGTTATCTTTACCACTGGCTTTAAAAAATGAGATGAATAGACAATACACACACCATGTCCGATGCCGGAACCTTGCATGATATTTCTGTTGGTAGCAAAAGACATAGAAATGTTTAATCCAACTCTAGTACATCGAGTTCTGTCTCTAAGAAATTCAATTATCCACTGAAGAACATAGTTCTGCAAATGAAGTTGCTCGAGTTTATCAACTAGAATACAATGATCAATAGTATCGAACTCTTTGCTATCAATCAACAAACGCCTAGCATAGTTAATGCTGTTCTAACTTTTAACTGCATACAAATCAGCTAAAGAACATGTAGGGCCTAGTACCACCAGTGGGTTTACATGTTTACAATCATGCTGGTCATCAACCGGCAGGAACTAAATTCTCCGACAGAATGGTTTGTGTGCTAAATATGTCTATCTTGTATTTTATGCAATCGTTGTATCTCGTGTTATTTATTGTATGGAGGCATGGGGTAGTTGTTTAAAGCCCGATACACACCAGCAACAATGCAACAATGTCAAAGCAACAAAGTCGAAGCAACTGGCAACTTTTGTTGCCAGTTGTTTCGACTTTGTTGCCGTTTTTGGCAACAATGTCGAAGCAACGTTCGACTTTGTCGAAAGGACGAAATTTCAACGCACAACTCGTTCGACATTGTTGCCGTTTTGGCAACAAAGTCGAATGCTGCTTCGACATTGTTGCTGGTGTGGACGGGATTTAAGAGAGCATGTTGCCAGAATTAACAAAATTTTAAGAAAGCTCATAAATGGTCTTTTACTCTTTCATTACTTACTTTTCACAGTCTATCACAGTGTAGCACGGTAGTGCTTCCACTGTTGTAAAGGCGACCAGCTATTCCTATGGAGAAGGGCAAAATTGGGGGTATCAGAACTCCAAAACCCCTGAACCGATTGTCACAGAATTTGGCATGGGCGATTACGTCGGCGATATGACCCAGCAAACCAAAATTCAAACCGATCGCCCCAGTGGGGGCGTCCCGGCAAATGGGTGAAATATCACTCTCGCGTGGTTTTTAATTTTCTTTTTTTTTCTTTTTTTCTTTTTTTGAGACCACAATTTTTGCT
>Ga0209363_1001857_pt1 | contig 10595 bp, 1 predicted proteins | sample WorMetexBAHAMAS3_FD_187385 | JGI IMG/M metagenome (GOLD analysis project Ga0209363, IMG submission 187385) | Marine gutless worms symbiont microbial communities from Max Planck institute for Marine Microbiology, Germany - Inanidrilus exumae... | ecosystem: Host-associated > Annelida > Digestive... | reverse complement strand
ATTTCAGTCTGAGCTGAGAGTGCTGAGTGATTCCGATGCGAGCCAGGTCCTTGATCAGGCCAGCTGGATGATGTCTCGTCACATGGCTACCACGGTGACGAGAGGATGCGATGTCGTCGACGCATTCCGACCACAGCACCATCGCGGTGTCCAGACAGTGGTACAGGAGCAAGTGACGTCACACGTCCCACGAGGAGAGATGCTGGAGGCTGCTGTGATGACAGATTCGGAGACTGGTCGTCATGTCACACTCGCAGATGCTGTGAAGTCGGGCATATTTGATGTTGCCTTGGGCAAATTCATTGATGGTAAAACTGGCCGACGGCTGTCACTCTCTGAAGCTGTGCAGCTGGGATATGTGGATGAAGAGTTGGCGAGCCAGATGCAGAGAGGAAGTGGTCTGCGTGATCCAGCCACCGGACGAGAATTATCAGTAATGGAAGCCGTCCAGAAAGGTTACATCGATGTTTCGTCAGGGAAAATCGTTCATCCCAGAACTGGTGAAGAGATGAGCGCTACGGATGCTGCAAAACACGGACTGTTGTCGAGCGACGTTGCCGATGGTCTGTCTCAGGGTGAAATTACCACGAAATCTACGAGTGTGGTTCACGGCTACTACGGCGTGTCCGATTTTCCATCAACACAGTTGCCTGCATTGCCGCTCCAGGATGTTGTCAACAAGTACGTGTGCGACGTACAGTCAGGGAACGTGATCGAGCCGCTGACTCAGCGCAGCATGTCTCTCAAAGAGGCTGTTAACAGTCGTGTTGTGAGCGCCAATCAGAGAGAGGTATACGACCCGACCACTGGTGACGTGATTACAGTTGTCGAAGCCGTTCGTCGTGGAATCATTGATGCCCAGTCCGGCAGGTACGTTGATTTGGAGTCGCAGAAAGCGATTGCGTTTGACGAGGCCGTTGAGAAGAAGCTGATACAGAAACCGCTGCCTCTGCATGAAGCACTGACCGATGGTCGGATGACCGCCAGTGGACATCTGCGTGCCTCTGGCTCAGAACGGCTTACCCTGATGGAGGCGGTCAAGAGAGGAATTCTGGACACTGAGCTGAAGTGTATCCTGGACACACGGAGCGGTGAGCTACTGTCCTTACGTGAAGCTATTGAGCGAGGACTGATAAATGAAGAAGGTCAGTTTGTCGACCAGCAGACAGGCAGTGTAATGCCCCTACCTGTGGCTATAAATGAAGGCCTTGCACACGTTGTGAAGCAAGACGTTTCATTTGCTGATCGAACGGTGATTGACAGTCGAACTGGCAGTCGGTTAACGTTGACAGAAGCAGTTGCTGCTGGGATTATTGACCCTGCAACAGGCGTGTACGTAGACAAGCGAACAGGTCGAAAAATACCACTGGATGAAGCACAGCGTAGTGGTCTGGTTGATGGTGGGTTAGTTGACAAGCTACTGACCCAAACAGGTTATCGCGATGCGTCTGGCAAACAGATGTCGGTGTTGGAGTTGATTCAGAATGGTCAGTTTGATGCACAGACTGGGCAAGTTGTGGACCCTCGCAGTGGCAGAGCAGTGAGTCTGGAAGATGCCGTGTCATCTGGGTTGATAACGCCATCAGATGCAATGTTGCTGCTGAAGATAACGAGTCCCGTTGTAGCTACAACGACTGTCACGTCAGAGATCCAGTATGGAATTGCAGGTGATGGGATCTTGTCAGTTGATGATGCCTTGAGAGCTGGCCTCGTTGAGAACAACATGTACACAGATCCAAGAACCGGGAGGACTATGTCGGTGAACCAGGCAGTCCTCCACGGTCTGCTGCAAGTAGGCAGTGTTTCTGACTCGGACACCGAGTTACTAGCGGAGATCCCAACGAAGCGTGCAAAGAGCGATGTGCAGCCGGATTGGTCGGCTGGCATTGCCAGGGTGAGTTCGGTGAATGTTCAGCATGGCTTGGATGCGCACCAGGAGTCCGAAGACACGGAAGAATACACGCAGCAGATTGCAGACGGCACGGAGCACGTCAGACGTCGCGAGCGACGCGAATTTCACGGTCGTCGCACGGAAGATGGCGGCTACGAGTCAGTCACGATGCAGGAACGACACGTTAGCTCGCTGGCTTCCACACGTTCCGTTACCGGAGTTTCTGGCCTACCAGAACTGCCGATATCTTTCAGTGATGCCATTGCCATTGGCTTTCTCGATGCCGATACTGGCTACTGCAAGGAACCATCAACCGAGAAAGAGTATTCTGTTCAGACAGCGCTGATCAACGGCCTTCTTGATCCAGAAACGGCCTCATTTGTTGATCCAGAATCCGGTAGAAAATGTAACATAAAGACGGCAATTGACATGGAGTTACTTGAGCCTACAGCACACTACACTGAGAGACAATCTGATGAGCAGCTGTCACTGAGAAACCTAATTGACCGAGGAATCATCGTCACACAGCCAAAGAAAGATCGTGGCGTTCGTGATTGGCGAAAATTTACCATAGTGTCCGTTGTTGATCCGGAAACTGGATTAGATATTGAGCGAGAAGCGGCAAGGCGCCGAGGTATCATCGACACAGAGATAGGGACGTATACTAACACAAGGACAGGCGAAACGTTGTCACTGGAAGATGCCATTGACCGTGGGCTTGTCCGACTGAGCAAGGTACCAGTGTCGGGTTCTGTGGCATCCAAGTCACTGCCAGAAACCAAGAGCTACATAGTGGTTGGTGCTATTGACCCAGACTCAAAAACACGAGTTGACGGCAGCACTGCATTGCAGCGTGGCATCGTGGATCAGGCAAATGGACTGTATCTCGGTAAAGACGATGATGGAAATAAGTTTCAGATACCAATTTCAGAAGCAATCGAACGTGGTCTAGTGTTCACTGAAACAAGTGGTACAGTCGCAGTACAGGGACCCAGATTTGTAAATACAACAAAGACTTTCTCGGTTCAGAGTGTTGTTGATTCGAGCACAGGTGAAGAGATTTCCATTACTGAAGCGATACAGCGTGGGATTGTGGATCAGAACAAGGGACTGTACATTGATCCCAAAACTGGAGAGACAATGGCAATCACAGAAGCAGTTAATCTTGGCCTCGTTATTGCAGAAGTCAAGCAGTCGTCAGTGATAGCGAGTGAGCCCGGAGGTCAGGCCAACGAAATACTCGTATCTCGTGCACTTGCTTATACACTGAAGTCCGTCACAGATCCGAGAACCAATCGCGAGCTAAGCATAGCGGAGGCCACGTCACTGGGCATCCTGGACTGTGCTGCCGGGGAGTTTCGTCACCCAATCACAGGCGAAGTGATGACCCTGGACGTTGCCATATCACGCGGTCTGGTGCATGTGGAACTAGGTCGGCCGTCAACAGACAAAGATGGTGACTCGAGTGAAGAAAGAGTGCCCAGTCTGCACATAGATGATGAGGCAGATGCACGCGAAGAGATGGCAAGCGAAGAACTGTCGGAGGAGCGGCAGACATTTCAGATAGCAGGAGTAGTTGATCCGGACTCTGGGGACGTTATTCCGCTGAACGAAGCCATTGAGAATGGATTGGTTGATGAGTCTGGTGGCATGTACATCAATCCAAAAACAGGCGAGCGAATGCCCATATCGGCGGCTCTGGAGCGTAGTTTGATTGTCGGTCAACTAATTCACCAGACTGAGAAGAAGCAGCTGTTCCATAGCACAGTTGTTGCGAGCAGAATCGATGAGATTGCGACGGTGTTCAATCCGCTACCCGGCACTCAGATTCCGGTGTCTCAGGCGTTGCAGATGGGTCTGATCGGTCGTGATCTGGTGTCGTACTATAATCCGGCAACTGACGAGACGATGAGTATTGATGATGCTGTGCGCAGAGGCCTTGCCGTTGTGAGGGCGCCGTCAGCAGGGAAGCACACGGCAACAGATGGAGTGATGGCCGTCGTGGACTGGGACAGAGGGATGATTGTGGAACGAAACACAGGTCGACAGATGACTCCCACCGAGGCTTTGCACAGAGGACTAATTGACGAGACAACCGCTAGAATGATTGACAGCAAACAGGCCACCAAGAAGAAAACTGCACCGACGTCAGATCAGATGCCTGTTGAAGACGTGCAAATGACAATACGAACTATGGAAGTTGTCGAACAGCCTTTGTCTGCTATAACCATCGAAGAAACCATATCACCCGCCGAGCATCCGAAAGAGGAAGAATTCGAAGGACAGCTGTCGTTTGACGCCGCCGTCAAACTGGGTTTGTTTAACGTCAAGACAGGACAGTTTTTCAATCCACTCAGCGGTTTCATTATGTCTCTGTCGGATGCTGTTACTTCTCGTCTGATAAACTCGACACTGCCGGCACTTGTGGATCTGCGAACTGGCAAAGTGTATACACTGGACCAGGCGTTCGACAGGCAGCTGATTAGTATGTACACGGGCCGACTGGATATGTCGCGAATTTCTACCGCCAACATTACGTTAGATCCGCGCTTCTTACCGGATGTTAATTGGCAGCTCGAGCTGAACATAGAAGATGCGGTTGCTTGTCGGTTATTTGACGTGGATTCCGGACGACTGCTGCACCCAATGACTCGTCAGAAACTGACATTGTCGGACGCCGTAACTGATGGAGTTATTGCCGGTGACGTTATCATTGTTGTCAACTTGGAAACTGGAGCACAAATGTCACTGACGGATGCACTGGCTGATGGACTGATCAATGGACAGACTGGAAAGATGACGTTATCAGCGGATGTGGCAGATAATAGCGGAGCACGTGAGCTCACACTACTGCAGGCCATGAACTATGGACTTATAGTGAGCAGTTGTCCTCCAGACAGCACTACTGTGATGAGCAAAGAAACGGGAGCTAAGCTGCCGATAGATTCTGCCATTCAGCATGGTCTGATAGGCGAGAATGCTTCAGTTGTTTACAATTCACGTAGTCGTCAGCGTGTGTCCATTAAACGTGCAATACAGCTTGGAATAGTGGACCAGCAGTCTCTGCACTTCTCTGATCCAGACACAAGGCGTCGCATCGCACCTGTGGATGCTGCTCGTCTGGGTTTATTCAGCTTACCTGGAGCACCTGTTCTGACAGACGTGGCCCGTCTGGCTCTCATTCAGTCGGCGTTTGAGGCCGACGTAGCGACAGAGGCAGATGCTCGGCTGAAAGAGAAGGTCACTGAATTAGCTGCGGCGGTTTTAGCCGCGCCTGCCGACATGGCGGCCGTTGCAGCAACGCCACAGAAGGGTGGTGACAGCAAAACTGTTCAGTCATCGACAGAAACCCAGCCGGTGTCGGTGACGGTCGAGGACGGAGTACTGCGTATGTCACAGAGAACTACGACGACCGTGGAGAAGACGGAGACGAAAGAGTCGAGAATGGAACCATCTAAACACCTAACAGCACTGACCGACTCACATGCTCATGTCACGACCTTCGAGCAGCCTGGACTTCAGAAACCGACTCCGTCGAAAGTTGGACCGAGTTCCGCTGTTCCACAGTCCAAGGTAACAGCTTCCGAAACACTGGTGACTGCTGTGATTGGAGATGACGTAGTGACAACTAAGTCACAGTCGGCTGTGGATGGAAAGACATTCACGCCGGTGTCACCATCCTCTGCAATGGATGTGGACAGTGTTGATGATCCCAGGATTGGACGGCGACGGCTGCCACAGATTCCCACTTCAACGACAGTGTCGACCGTAACCACACAGCAGACTTCTGTCGTCAGTGGACAGATGACGGACAGTAGGACAGGTGAGACGGTGCCAACCAGTGAGGCGGTGAGGCGTGGTCTGGTTGAAATAGACTGGAACACAGGTATGATAAAGAACACACGGACCGGTGAAGTGTGGTCTGCGGAGGAGGCTGTGAGACGCGGTCTGATCGACTCTCACATAAAGAACTTAATTGACAATAGACTTCGCCTTGCTGGATCTAGCGTTACAGACGTGATCACTCTGAATGATGCTCTAACTACTGGTCTACTGCTCGTGCCTTTAGGCCGCATTCGAAACCCAACGACAAACCAGCGTATGACCGTCGAAGAGGCAGTGGACGTAGGCTTTCTCGATCCCGACTGTTCACTGATAATTGATCCAGCATCACGACGGGAGATCACGCTGACGGAGGCAGAGAAGTCCGGTTTGATGGACTTCCACAGTGGAGACGTGATGAACCGAGCAACTGGCAAGATACTGACGTTGACGCAGATGGCCCTTCAGGGATACATTCCAGAACGTGGATTGTCTCGATCAGATGTGACCAAGGACATGTCAGGCGGAGCGGTCATAGACATCAGCAGAAGTACAAGAACGTTGATCAAACGAGACACCACAGGACGTTCAGGAACAACTGAAGACAGTATTCCTTTTTCACCTCTTTCACTGTACGAAGCAGCAGAGCGTGGTTTAATCGACTTGGACACCGGATATTTCCGACATCCGGTGACTGGAGAACTGATGTCATTGTCTGAAGCAGTAATGAGAGGATATGTGTCAGTGCCGCTGAGAGAAGGCGATATGGATGTCATTGGGATTGACTTTGAGGAAGCCATCCGACGTGGTCTGATGGATATTCGTAATAATACGTTCACAGAGCCAGTGACGGGCGTGCTGATGCCACTCGATGCTGCCATCCGCAATGGCTACGTGATCATACCAGAGAGTGGCATCCAGCTAAGAATCACAGAGCAGAAAGAAGAAAGACTGAGCCAGATGGTGGACGAATGCCGGACAGTCGGAGAGTTGTGTGATGATGGAATTATACAGTTCACACGAACCACTTCAACCGCATCGTCAGTTTGTGATGTTCCGTGTGGCATGTCTCTCATGGATGCCATTCCAATCCTGGATGCAGAAGCTGGAGCATTTGTTGACCCGTATACACAGCAGCGGATGAACTTTGCTGAGGCAGTTAACCGAGGATTCATTGAACCCAGATCGGCGAAGGTTTGTATTTGTGATCTAATATAGCACACTTGCTTTCATCCCTCCCCGGGTAGAGCATTTTTTGGGGTTGTCCAACGCACTGAATAGTATTGGGAGTCCCCGCTGTGGTTTATGCAGCAAAAGGGCTCATTCCACCATCAATGACAGCATGCAGCAGCAGGGATCATTCAGTCCTTAATAAGGGCACCTCGTGCAATGTGGTAAATTGTCAAAAGTGGTCTACTTCTTTATTTCTATCTGCTGTGCTCTTACTAAGTTACTATGTACTTTACTGTCTCTACAAGCGATGACCCTCAACCCTGGTAAAAATACTGTAAACAACAGTTATGAATGTTTTAAATGACTGGGCATTAATTATGACTACGTATGACTTGCTTTTTTTTGTCTCGGAGAATTTTCGAGAAGTACAGCTTTGTTAATATTCTAAAAACGTGGGTTCATAATGATCACGGTGGTTTGCCACTGATCATCTAGACTACTTTTATAAGTCGCAGCTGTCGCGTGCGAACTGAGACGCCCATCGTGCTGTCAACAAAGGTGGATGCTTTGCTTGATAAACTAACAACGATTCTGCTATGGTGAAAAAAAGCACAAAAATCAGCACTGTTTCTAGTTTCAGACAAGGTTCCAGAGGGAAGTGCATGTATTTTTTGAGAAACCCAAATTCCCTTACAATGCAGTGTAGGATATGCGGAGGGTAGACTTTATGGCAAAAACCAGCTCAATTCATCTAGCCATTTTCATAGAAATTGTGACAGACAGACAGACAGACATAGTATCATAGCATGTACCGCACTAGCATTAGCATTGCTCGGATAAAAATGTGTCTGGTAAGCATAGTTTTTGCCGTCAAGTGCGGCTGATGTTACAGCAGCTGTGCTTTTGCTGTGCAAACTAGGTTCTTGACGAGACGAGCAGAGTGATGCCGGACCTCGGAGCAGCTCTTGATCGTCGTCTGCTGGATGTGACTGGCATGATGAAGGAGCCGGTGTCTGGTGAAGCGCTGCGTCTGGCCGAGGCAGTCGGACGCAACCTCATCATAGACGTGATTGTCAGTCGCAACGGTGTGGATCGCGTGACGCGCATCAGTGAGACATTCCGGCTGCGAGTCGACTCGGTCCATGACACGGAGAACGATTGCTGGTTGACGCTCGGCAGTGCTGTTGATGCGGGCGTAGTTGTTCCGTCTCATGGAGAATATGTCGACCGACGTCGCGGCATCCACATGCCACTGATCGACGCAGTGCGCGACGGCCTCGTTCAAGGCAGACTGCTTGATGTCGAGAGGAAGAAGGAGGAAGTTGCAAAGTCGGAAGATGATAGAATGGTTGGCGAAAGATTTACTTCGATGAGGTTTTCCCGTGGTGCTACATCGGCAATCGTCAGCGGTGAAGATCTGCCGCGGTCCATCAACGTCCGAGGTATTGTGGACCCTCGGACGGGCTTAGAACTGACCGTGGAGGAGGCGGTTAATGCTGGCTTGTTTGACGCGTCTACTGGTGAGTTTGTGGACCCGAGGACTGGGGACAGACTGTCACTGGAGCGTGCAGTTGCTCTCAGACTGGTGATTGCTGACAGAGACGAGCAGGTCGATGAAATGGTCGTCCAGCAAACGTACAACATCGGAGCTGTTCACGACCCACTCACCAGTCGATTCATTCCACCCCGGGAAGCTGTGGATCGCGGTCTGCTCAACATGGCTAGCGGAGTCTACATTAATCCAGTGACTGAAGAAGTTTTGACATTGGCTGAAGCACTTGAACGCGGATGGATTTGTGCTGAGCCACTGGGCGGTGACTCGGAAATGATGAAACTTGCAACACAGTCTGTTGTGGCGTCGAAGATCGAGCGTGATCGCCTGGTGTTTACCATTAAGCGCGTGAAGGACTTGTCAACGGGTGAAATGGTCCTTCCAGATGAAGCAGTGACCCGTGGCATCCTGGACACGGTGCACGGACTGTACATTGACAGAACTGGCAAGACAACGTCACTACGTGAAGCATATGACGCTGGACTCATTGAAGCTGTAGAGACCACGCCGCAGACACCACCACCACTGTCAACAGGATCTGTGGAAGGACGATCTTTCAAGATTGTGGCAGTCATTGATCCCCGCAGCGGTGAACAGCTGACAGTTGCGGAGGCAATTGATCGACATTTGCTGGATGCTGCGTTGAGTCAGTTTGTTGATCTGTACAGCAATGAAGTGATGTCAGTTGAGGAAGCAGTTAGTCGTGGACACATTATTGTTGACTATGGCGCTGGTGCCCCAGGACCAGCCACAGTTGTGCTCGGCGCTCAGTCGTATCGCATAAAGTCTGTAATTGATCCACGAACGGGTGAAGAGATACCAATCGCGGATGCTGTTCGACACAAAATTGTGGACAAGGCAAGCGGGACGTACTGGAACATGAAGACGGATGAGATAATTCCAATTGATGAAGCTATTCGTCTCGGACTTGTCATCACGGAACCTGTTGATGCAGCAGTCACGAAGACAGCGCAGTTGGAAATTGGTGATGACTTCGGGACACAGATGTACTTGCTGACTGCTGTGCGAGATCCAAAAACTGGCAAAGAATATGATCCAGTGGAAGCCGAGAGAAGGGGACTTATTAACAAGCTGCAAGGAGTGTATATCAATCCAGTCACTGGAGAAAAAATACCAATTTGTACAGCAATTGAACGAAAGCTGATAAGTGGTTCTGTGATTACTGAAGGTGACTATGATGAACTGCCACCTGGAGCATATATAACCGGTGACATGACAATACCAGTGAAGACATCTGATATCACTGGAGGCTCAAGAGAACAGGTACTCAACAGCAGTTTGTCTTATGAGTCTTTATATCATTTTTATTTTGACTCTTCGACAGAGTTGACCTAATAAAGCCGGTCTCAAATGTCCATCCGTCCGTCCGTGCGTATTTACGTACAACGTACGTATGTTCGTCCGTCCGTCCACGAAAATTTTCTTTGATTTTAATGATATTTGGCATGTAGGTAGAGGTCAATGAGTGATGCACGGCGGTATGCAGGATGACACAATCCAAGGTCAAGGTCACGAACCCTTCAAGTTGGAAGTCAGGCTGTTTTCAAAAGCTATCTCCTCCACCACTTACAATGAGACCTGCCAACTGACCATGGATTCTTAAACTAGGGCACAACATCTAAATTTGATTGGGCTGGATTTTTGATATTTGGCCTAGTTTTTGTGTCACGTGACTTTGAAGTTGACAGAAACGTCAGTTGTGAAGAGTCGACCGTCAGTCCCGTACGGGGCTAATTTATTAGGTCGACTCTTCGACAGAGTCGACCTAATGAAGCCGGTCTCAAATGTATGTCTGTCCGTCCGTCCGTCCGTCCACAAAAAGTTTCTTTGATTTCGATGAAATTTGGTATACAGGTAGTACTCGATGAGAGATGAAAAAGGTAATGACCATGCCCGGATCCAAGGTCAAGGTCAAGGTCAGGAGCCCATGAAAGTCGGAAATTCGACCATTTTGGACCATTTTCAAACTCTATCCCCTCCCCCATTTATAATGGGGGCTAACAAATGACCACGGATTCTTAAATTAGGGGGCAATATCTAAAATTTAACCGGTCAATTTTTGAAATTCGTCCTCGTTTTCCGTCACGTGACCTCTGAACTTTGGTCTTAACCACGTCTGACGGCCCTAGTATGCCC
>Ga0209363_1001856_pt1 | contig 10596 bp, 4 predicted proteins | sample WorMetexBAHAMAS3_FD_187385 | JGI IMG/M metagenome (GOLD analysis project Ga0209363, IMG submission 187385) | Marine gutless worms symbiont microbial communities from Max Planck institute for Marine Microbiology, Germany - Inanidrilus exumae... | ecosystem: Host-associated > Annelida > Digestive... | reverse complement strand
GCCCTCAATGCTAAGATGGCCAAATGTGCGGAGTTCCGGTGGCCTGAAGTCGCCAGAATTGGAAAAAATTTCTGAGAAATTTTTGCGTTTTTTTGGGGAAAAACGACCCCTTATGATAAAATTTTCACAATTATGTTCGGAAAGTTTACATCGCGACACCGATCGACGTCGTTGTGTGAAAAATTCGTGAAAATTGTCCGACGGGAAATCGGTGAAATCATGCGTTGTTTACGTGACCAAAAGCAAAATTTCGGCTCCCTCTCAAACTGTCGCTACTGCGCGGATCATGCCCAAAGTCTGCCGTGGCCAGCCCACAACATTTGGCTCTCAGCGTTCCAAATTTCGTCCAAATTTGTTCACTTTTGGGCTTCGGCAGATTTATAGCCGCCCGCGTGAAGGCCGTCAAAATGCGCCTTAAAGTGAATCCAAATACTCAGCGAAGCTATAGCTTCTCACCGAGTAAATAAATTTATATTCTGTTATACTGTTCTTGTGATTAGGCTTATGCAGTAAATTACCTGAAGTGGAATTGCAGTCTCTGCTGAAGATTATGTAAGAAGACAATTGCAGCACTTGCCCGCACCGCCAAATCATTGCTAACAATCGTCGCGCTCCTCACCTGTAGACTAGCATGGCTACTATACAGAGCACGCATGGGGTTACAAGTTTGCCAGTGGGCACAAACATCCGTAACTCATTAGTATTACTCATTGTTCTGGGACATCATAAATTGAATTGAGCACTGGGGAAAAGTCGGCTGTCTATGATTGCCTTACGGTTGCTGTTCAGGATGTGTTAAAGCGATTGAGACTTATTGACGATCGAGTGATTAATGCTCTCAACAGCAGTCTTCCTACTGAGTCTTTCAAGGAGAAGAAGAATTCCGAAGAGCAATGCAAAGAATTCTGTGATCAGGTTTGCTTTTATCTGTGATACTGATTTGTGGCATTCTGTTGTTTCTTGTCATGTTGCAAGTACTTGTTTATTCTTGAAGTGTTCTGAAAATTCTGGGCATCTTTATTCATTACGTACAGTTAGATTTCTGGCTAGAATTTCTGATGCAGTTGCTTAGAATGAGGTGTTTTTTTATATTTCTGGTGTGAAACATTGTCATTTTTAGAATTCTTTATAATATAATAGCTGTGTTGCTGGTTTGGGACTTAAATTTAAATGTTAGTGAAACTATTGTCATTGTGTTCATATTTTGTACAACTACAAAATGTGACACTTTACATGCAATTATATTTTACAAATACCCTGATATGGTTGTTCTCCAAATTATTAAAGCTTGTTGATTGTCATTTATTGAGCAACCTTAAGTCAACCTTATGTCACATTGCCATTAGTATTAGTGTACTGTGATGATTGAAAGCATATAAATAATGAATGTGACAAATTTTTATTTGTAGCAAATGTTAGTTGCTATGTATGCCATTTACAAAGTATTCTTTTGCTTTGTTTAACAATTAAAGATGCCGTTTTGCAGCTGATGCGGGCACACAGTGAACGAAGTCGAATCATCAAACGATGTATAACAGAGGTGTCTGACATTGTTAATACTCTTAGAAAACAGCGTGAATCCGGTGACAGTGATCCTGCCATAACAATGAAGCTACGAAGTGAACGGAACAAGGTTACTATCTGTTAGTTGTTAGTGAATGAAGTACTTACAATAAATTTGTCATACGAATATGTTAATTTGTACAGATTCATTCTGTAAAAGTTCTGCAAGCCTCAATGTTTGTTCACTGTAATTGCAATAACAGCAGCAGCGATGTAGTCGAGGCATGGCTTTTTTGAGGTAGGGGCCGAGGCAGAACTGCCGAGGCGAAGCTGAAGCAGTGAAAGCTGGGAACTAGGTGAGACTGAGGCAAGGCTGAAGCAAGGTAGTGGAGAGGAGACAGAGGCCTGAAAATAGAAATACGAGAAAAACAAAAGAGTTGTAAATACTGTAAAATGTAGAATAATAACGTCTGTCACCTACAACAATTGAGACAGAGAACGTATTTGCCAAGTGCAATAAATGCACTACAAATCTCTGAAATGTAACTAACTCATACTTCTACTTCTACACATGTAGATTGAAGTGGAAACTTCGAGACTGATCCAGGCCGTGACAAAAATAACAAGGCTGGGTCAAGACCTAGGCACTTGGTTCAGTACTGAGGCAGAGGGTTGCTGAGGCAGAGTTGAGACTGAGACAGGCAAAAAGATCCTTCCGAGGCTGCCATTGCCTCTAGGACTACATCACTGAGTATTAGTGATACTGGTGGTGGTAGCAGCAGCTGCAGCATCAGTAGTTTTAGAGTTTAATATGAAACTGCTTATTCAGTCTTACCAGATTCAGCAATTGTTTAAAAAGCTGCAGTAAAATTTATTTCTTGTCCCGCAATTCAATTAGCATTTTCTTTGTTGTATATTTTGTGATTGTAATTGGCCTGTTTTTGGTGCATTACTTGTTTTCAGATTTTGTGTCGTGTAAAGGTTTTGTAAACTTTGTATTGTAAATTTGTAATGAGTGTACTAGGATGAAAGAAAAAAAAATAAAACAAAAGTAACAGTGTGACTTCTGTAAGAATAAAAAAGAAATAAATATTAACTAAAATCGTATATACTATACGAACTAAATAACATTTGGAATAAAAGGGATAAGTATGCAGTTGATATCTTCTTGGATTCTGATTGTGCATTTGCTACTTTTGACTTATTATTTGGCACTTGCTGTTAAAAGTGTTAGTCTTTAAAAGATAACTGTGTGGCATGCCGTCACTGTTAATTTTTTGTTAATAATTTTAGCTACGCATGATGCAGGCAGAACTCAACGTTGAAGAAATTGTTCGCGATAGAAGCTTAAAGGTAAAGCGGTACTGTAACATGTTGTTGGGTTAAAAAGTTTGGCTTCTTGGTTGTGCATTATGAAAGGCATCTGAGCCATGGCCTGTAAAAATCTTCAGTCTGTGCCTCTGTGCTTTGCACTGTATATGGGTAGAATTCAGAAATGGAGTGTGTTTATGTGTATAGTTAGGTTAGTTAAACGATTACCAAAAAATCGATTATTAAGTTTTTAATGTTTTCATTTTCCCTTTTCACTCTTGAAGTTTGTCACTTATCTGTATGCACTCAGTAGTTATATCAGTGTTTGCATTAAGTGAGTTGACGTCTCTTTCTGAGTCCACTTATATATGTCCAACTAATAACACCATTAAACAACAGCGTCTGATTGTATTGACTTTATAGACTTGTGATCCACACATGCCAATAGGCAAGGTGTGGATATATCGGTTACTGTTTGTTTATTTTTTTGTGAGTGTGTTGTACAGTTACGGATTTCTGCAACCAGGATAAAGCTAGCGGCGTCAAATTTTGCACGGTGGTTCATCGGCGACCTGGGCAGCGAATCTCTTATTTTGGGGAACTTTGCTCCCGCAGAAGCCCAAAATCAGATGAATTGGCATGCGGCAATAAGTATTGCCGATAGACGCTAGTCGTGTTTACTGACAGCGCACATACCGTTAGTTGAGGGGACTAGCGTCCATTGGCAATACTTGCCACCGGTATGTGTGGATATACGGCCATCCCCGAAGAAAGGCATACTTGTTTCCATATTAGTCCTGAATAGTTCAGTGATTCTTTTATGTTATTTTTGTGTCAAATGTCATACTCACTGGATTGGAAGGTCCGATCACCATTATGCAAGTGGGTCTTCAATGGAATGCTTTTGCTTAATTTCACTTCTACTTTTTGCGTGATCTTTCGATGATTGTGTTTCAACTTGTCATTATATTATTTTCAATAAAAGGCAACTGTGTGCATAAAATAATTACTGTGAATAGAGAAAACAGCACTTTCTGATGTAATTCAGGATTTTGTGTACTGTGTCATGTCATTGTTGACATTGCACTGATAAGTGTTTTGCACTAAACAAAACTTTTTGTGGCTAATAGCAGATTTGAATATGAAACTTTAAGGGCCAGTTTTCTGCCGCAAATTAATGTTCCTTTAACGTTAATAGGAGATTAACTGCTATTAATTATTAATGGTAGTTAATCTCACATTAGCATTAATGGAAGATTAATTTGTGGTGGAAAAACCCACTCTGAAACAGGTAACATGCAACTCTGTACAGATTACCAGAAATTAACATTCACAAGTTTCAGGCTCAGTGGGGTCTGCATATCGTTGGAATGCGCCATTATTATTATTTTTACTGTTTTGCATGCAGGTGTGTAACTGGTTGATGGTTGGTTTGCAGGCATTTTACGAGCGGTGCAGGCTTATTTATTTGCCGCGAGACTTTCACATGTCCTGACGACGGCCGATGTCATGCTGTCTGTCATACTATTGCTGTGTATATGCATACATGTGTGTGCTGTTTGCAACAGTGAACTTGGTGATCGACGAATCCTGTCTGCGTGCATAGGATATTTAATATGTGGTAGTTGTTGGTTCTGTGTAAAAGTGTGTGCATTATTGCAAATATATGCACTTGTGTACAAAATTATCATCCTAAACATGCAATATAACCTAAATTGTATAGAAAATGCTGTTGAATCCTAGCCATCCAATCAGTCGTGTGATTTGACTTGAACTCAAACTTAGTAACTTGGCAGATATCTGTTGCTGTGCTGATGACTGGCTGCTATGACAGATTTGAGTAGTTAGCCATATAAAGGAGATTGAGGATACTGTAGTTTTTTTCTCAAATTTTGTCTTTTTCATTGATATCCTGTTATGGTTCTGCATTATAAGCTACGTTGGCTACTCATTGGCAATTTGTCACATGCTAGGCATTCACTGTTGAATTGTATATTGTGTGAATGTTGAAGTCAAGTACTTGACAAGTAGTGGGATTCAACATTATCTATAAAAATCCATTACACTTATGGCCAGATGTCTCTTCTGGAACAGATGGAGGAGAAGGACCTGCGAGGGAATTGGCTGACCTATGCTCACCTGGAAAAACGTGGCCTTGAAGATGGGAGGTAGTATTAGTAGTAGTAGTGTAGTAGTGGTAGTTGTAATTTACTTTCTTGTGTGCTGTGTTCTATCGTTAGACTTAAATAGAATCCCACTTTGTGGGTTACTAGTGCCTCCTTAATGTGGGCTGTGTTGTATTCACAACTGACATGAGGGTATTTGTACAACATTTGCAACACTGATTTAGTGGTCGTTTTCCAGACAACCTGAGTAAGTCAGCACCAGAAAGGTATAACCAGTGGTGTAATGGCAAATTTAGACATGGGGGAACGCTTGGAAGTCCTCTTTCCCTTCCCTACACTTCCCTCTCCCTGCCCCTCCCTTCACCTTCCCTGCTTTCCTTCCTCCCCTTTCTTCCCTTAGAAGTAGGACGCCTTAAATCCAGCTATGGAATTTGGGGGAATGCTATAAGCTGCCCCAGTGTGGTCTGGGGCAGAGCCCCAGCCAAAGTCGAATTTGGTGCACTTTAGCTTTAAAATGTGGCATCTGGTGGCCAAAATTTTAATGATTTTCTTGAGAATCGACTTAACAAATTTCGTGCAGTTTGAACAGTATTAAGGCAAATCAAAATTGGGATCATGCGTTCTTTTGTTCAAAGCAAGATTTTTCATTACTGTGAATATAAACAGTTTAAACACTGGTACCTTGGAAACTTTCTAATACAAGTGTTCCCACCGGTACTAAAATGTCTATGGGAATGCCGTTCCCAACTATTTAGAAATTACTCACAAATTGAAGTAAAACAGGAACAGAGAAATTTGACGATTAGTGGGAAGAATTACTTAAACACACGTAGCCATAGCTATTGTTACTATGATAACGATGAACGCTGACGGAGAAACAAATATATCAGTGATTGATGCATGGATGTAGGAAAGGCAAAGTTAATTTAGTGTTAATGGGACTTGGGTTAAGGAAGTATATGGAGTTAGGGAGAATTGAGCTGCTGACAGTTATAGTGGTTTATCTGCAAATATACCAAAGTTGAATGGGTGCTGCAACTGCCCACTCCACTTGTATTTATTAGTTGTTTACTGTCAGACCCAATTCCTCTACCCAAAAGAAGAATTATATTGGTCTATTATTGAATGGATAAACACGTATTATACAGCGGAGTATTCATCAGAATGCATATTGATTGAAACACAAAAGGAAAATAAAATTAGCATATTATTCAACAAACAGGTACAATTTAACAATACAGCAGATACAGTAAAAAAACGTGGCACCTGTTATTAGAATTATTTGTGTTAAGACCGTTCTTGAATATATGGCACGTTGTCTTAATAGGGTGTACGTATGAGTAGACGATTTACATATAGCAAATAGTCTTTCCAGATGAACTTCACTGCAGATGTTTCACAGCGGTATTTTGTTGGTACTTCAAATCAGACAAGTAAGTTTCACATACACTGTTATTTCAAACAATGTCCAATTCATGTCAGCTTTCAATATATGCTTTGTTACAAGGTAACCGACAACCTCCAATCAGGATTTGTTTTCAAGCATTAATGAAAGACCACTCCCCCTCCTTATGAATGCATGTGGCAAAATGGTAATCTCTCCTTATCTGGGTGTTATATGACAATTATGCAACCCATAAATTTGCTTGGCACAATGATTTGCTTTTGAAGTAAGCTAGTCTCAACTATGTAATGAATGATGTACATTATTACTCTCATTTATAATGCAGTTAACTGTTTCTCATTTTTCACACAGTAAGTTTCCAACTGTATGGTTGCTTGCATAACATTTCATGTTGGGATAATGGATAAAGTAGTTATTTTCTGTTTATTAAAACCCTTTTTCAGGCCACATTGGTGGGTTTGGTAAATTTGGTGAATATGGCTAACCTGTAATTTGTGAAATTGTGACATTTGTTTTCCTGGATTTGTAACTATCATGTTGTGTTTGAACATGTGAATTGTGCTTTCAGTGTGTTCTTAATAACGTTTGAGTTTTTGTCTCATGCACACTCGTATTTTTGTCATTATAGTTTTAGAATGTGATCTTGACTATGGTATAAACTTAAGTCATTGTGTGATGTAGTATTGTACTGTAATCTGTTTCTTGTTCTGGTAATAGTTTGTGTTTGTCACATGGTTTCATTTGAATTTATGACATTGAACTTGCACATGTTCTATTTTTTGCAAATGATATGAATAAATCATTACCATTTTGATTTTGTACAGAATACCCCGGTACCCATTTTTAGCGACCGGGTATAGCTACCAATGGCATATACCTTTCAACAGCTTTTCTCAGGAGGCGCAAACTGCCATAAATTAGTTAACCATTTTTATGCAAACTAAGATTGTTACAACTAGTTTTAAAGCCATGCAACCTCAAAAACTGTCGCACCTAGTAACGACTGGCCTTCTAGGCGTGAGTAGGCATTTTTAATGTAATATGATTCGGTTGCTTATCTGAGCACTTGCTGATCTCTTGTACTATCATGACATAGTGCACGATGATAGGATTCTGTAGTTTATGTTTCCAAAATCTGTAGCTCGACTCAGTAGATCAGAATGATAAATTATAACTAGAACTAGATGGCTGTATTGTGTTGAATGCCCACAATACAGTATTCGTCTGGAAGCGTTTTGCTATCTGTGCACAAGCTATTTACCTCCTGCATTCGATGATACCTAGTGTTACGTGCCTATGACTCAGTTATGTCAGCGTTATTAGTGTTACTTAGTTTTAGTTTCTAATTGAGTCTGCTTTTCTTTCATTTCGGTCGCCAGGCAGCACAGCGGTGTACGTGGTTTACCCATTATCGGACATTGCTGAAAATTTGGGAAGTACGTTTCTTGTACGCCGCATACAGCCCGGGGTAATGATTTTGACCACTGTAATTCTCAGCAGCTCCTAACTAACATTTGCCCCATCTTTAAGAAAGGAAGGCAGACTGCAACAGAGAACTAGAAGACTGCATACCTCCCCCACAGACCTTGACCTTGCAAACTTAATCACCTCGTCCCCTGTGGCCAAGTGTATGACTTACAAGGTTTGGTGACAATCGGACTTGAATAGGCGCCAGGAAGTTGTTCACAAACCTGGCGTACAAGAAACATACTTACCAAATTTTCGGCAATGTCTGATGTCTGATATTGGGTAAACGAAGTACGCTGCTGTGCAAGACATGGGCAGCCAAGAACAATTTGTATTTTAACTGTTTGAAGTCTCGTGAGATTGTTTTCCGATCGCGAAGCATTCGTGGAAAATCCGTTCACCAACACCAATCTATAAAAACTTACACTGATGCAATTTTACAAACCAAACTTATATGTTGTTATTGTTTTATACAGTGTGTCACCACTGCATTTTTTATATGCATATGTATATAAATTTTCTACACAGTTACGTTTGACAACAGTTACTGTTTTTAAAGAATAAAAGATGACATTAGATGTGCTGCCTGGCAACCGATATGGAAGAAAAGCAGACTGAATTGGAAACTGAAAATAAGTAACACAGCAGATAATGCTGACATCACTCATTCGCAGGCACGTGATACTAGGCATCGTCGAATACAGGAACTAAACAGCTTATGCACAGATAGCGGACCTCTTCCAGCCGAATACTGTATTAGTAAGTAAACGGCATAGCAGTTAGCATCAACTTTGCTTTCACCGCTACGGGAAACTCAATGCCATATGGGATCACACAGTGTTACCTGCCACCTGGCAGAGGTGTGAATCCCGCCTTTACCCCTAGCCAAAGCAGGTACTCGATTTAGCGACCCTCGAGGGATGCAAGGCTGACCTATGTTATGTGAAAGCTGACCGGCTGGGGTTTTGAACCCGCTCTGTCAATCGCATGTCAAACGCCCTGCCACAGCGCCAACACGCAACATTGCACGCAATACAGCGCCCTAGTTCTTTCTGGAGTAACTATTACACGGTTTATTTCCTTTATTAATCTTGGCGGTATGTTGTCTGCACCTGGTGACTTATCACTTCGAAGCTTCTCGAGACTTGAGAATCATATCAGTGATCTTCAGTTTCTGGAGTTCACTTCCAACATGTTGAAATGTGGTCTTGCTTGTAGATATGTACTTCCAAGCTTCTCCTTGTAAACACAGACGAAAAGTATGTATTAAATTGCATATCCCTTGTGCCATTCAAAACTTCACCATCATTGTTTAACAAGGCACCTGTTTAACCTTACTCTTTTACTTGCTTCTGACATATGAGAAGAAAGTCTTCTTATAATCTTTCACTTTTGAAGCCATCTTTGATTCAAAATTTAACGTTGCGGCTCGCACTTCTCTTTTTGCCTCCTTCGGTGTCACGCTTTGAATAATCCTGGAGTAGAAGACAAGCTGCAAGAAAAAGAACCAGCCACAATTAAGCTGGGTGATCTGTTTGTTTGTAAATTGCATAGACACTGTGCTTCCTCTGTAACTTTTTCAAAGATGTATATGTCATATGTATTAATTTAGGAGTACGCATACATTTTTATGTGGAATATATCAGTTCTCACAGTCTAAAAGCTTATCTCTAAAGATGCACCATGCCTCTTCAACAGACAATGGTTTCAATAATTCAATGGAATCGATTCCGCTTAACTCGTTACGAAATCCAACAAAATCCTGCTTTTAAATTATCCAACTGGTCGACTCCTGCGTCTGATTTTGACTATTGCTAAGATTCTACTTTCTACTAGAGACAAAGTAGCGTGGTCTGTGTCTGTCTCTGTTGGTCAAGTTCGTGAGCCCTGCAGAAACGGCTGAACCTATGAACCTATCCCGATTCCGTTTAGAGGATGACTCGGGCAATCATATTGCTCGACCTCTGACTCTGAGTTGTCACTTTCCTGGAAGAAAAAGAAGTAACCCCCAGATCGATATTTCCCGTGGAAAAGGTAATAAATTTTGCAACCGGTTCCGGGTACCAGGCTCCGGCTACAAATCACTAATCGACATCTCTAGTACTTATATCAGTACGGTGATACTAGTGATTCCTCTGATGTTTTATTAGGGATTTCCATATTGTATCCACTTCCAAAATTAGCAAAGAATATGCAATTTATTGTTTAGTGTTTACGTTTGTGATGACGTTATGGGAAATGGCGAACGGCAAAAGACATATGTTTTGCTTTTTATTTCACGTTGTGTTGTTAACGATCGCAGTTGCAGATGACAAGCAGACCGCTAACGTGAATGTAAGCGGCAGCCATGGAGTCGTGTTAATTTCATCCCGAACAGTGAATTTTAACACCCGCTGATTTGACTTGCAAGTTCGATGTCGTTTACTAGTATCGGTATAGTGTAACTGTCCCAAATCATGCACCTATATGTAGTTTTTTTATGAGAAGAAAACCGACATCGAAATTAAATTTTGCAGTCTCCATCAATTGAATGTTAGAGAACAGTGGATACTCAGTCGTTTTTTTGCTTCACATTATCTTTTTTGCATTCACGATTTCAGTATCTTGGCGAAATTGCACAGTTATGTAATGCAATGCAATGCAATGACGATTATGGGCACAGGCGCTAGCCTCTATGCCCACATCCTATTAACAATAATGTGCCCAAAAACTTTCCAATTTATGTTATAACACTCTACTTCCGGTTCCTGAAATTTCAGCCTGATAGTTATACATCATTTCTTG
>Ga0209363_1001854_pt1 | contig 10606 bp, 5 predicted proteins | sample WorMetexBAHAMAS3_FD_187385 | JGI IMG/M metagenome (GOLD analysis project Ga0209363, IMG submission 187385) | Marine gutless worms symbiont microbial communities from Max Planck institute for Marine Microbiology, Germany - Inanidrilus exumae... | ecosystem: Host-associated > Annelida > Digestive... | reverse complement strand
GTTTAGCTGACCCCCATTTTGGGGGTGAGGGTCAAGGCTATATCTCTGACCCCCAATAATCCGCGAGAGGAGCACATTTTCTTACCTAAAACGAACCCAAATGTAGGATTTTGACGATAAATTTTCAAAAGTTTTACGGGGGTGCTATACCTGACCCCAACGGCGGGAGTGGTCTCCCTCCCCGATCCAGCCCATGCTTTCTGACCTACATTTTCGACGATCAGCCGCCATAGATACCCGGTGTTGTATGTAGGCGGCAGTGGCGTTAACACGTCAAAAAAGCGGGGTCTTTCCCTGTAAACTTTCCCAAGTGGTCCGGGGTAGGACCTATGAGTAACTGGCAATCGAGCCTGAGAGTTCAACACTCTAGTATTGTGCCATCACGCCAGTCACTATGCGGATTGTAAGGAAAGTACTACAGTTTAAATTATTTTAAAAATAACTAACCAGAAAGGCCCTCACGCGAGGTCGCGCCGACCATTTTAGCACAACACTTAGTCAAAATATAAATTATGTTTCAGTCATAGATTACAGAGACTACCAGCAGTGTACACACTCATTATGTGCACTGCGCTAGCCATGACTGTTGCTGTTTCAGCCCGCGGCCTTGAACTTTGACCCATGACCTTGACCTTCGAACGATCTAGATATGATCAAGGTGGACCTCTCTTAAGTGGTCGGTAAATACAAAATCAGTAGATCCAAGGTCAGGTGAGAAATCCAAGAATGCACGTCAAACTGACAAGGATTAGGATCATTAGCCAGACTGAAGAAGAATCTCCTATTATTGCTACACTTGTGACCTGTCATCATCGTTCTGTCCTGTTTAATTTAACGACAATTGCAAGAACTAGAGAAGGTATCAGCCATTCTACGGGTTTATTTCGCAGCACCGGAAGAATGTGATGTGATTGGTTGTCAGTTGCGCCGGAGATCTACATGCCGAACCGACGCATCGGGCAGTGGCGACGGCGCGAGACGATCCTGGAGTGCGTCATCACGGCGTTCCCGCAGGCGGTCAACTTCTGGTCGAAGGACGGACGTCGGCTGACCGGCGCCGCGTCGTCGAAGCACCGCGTCGAGGTCTACGACGAGACGCGGCACCGACTGACGCTCAGCCTGCGCGTCCACGTCTCCGACGACGACGACTTCGGCGAGTACACATGCGTCGCGTCCAACTCGCTCGGACGAGTCGAGCAGGTCATGACGCTCTACGGTGCGTACACTGGCGTTGTAAGGGTCCACTTACGCACTGGCCGTGTTCATGGGCCGTGTCGACCACTGACAATGCTTTTTCAACACGGCCCGTCATCACCATGGGTGCTCTGTTCACGGGCGCCTGTCCACGCGCTACCCGTGAATACGGCCTGTCGACACGGGTAGTAGTAGTAGTAGTAGTAGTAGTAGTAAAGTTCTTTAATAAAAAACTTTGTCAGACGCAAAGTAGACAATCACAATAGGCCTATAGGCATACAATATAGACATACAAAATAGCAACAATGTAAACAAAGTATAGTCCTGTCTCTATGACATTAATATAATATATATATTAACGTTGCTTATTTTGTATGTCTATATTGTATGCGTATTATTGTGATTGTGAATATTATATCATTATTGAATAACATGCGGTTCATGAAGTTTTTGCACATGAACTCTGAAGGTATAACAGTAATATGGGTGAGGCCGGGTCCACGGGAACGGAGATTATAACCAGTGTGTTTAGGTGGTGGGAGGAGTTGATGTAAAATATGTTGAGGGTTATATCGGATAGATCTGAAAAGTGACTCATCACTTGAATCAGTTCAGAATCGTATCATTTTGTTGGAGCAAAGTTCTAGGCTACAGCCCGCATGCCTTTTTATTGCTGACGGCAACTAGCGTATTCGTACTATCGGGAGAAAACGCCGGGCCGCATCTGATGCACCACCTGCATGCGATGTGGCCTACAAATTAGACGAAAACCTCTGTTAAAAGGACAGGTCTGGACTCGAGTGCTCGTCGTAGCCTAAAGCAGTGTTTTATGGGACATCAGTAAATGCGAGTTGTTCGTTTCTGCGTGCGATGCTATTGCAGAACTGGCCGCCGACTCCCGCGGTACGCCTATGCTTCCGCTCATCAGCGGCGGACGCAAACCCACAAGACACAACAACTCGGCTGCGCTTAACGGCTACAAACGCACCGACGGGATTCAGTTCGGTAAATCTCGCCTATTAGTCAGTCGTCATTCTACATGCAGCAAGAGGCAACATGAAGCTCAGCTGTTGCAGAGGGACCGCGCGACGCGTTGTCAGTTGAAATATTGTCGATCGATGCATAAATATACAAATAATTTATTTGAAAAAGGTTTGCAATAGGTGAATGACTTTGAAGGTCACCCACGTTCATCTAGAGCGGAAACACTGTCATTGACTAATAAGTCGATTAAATCACTCAAATTTCACCAAAATCAGTCATTTTAAAACAAAAAAATAAAAAATTTCTCCCCAAATCTGTTTTTTCTTGTACAATTGTCTTCTATTAAAGGGTTGTTCTAAGTGACATGTTTTACAATTGGTATCAATGAAAACGCTTTTACCATCACTCTGAATGCATTAAATCTTCAGCTTTTGGGGCTTTGCTCCCGATACCTTCAGCGGGGGCTCTGCCCCTGCATCCCCGCTGGGGGCTCAGCCTCAAGATCCCCACTCCCCCTGGCAGCCAGCAGTATGAAAGCATGAAATCAAACTTGTAAGTCTATCCACAAAAGTCACTTACTGGATCACATCCTTTCATCGTCCACCAATGAAGTCCTGACGAAAAGGACACGCACCGAACATTATGCCTCTCCGACACCCATATCTAATAACAAAATCGTAGGCGGTCAGTTACTGATAATGAATCAAGTTGTTGAAATCTAGTAGTTACGAACTTACGATGCCTACTGACTAAACCATGTTGCCGAATATCCTGACCGTTGTAGTTCGTTTTTCCAGGACGGTCAGCCGCTATATTCAGTGTCCATTGTTGTTGTAGTGGCAGCCAAGAAGCAACCTCCTCCAGCGAACACGGCTGCCGCTGATCGCCTGGTAACACCGACACGTGTTGCAATGATGACGGTCGTACTGTTCGTTGACTGGCGTATCAGCGACCAATTCCACGAGTGGTCATAATCCACTAACAGACGTCAGTGCGCAAGACAAACCAACTTCTACGTAGTTGTGCAGCAGTTAGCAACACTGCCGCTGCGCATCTTCAAAACACCAACACTCTTCTATTCTACGTTCAACTGTTGCTGAGTAAACGTTGTAAAAGTGCCGCAAACTTTGTGCCGCAAGCTTGCACAAGCCTGTATCATTGGCCGACCGAACGGATACAGCTTGTTTATGGCATAGAGGTTATCCTCGACTTACCGTACACTGCGTTGAAAGGTAACTGGGGGCATCTCACCTCCAAAAATAAGGGTACTTCCCCATGGAACTTAGTCAGAAACTCTTAAACTTTAAAAATGTCGCAACTGCATGTCGAGCCTCACAAGTGTTGTCAACTTAGGTGGACGCTCAGTGTGATGAACTGGTGACGGTCGTCTGTTGCCAGTTTAACACGCTGAGCGTCTACCGTTGTGTACAACATGACGGCGTGAGGCAGCGCATTGCGCGTATCTGTCTGTGGCTGTGTTGTATGCCGTGACATCAGCAAAACTGAAAGATTCCAGCTTGCTTCTCATTACTGACCTACATTACAGTATGCAATGGTAATTCACGCTGGTAATAAAAGATAGTAGGCCTAAAAGCCAGTGCCAAGGCCTGGACCAAGACCAAGGCTGCTTAGGTCAAATCATGAATACATCCTCAGCAGTAACCAAGTCAACTGTTATTTGACAATTTCCATCGTCAACACGAGAACTTTGAAGCGTGCCGTAAAATCATATACGAATGTTGTTACACTACAAAGTTCTGAGTTATCTGTACACTTAAACAAGTGGTCAAGCCATCATTGAATGTCATGCCTTATTAAATTTGACGATTGAACGATCCCCTTCACTGCACGCCGTTACTGACTGAATGATCCCTTTTGCTGCATACGCCAGCCACAGTGGAGACTCCCAATGCTTATCAATGGGCCGGTCAACCCGAAAAGATTACCCACGGGGGATTTCGACCGCATTTAATACATGATTTCCTGGGCCCACAAGAGTCATCTCCAAACAGCATTTTGTTCGGTTCAGCAATTTTGCAAGGCTCACGAATGTGACCAACAGAAATGCATACAAATCACGCTACTACATCTGTAGCAATAGGCCACATCTATGCACATGCGGCTTAAACATGCCATTCGGAACTTTTTAGTAGAATGTCTCTTCTGGATCTTGGACGTATACAATATTTATTGCAGAAACATACGGGGATTTTGTTGACAAATTCACACAACCATTACCTTGAGTTCATCCAACTGCAAAAAAAACAAATCAATGTCATGTATTTTTTGCTCTTAATATTCTGTCCTGGCATGCAATAACTTTTGGAGCCTTGGCTTTTCTTCATATGACAAGTGATTAACGTCCCTTTTCAGCAGAAAAATGGGCTATATCTGGGACAAGGTCTTGTATGGAAATTTAGTTCCACCAGGTTAAGGATGGCCAACGATACAGTAACCTCCCAACCTCGTTGCCTTTTACCGTACGACGCTATGCTGACATAGTATATGCTGTTGTTGCGTGTCTGTCCATCCATCGCAAGCAAGTACAGTACCAAAATGGCTAGACCCAGGATCACAAAAGGAGTACCGCCCAGGGACTCTAGTTTTCTGATGCCAAAGATCTTGGCAAAATTCAAACGGGATCCCCAACGGGGGCGCGAAATAGAGGTGGTGTAGGTTCAGATCGGTGATTTTCGACCAATATCTTGCTATATCTCAGAAACGGTGCAAGATAGGGACATTTTGTATTACCTAGCATATCTTCGTAGTGGGTGGCGGTTCGTTCGATCGTTATTGTGGGCAGGGACAGCCGACTCAAGACACCAGCACAGAGACCTTTATATCAGTTCAATGCGCCAGTCCACAGAGAAGAGGGGAATTGGTAGGTGTGTGCGGTGTATGTGCGCATTGTGTAGGGTGGAGGAAGGAACAGTAGGGGTGAGCAGCTTGTCAGGTATTTCTAAGCGCACCCCCTCTAGATGTGGCCTACTGTCTGGCTAAGTCCGGACTTGCACTTATTCAGTGCCAGCCCTGACCAGCACTTCTTCAGCGCCTGGCCACCTGACTGACACTTCTTCAGCACCTAGCCAGGAGACTTAGCCACATCTGTCTGCTTCGGCTCTCACGTCAGCGTGGCTGACACCTTGGCACTGCTAATCAAGGCATCAGCAACGGTCACAGAGGACACTGCCAAACCTTCTTACCTGTCCAGGATTAACTGGCTTTGGAATGCTTCTTAGGTAAAACCCAAGAGAAGCATCCAGGGGACCTCCCACCCATGGAACCAGACCTTTACCCTTCACCCCACAGTTTTCAAATGTCTGGACCAAAGACCTTGACTATACACACTTACATGTTATCAACTAAACATCAACTAACAGTTCATTTGGCATTTCTGAGGACAATATGCTAATAAATGTACCTCCCGCATCAGCATTAAACAAAGCGTACCTAGAGGATGCATCTATGCAATGCCTGCGATGCAGCCTAAGTACAAATATTTGGACTCATCATGAGCTGGTGTTTGAAATTTATTATTATTATCCACAGCAACTGAGTTGATGCAGGCAAGTTCTGATGTCACAAATGCAGCATTATAGAGCTCTATGCACCAGAATGCCAAAGATCATCATAAAATTACAACAAAATCTACACTAATTAATTATCGATCAGTTCATGTACAACATGAACAACATTGCAGTCAAACGTTTGTTTCAGTTCTCGGTATTACATATATACTATGCTTCTAAATACCTAAATACAAAGTGTCTCAAAAAAACAATACACTCGACTTTCAATCGTAACTTCAACAAATATAGACAGATTTACCAAATTATTTCACTGTCAGATACCAGAGAAAATTTGTACACAAATATCACACAGATTCTCCATATCAGCTCAAGTATTTTTACACTACCTTGTGCGACATGAATATTATAATTACTGCTGATTTCGATGGCATGCATAAAAACCGCAGAATTCAGACATTAGGCCACCCAAATAGCTCAGGTCTGAATCACAAGACTGAAATCTGGAAAACCATGCAGCAGTAGTGAGAACAGGATCCGTGATGCCAGCAAACTGAAACAGTGGATGACTGACGTGTAACATGGATTGCAGCAGACAGTCATTGATGAAGCTCGCACCAGTAAATGACATAGACATCCGCGAGCTTGTGTTTGTACCATAGATGGACGTTTTCAGCACTTGCTTTAACTTTAGAACTATTATCAGGTAGGTTAACTGCAGAAGGTATTAGTTACAAACATTATAGTCACCTTCGGACAATGGTAAGCCGTTTGTTGCATATATTTCACACGTTTGTCATCAAATCATATCCCAAAATTCTTGTGTTATCTGCATTCTGTGCTTCATATATTGCACAAAAAATTAAGTAAATCATCACTGTGATATGTTTTTTGCAGCATTTGTCATCTTAACATTGTTGTTTTGTTGAGTTTGTAGTAAAACCAATTAATTTCGACGGTATGAGTAAAACTCCAGCCTTTATTTTAGATTTTTGAATTTCACAAGTTAATGTAACAACACAGTTAAGGTGAGGTGGAAGACCATGAAACAGTTACATTAACAAAAAGAATTTCCTTTAAAATCTGTCAGTAAAAGAATTTTGAAAATAAAAATAGATCTATATTTGCCAAAGTTATTATCAAAAGACAAGTGTATTGTTTCTTCTCGAAACACAGTGTATAACGGTCATTATACATCGCAGAAATGACAGTGTTACATATGCTAGTAATTCATGTCCGTCTTTCTGACATAACGTGATTCAGGGCGAACATGTGGAAATATACAAATGCTGCGGCCATTTCACGCAGGTGACAAAACCAGTAGATAAGTATCAGCTGTCGGACGTCCATTCATCCTCCGCAACCCGAAGTCGTTTAGGTTCAGATGCTTCATCGGGCTCAATTGTGACGGGCTCTGGAGATGATCCGCCACTCTGCAAAGAGACTATGAACTGTGGCTGGAGCGAGACCAGCTGCGGCAACGAAGCCGCTACGCTCGTGTTGGCACTGCTGTCGGACACCGCTGCTGTTGACGCAGGCTCCGAAGCCAGCGTCACTTTGCGGTTAAGTGAACCTTCGGCCTTCATCTGCACCACAGATGCCGACGATGCTTGAACACCTGATGCCATGCCTAGCACCTCCACGGGAATCATCACCTGCCTGCAAACAGTATCAGCAGATTCCCGGTACCTGTCTAAATATCATTGTGGACATCTGGCACTTGTAATAACTAGACTGTATACACACACACACACACACACACACACACACAAGTTGATGCTAACTGCTATACACTGTTTACTTTACTTACTTACTTCACATATGCATACATACACCGACAACAGACATGCAAACAGCAACTATCTGCAGGATTACAGGGAAGATATTAGAACTGTTCTGTGCTGTACTGTGTACCAGTTACTGTTACACACAAGTCATATTCACACCCATGTGAGCAGATCTTCCATGACTGTTGGCTTATGTTCAGCTTTTGTATGTTTTTTACCATTTCAACAAGGACCAGTTGTTCTGTATTTGCGTTGTGTGTCTTCTTTTGCACTTTTTACAGCCTTGTCTTAACTGTAATAGTTTGGTTGTCACCAGCAAAATTGCCTTGACTATGCCAATTCTGTTTCGTATGTTGCCACTTGGATAAAAACACATCTAAATTACAGAAAGCATGGAACCTTCTCGCACATGTCTTGCATGCTCTTCATTCTACTCATTCTCTCAAGTTGTCAAACGTAAGTCTGCAGTCTGTTCCATCTGTCTGCATTTCCGTTTGATGCTGCAGCTTCAGTGCTGCAGTTCCTAACATCCGGTACTCTCTCCCTCCAGCTCTTTGAATGTGTTCTGGCTGTGATACTTTTCTATCTCCAGCAGGCCTCCCACTTGCACCTCACATTCACCTTCTGCTGACCATTGTGAGCTTTTAAATTATATTTACTTACTTACTTACTGGTAGCACAACAGGTACAGCATTGGACTTGTGATCAACAGGTCGTGGGTTCAAATCCTACTCGACGCAAAAGCTGCATAACAACCTTGGGCAAGTTGTTCACACCTATTTGGCTCTGTCACCAAGCAGGATAACTTGGTACCGGCCAAGGGGCAGTGATGCTCTGCAGCTGGGAAGGTAACCGCAGGCCTGGCGGAAAGTAATGACAGCCTACTGCTGGTTGGATGACTTATAGTCACCTGCGGTCTGACTGCCTGTACACTGGGATCAGCTCCAGGCTGAATGCTCGGTAACGAGGATGGGAAGCCTTCTACTTACTTATTTACATTTGCCTAAAAAGACTCGTCTCGAAAAATGACGTTAACTTTCAACAATGACATTAAATTCGCATACTCACATGTATGCGGGTGCACAGTTTGCATTTAATCAGCCTGTGCCTGTTTTATGTCTTTACCAAAATAATATTCCATCTGCCCAGTGAAAGACAAGGCTCTTACTTACTGCCAACTTCAGTCATGTGACACAAAAAAAGTAGGACAAAAATAAAAAATTCGGCCCGATAAGCTTGAGGCATTGTGGCATAATTTAAGAATCCATGGTCATTTGCCAGCTCCCGTTATAAATGGGGAAGGAGATAGCCTTTAAAAATGGCCGAATTTCCGACTTTCAAGGGCTCGTGACCTTAACCTTGGATCGGGTCATACTGCATACCGTCACACATCACTCGTCGACCTACATACCAAATTTCATTGAAATCGAAGAAACTTTTTGTGGACGGACGGACGTATGGACGGACATCTGAGACCCGCTTTATTAGGTCGACTCGGAGGAGTCGATCTAAAGATATACTTTAACTAGTGTCGATATTGATGCCTTTGCCATGTCGACGGCCTGCCTTGACCGTTTGACCTCCAGAATCTAATGAGGTCATCAGTACGGGCTAGTAGCTATTCTTTGTAAGTGTCATCAAGATTCCTCAAGCCATGCATGAGATATTGGACGAACACGGCGGACAGACATCCTGAAAACACAATACCTTCGCCGACGTTGTAGGGTTGCAAAGGCATAGAAACCATCAACCAGATGCATCAATCGCTTACTTACTTAATGTGCATTAAGTGCTGACGGCACAGTGCCTTTACTCACCCAGTGGGTATGCCAGCCATCTGTATAGCAGCCGACAATGGGCCGCGTCCCTGCCACTGTCCGGACAGCAGACTTGGTGTCAAACCTTGAACCTCTCCTGCAGGATTCAGCTGGAACTCTGCAAACAGTCTGTCACTATTTTAGAATTTAAGACCACTATAAATAACGACTGCTACATCATGATTAAAACAACATGCAGTTGGAGATGGCAGACTTCGCCTCGGTGCCGCCACCTGGTGATACTGACCAAACATATGCGTCATCTCTAACTCTGCCCATTTGCTCTATTATGTGAAAACACGATGTACTCCACTAAACCGGAAGTACATAACTCATCACACTGCCATCAGGGGACTGAACCATGGCCACAGGTACAAATGGAAAATATGGTGAAATTTAAACGTGTAGTTTTTGAGACATGTGAGCAGACAGACAAACAGGCAGACATACAGACACGCTGATCACAATTCTATGCACCGCCACAGGGGGCAAAGTATTAATAATAAATTAGCGTCGTATGGGACTGACGGTCGACTCTTCACAACTGATGTTTCCGCCAACTTCAAAGTCACATGACACAAACACAAGGACAAATGTCAAAAACCCAGCCCAATCAAATTGAGATATTGTGCCCTAGTTTAAGAATCAGTGGTCAGTTGCCAGCTCCCTCTGTACATGGTAAAGGAGATAATTTTTGAAAATGGAAGGATTTATTACTTTCAATGGCTAGTGACGTTGGCTTTAAATAAGACCATACTGCATGTTGTCGTGCATCACTCATCGACCTCTACGTACATGCCAAATTTCATTGAAATCAAAGAAACTTTTTGTGGACAGATGGACGTACGGATATCTGAGACCTACTTTAGTAGGTCGACCCAGAAGAGTCGACCTAAAAACGTAAACAGGAATGTAGTGTTTTTAATTTTAAACCTTGCGTAGCCCAGTCAAGTAAAACGCTTGAATTTTGGTTTCGCCACAGCTGACAACTTAGTACTAGTTCTAGTCCAGGTGACCAAAACCTTCCTATTATAGATCCAGTCTCAGTCACACAAAAGCATTCTAATTTTAGGACATGGTGCAGTGTGTACTAATGATAAGCACTCTGTCATTGCGTTTCATGAACCCCTTGACATTCACCTTCTTCCATCATATTTAAATGATCACAGTTCAATCAACTCAACCGACTTTCATAGATAACAAGTGTCAAAAGTTATGGGGCAAAAAAAACAACAACATCACCTTGTCACCTTTCATGGCTACAAATAAATTTGTCCAATCTGGAACCCATCTACAC
>Ga0209363_1001852_pt1 | contig 10609 bp, 5 predicted proteins | sample WorMetexBAHAMAS3_FD_187385 | JGI IMG/M metagenome (GOLD analysis project Ga0209363, IMG submission 187385) | Marine gutless worms symbiont microbial communities from Max Planck institute for Marine Microbiology, Germany - Inanidrilus exumae... | ecosystem: Host-associated > Annelida > Digestive... | reverse complement strand
GTTAAGGGGTTTCTGGGCGGCAGGACCCCCAAAAGTGCCATTTCCTATACTTATCGGAACGACCCTTACAACAGTCCTGCACTACCGTGCAGACTGTGATTGGTTGACTTTTAGACATCGTATTACGCCTTATTACATGAAAAACACATCACACCGCCCAACCACCATCTCTCTGCTAACACAAACCTTGTTAAACCATGCGGCATCACTGGTAACTGTTCCTCACGGGCCTTTTGTGTTTCCACACCATCTACCTGGAACTCTCTTTACCTGTACGCATTCGCTGTACATGTATGGACGAAATATCTATCTTTAAACGTCAACTAAAACTCCATCTTTCCAGTCTGATTTTGACGTCTAGTCACCCTGTGTCAGCGCCTCAGATTCATTTCACGATTTTTGGCGCTTTACAAATGCATGTACGTATGTGCATGCATGTATGTTTGGTGTTATGAAAGGTATAAAGAGACGGAGAGCGAGCACGTGGCTTGCTAAGAAGTTCACTTCTTATCAAGATATTTCTTCAGCCAAATGGATAGCCATCCAGAGTTTTTTCTTCCAGGAAGGCCATACGTTAACGAGCTTCATACTCCAAAAAACCGCAAGTGGAATGCGGAGGTGACGCCAGCTGAACGCGCGCGCGCCGACATGCCGCACCGGCCGTAGCGTTCCACGGTAGATAATGGGCCGCTTCGTCGTATACGAAAATAGCCGTGACCGCAGAGGCTTTCGCATCTTACGAGTGCGCGAAACCTGCCACGTTCGCCTCCTCCATCGGCCGCGGGTATACGAAATTCTAGCCACGCCAACTGGCCGACCACCCTGAAACTCGCACGTGCAACCAGCCAGGCAGGCAACTGGCAGTTGCATTATAGTACCGGCCTGCTATTCCGAACGTCCACTAATCTATTCCGACGGTCCCAAAGGGTTAGGGTTATTAGGGGTTAGCAAGGTTAGGGTTTTAGTTAGGAACCAGACTAATGAAACAGCGAACTGGAATCGTTGCATATCATAGCTATGTTGCTTACGTAGTGACGTACGTCATCTTTCCCGAACATTATCAAATTACGACAATTTACAAACTCAGTGGTCACTCAGCTTAAACGCGTCTACGTTGTGCATAACTGACACTTGATTTCCGGCTTGAATGTCGTTTTCTAACTCCGAACTTATGTTTTATCACGAGATTTTCACACACTTCGTATAACTTATTTCATACTGAGAAAAGATCGGTATAAGCTAATAATTTAAATGTAATACCAATATCATCACAATTGTTACACTTTTTTGGATGAACTTGTTAAATATAACTGTCTGCTGCAACTGTATATTATACAATAATGCATTTGCAAACGTTATAGTGTTTAGCTACGCGCATTCGGTCATTAGGCCTAGGCCTACAGGAAACCATTATCGTGTTGTCATCTTGAAGCTCAGCTGTTGCATAGGGACCGCGCAACATGCACCTCGTACACTTGAAAATATTATTAACTTTATTAACATATTTGACAATGTTTCAGCGACGACAACTGTCAAGTGCTACAAACGAAATCAGCTCTCAGTGTCATCTCGCAGCGGTGTCGCAATGGTGAACAAAAATCTGGTGCTATGGCAAAGTATAAAGTTTGGGATAAGGCTATGGGGGAAGTAACCGCCTTATAACAAATGAACACTGGCCGACTATAGCTTCCATTCCGAAAATTAATCGAATCCGTCTAGTCGATTCCGTCTAGCTACATGTATTTTGTTTCAATGTCCAAGTGTTGCATCATTTTCTAAATATAGAGATAATTAATAATGTTTTAAAAAATCCCAACGCCCCATTCAATGGTGTTGCTACACGGAATTTGACAATGGAGTTCGTTGTGGGGAAATATAGAATGGCGGGTCGTTAAAAAGTTTAACGAGTAGAAAGCCTTCACTAGATGTCGCATCGACCACATTAGCAACATTTTTCCTTCTGAGACCTTGAATGTATGACGTTCCTTCGAGCTTGACGCAAAAGTGTCCAGGTGAAATAGCATGCAAAATATCTAGGGCAGAGATCGTGTATATAGCTGAAAACATCGTCTGCACACACACCACCACCACCCACCCTACCGATAGCTCTACTGGGACCATTGGTTGGTACTAATGTTCAGCTGCTTTGACGTGGTGTTAAGCCCTGTCCACACCAGCAACAATAACGAGGCAACGTAGACTGTCGAAGCAACATTCGACTTTGTCGAAAGAATCGTTCGACTTGTAGCATTCGACAATGTTGCTTCGACATTGTTGCTTGTGTGGCGGACAGAAAGAGGAAATTACGACAGATCATACACAGCGGTTGACATTTATAATGCATTGCGCCGTTTAGTCGTATTAAAACATACATTATTTATTTTTATTTAATTTACTACGCAACGTCTGCAAAAAACAATCGAAATCTTTGTCAGTACTGACCGCTCGTGTTTGTGTGACGGCAAACGTAGATAAGAACACCAACAGGCATAATCTGTAATCAAAACACATAAATACAACATGAAATCGCTGTTACTAGCCAACACCGTAATGTTAGTTAATAAAGATTCTAATCTATAGCATATAGCAACGACGCTGGTCGACATATTACGATGTGTTTTTTTATCCATATCCGTGAATGGTAAGCGAAATTAGTCTTTTGGCCATTATTTTCACGTGATAATATTAAATTTATCGCACAGTTTGTTCTGTGTTCGATCTGATGGCATGAAAGTCGTTTTGATGCGTTCAAAACTTCACACTGTTCTCGTGCCCAGCTTTCTGGGTTGAACCTTTTGAGTTTGTTTGTGTAACGAAGTAATAAGCTGGCGACCTTTTCAGCATGTTTTATTAATCGGAAGATGTTGTAATATTTAATGTAAATAGAGAAGGCATCTGTTATATAATATAATTGTAGTTGCTGGCACCAGTAGTTAATAATAATTAGACAAAAGTAGTCAATATCAATTATAATATTTCATTTTACGGAGTCCGCGCCTCACTACGGAAAGATTCGGTAAGCCCTGTCCACATCAGCAACAATGTCGAAGCAATGTTCGACTTTGTTGCGAAAAATGGCAACAATGTCGAATAAGTTTATCGTAAAATTTAGTCCTTTCGACAAAGTCGAACATATTGAACATGTTCAATTTGTGTCGACTTTGTCGAAAGGACGAAATTTCGTTCGACAATGTTTCATTCGACAATGTTGCTGGTGTGGACTGGGCTTTAGAATTATTAGAAGTGTGATGTCAGACGCAAAGTCAAAAGTCAACGAATTAAAAAAGAGAGAGTGGAAATGTCGAACATATAAAACAATTAGTTGAATAATTATACAGAAATTAACAGCAATTTCTGAGTAATAAGAGCCAGTCGAGTGCTCTGTATGTTGTAAAGAGATAAACAATTATCTCTGGACCACTGTGGTTGGTTAATTTGTCACAAAGTACATATTGAAAGCTCACAGTCAGGTTCGGAATTCGACATCTTCTCCGGCTGATTTGGACGCTGTTTGAAATAACAGTGGAAGTGAAGCTTATTTGTCTGATTTGAAGTACCAAAAAATTACCGTTGCGCAACGTCCCAAGTGAATTTTTGCGTATGAAACATTTGTCTTAAAAGTAATAACCGAAAATTGACGTTATGGGGTGAATGAAATCAACATTATATTTCACGACGGACGCCTAGCCTGTCTTTACTGCGGGATGACTCAGCTCGGCGGTCACAACACACAGCATACAGTCTAGACACACGGGTGAGGAGGGCTGGCTGATTCATCACCACATGCAGTCGAAACGATGCATCGACCCACCCACTCCAGAACGAGTTGCGAGTTCAATGAGTTCACAACAGGTTCTGGAATGACGCCGTTCGCGACTTGATCCGAGTACGTAATGGGTGTGGCACCTGCGGCGGGTCGAGCGTTAATGAGCGGTGAGGGCTGGCGTAGTATGGCGAACGCACGGCGCGAACGTAGGCTTCAGCAGCTGCCGCTTCGGCCTACCGCACGCACCAATTTATCAGTCACCTCTGCGGATCAACAGGGGCATCGTCAGCAGGTGTCCGCCTCGTCTCAAGCTGCGGGGCTCATGCCCCCAATAATAGAAGTATAGCCCATGGCGCCGCAGTGAGCCCGGTTTGCCAAGATTTTTGATGCGCGACGCTATAGTGTTAGCGCAGCATATGCTATATCCCTGTGTCTGTCTGTCTGACCGTCCGTTACAAGCCGGCATTGTAACAAAATGGCTAAAGGTATAGGATTACACACACACACACACACAATACCACAATAGACTGGAGTTTTCTGATGCCAAAGATCTTGATGAAATTCGAATGGGGTAACCCAAAACGGGGCATCAAATGCAGGTGGGATAGATTAAAATTCGATATTTTCGACCAACATCTCGCTATACCCCAGGAACGGTCAAGATAGGGGGCATAGTTACTATAGAAGGCTAATAAAAACTCGTGTGCGCTCTATCGAACGGTGCTATTTCCAATGACTTTGAGTGACCCTATATATTCCAAACCACCCCCATTTTCTACATTTTTCGTCGCCTTTCATATCCTCGTAATCGGTAGACTTCAAATTTGACAGAAACGTTGACCATGGCATGTCCTAGCCCAAGGATGACAAACTACCTCTGAAAAGGGACACGGTCGTGATCACCTAACCCATATTGAAATTTTTGTGTCCAAATCATATTTTTGGAATGGGTGAAACTGGACATTTGAAATTTCGTATGCTGATTGATAGGCTTACTGACGAGTACAAGTGCCCACATGACAGATTACCTGGGAAGTGGCCGTCGCTCGGTCCTCTTCCGGCAGGGTGACGAAATCACAAAGGGAAGGGGCAGTTTTGGGGGTTTCTTCCCCACTGACAATGCATTGTACAGCATAGCATTTTGGACCCATACAAAAACGGCTGAACCGATCGACATGCGGTTTGGGTTGATGACTCGGGTGGGCTCTAGGTACCATGTGTTAGATGGGAGACCCGATCCCCCAAGGGGAATGGGCAATTTATTGGGAAACGTAGCAGCCCGTTGTAAAGTAATAGGACACTCTACGGTGAGCTGTGCAAAAATGGCTGAACCGGTCGAGATGCTGTTTTGGACGAAGACTCGGGTGGTCCCAAGGAACCATGCATAAGATGGGGTGCACATCGCCAAAAGGAAGAGGCAATTCTCGGGATTGTAGGGGCCACTGGCGATCTTCGCTGCAGCGGTTGATGCAGCGTCGCTGCGGCGTTCGCTGCAAAACGGATCACTCTGGGATCATTCAGTATGCCAGGCAAGCGCAAATAGTATTCTGAAAATTTCTGGGCGCAGGCGATGCGAGCTATCGGCTGCGAACGGAGTGGTGGGATTGCACAGCGAGGGCGAAGTATGATATGTACGATTGCCTTGTTGCTTACTGATTTTCGTATTTCAAGGAGCACAATAACTATTAAATATAAACGATTAGCATTAACTGAGAGGCAGACATTTTACTGGCCACCTGATGCATCGTTACCGTTCGTTGTCAAAGCCTGTACGTCGTCCAGCTGCTTGCTGCTAAGCAATATTGAACGAGTCTGCAAACAGACACTGCCTGGATAGCTCTGAAGATGGGATAAGCTGCGCATGTAAGTCAAACGTGGGTGTTTTCGGGTTACGATGTCTCAGCCGATGAGCCATGCAGCTGCGCATAACGGTCGTTTAAGTGCTAAGACGTGGCGGTCCGACCACACCCGAGTCTGTCTGCAATGCATGTACGGGCCTGAATGCTGCGCGTTCTGCCATCCAGGTTGGCTGCCGTGGTGGTCCATGTTCTGTGTGGTTTCCTGCCGCTTGTCTGCAGCAAGCACTTGTATAATATGACCGAACTGATAACGGCATCGTTGCGTAAATACGACAACGAACCGGCACAGCTTACAATGCTTACATCACGGCGACTATCAAAACAGCGTATCCAGTGCAGCTGCTGCAACCGTACAGTAGCGGCCCACCGGCCGCGATTGAAGCTTTTGGATAATACTGATACTGACGAGCAGCCTATTGTATCAACTATATACAGGCTATTATACAACAAAATGACAGCACGAAAACACATCGTTTAGCCGAAATATTAGCTGTAAACACACTGCCGTCCCGCTGAGCTTATCGGCAAGGAAGTCATAACTCATAACACATTAGCCCCCTGCTCCGCGAACTCCACTGGCTGTGTAGTCGGGAGAGAACTCGACTCCGGCTGTGTGTTCTTGCGTTTGGTAACCTTCAAGGCACTGCGCCATCACACCTTGCCAGCAGTCTACGCCGTCAGCATCTCCGCTCCACCACCAGTGACGCTAATCCTTGACCTGGTCGTTGTAGGTCCATTATTAGCCGTTAATATTGTTTTTACCCGCGCGACGCTGTGCTGGCGCGGTATTAGCTATTGCCCTGTGTCTGTCTGTCCGTCACAGGTCGGAGTTCAGAGTTCTGTCAAGACGGCTGAACAGATCGAGATGGTTTTTGGCGCAGAGGCAACCGTCGGCTTATCCTACACTGTGTTGAAAGGGTAGGCCTACCGCCTACTTTCCTCTTGAACTTTGTCCCAAACTCTGGACTCAGAAAATTTCGCAACTGCACGTCGACCGTCGCATGTGTGGTCAACTTAGGTAGACGCGCACACTGAGCGTCCACCGTTGTGTACAACATAACGCAGCGCGTCGCGCAGGTCTGTCTGCGGCAGCTGAAACTTGTTTTTGGATAAGAATGTACCGCGTTAATTCATTCATGCACCGAGTATTTAACTACTTAGTCTGGTTTTTCCCCACGCCATGCTGTTGAGATGATCCATTTTAGACGCGTCAGTTTCTTAATTTAACTGTCTAGTATAGTTATCACCTGTTGCTGTTGTAGGTTCAGTTTTACCGCGCGCGGTATATGCTGTTGTCATGTGTCTGTCTGTCCGACTGTCTGTCACAAGCCGGTATTTACCAAAACGGCTCCACGTAGGATCACAGAAACAACGCTGTAGATAGCCCAGGAATGTCTAGTTTTCTGACGCCGAAGATCTTGGCAAAATTCCAATAGAGTCACCCCGAACGGGGGCGCCAAATAGAGGTGGGGTACCGGTAGGTTAAAATCGGCGATTTTAGACCGATATGTCGCTATATCTCAGAAACGGTGCAAGATAGGTTTTGTCGTTGTGATACTTCTAACAGAGTTGTAGTGGAAGCTGAAGATGGAGTGAATGGTCTGGCAGAGTAGCTGTCATCATCAGTGGCTGTGATAGAGATGGAGCTCTCAACAGATTGTGAATACAACAGCGGGTTTTCTTGTTTTCTTGCGACCATGCCTCTGACCCTGGTATGGGTTCCATTATTACCATCACCCTCTGTACCAGTAATGGTGATATCACCGGTTGACAAAACTCCCTTCATAGCTGACGGCAAGAGATTATGATAATTAGAGTACCGTACAGTTATTCACAACAGACATCTGAGTAATCAAGCGTGACGAGCACCTGGGCGATCAACTGATCGATGGGCGCAGAGAACTGCTAATGTTGTAGTATTTACTACCTGAGTGACGTCACAGGTCAGGGTCCAATGCAACCGATTCATTATAGTGACGAATAGCTCACAATAAAACCCAAATTACAACCACCAGCACACTGCTTAGTTTGTTTGACAACAACAAATATCAATACTTCGCATGTAGCTACACAGTGACTTCTCTAAAAAAATTCACAACGGTTTTCAAACTGTACATTTCGACGTAACATAACGGACTCTCCATCACTGACGCCAAACATCTTGGTAAAATTCGAAAGGGATCACCCCCAACATACAGGAGAGCCAAATGCAGGTGGGATACACTGTATCGGCGACTGTTGACCATCGCTATATCTCAGAAAGAGTACAATATAGGGACACAGTTAGGCTAATAGGAAGTCATATGCAATGTATCGAATGGTGCTATATCCAATGGCCTTGAGTGACCCCTACACCAAATTATCCCCGTTTTCTACATTTGTGCGTTGCCTTGCCTTTCAGATTCAGTGGCACGTGAAGACGGGAATCAGTTATTGTTTCAGTGACGGCGGACAAGATAACATGACGTACGATCACAAGCTGCGGCCTGCGGGTGACGTTTGAACTTCAGGTCCTGCAGCAGGTTCATAAAGCTGAAAGCTGCTCGTTCACTCGACGACACCAGACCGCTCGTTCGGTCGCAGACGGCCGCTTTATCGCTTGCACAGCTGTGAAGTGTTCGCCGCCGAGCGGACCTACGCTCTCCCTCCGTGCTCCATCCCCACTCGCTTTGATCGACTCCACACGAGCACGTTCGCCGGATGCATTCCTTCTACTGGCTTTCACCTGCTTAACGTCCAAGGTCGCGGCCGCAGACCGCAAAACTAGCCGCAGCGTTCTTTCGATCCCGGCCGATGCGTCTTACGTCTTGTTCCGCTGATTCAATGTTCCACAAATTTATATCACAACTTGTAATATGTACCTCTTATTACGCGGCCCTTCCATATGACCCGTATTACGCATTATATACATATTTATTACCCACGCCTGCATAGCCGCCAGCGTGGGTATTGCGTTCAGTCGCGTCTGTCTGTCTGTCTGTGACCTGTCTTTGTCCACGCTCTAAAAGGAAAACGGCTTGAGCTATCAACACCAAACTTGGTATGCATATACTCTATAGCAGTCGCTCGGCATGCATTGACCCAGAGGTCAAAAGGTCAAAGGTCAAGGTCACGCTGTTACGAAAACCGTCACGGTCGCACGGTGGTCGCTAGTGACGTGTGCTGCTACGGCCGTGTGTTGCTGCTGCCGGCGTGGATCTGCGTGTCGATTCGACTGCCTACGTTTTCTAGTTCGACATGAAGTCAGAAACGCGGAAACGATATCCGACAGTTCAGTAATGATGCTGATAATCCATCGTAGAAAATTCATACTTGGGCAGCTGGCTTTATTACGTCATTATGCGAGTTCTCACGGTATTCGTGTATATACAAGCCTAGTGCTGACGTCAAAAGTCTCTTAAAACGTCCGCAGAGGACAAAAAGTTCACCAGCTAAATGCGTAATAATTAACCAAATCAACGCATATTACTCGGCTATCCGATGTGTCGCAAGTGGCAGCCAGTAAGAAGTGCTGTTTAGCTTACGTATATAGACCAGCGGACAACTTTCTCGACGTTCTTTTAATCAGAATTACGCATATTTCGCTATTGGACGTTAACGAAGTAAACGCAGGCTGGATACAGGATTTTGTAGCTTGTTTAATGTTTTACTGTATCTGTATCTCGCGTTACTTCTGGTATGCGCTGCCAAAACGTGTAAAATGAACGAAAGGGAGCGCTAAAATTGCAGGATTGGTTATTGACGGACTGGACAACAAAGGACTGGACATTTATGGACTGGACAATGAGTGACGGACGGATTGTAACTACACTCCCAGGACGATCATGTCTTTTGTGTTTCTCGTCGAAACACCGAACACCAACACTGTAACGTTAACCCTATCACTAACCCTAGCCTAAGCCTAACCCTGTCGCCATGGCCGCACGCGATAAAATGGAGGGATGATTTCCAACTGCAACGACGCCTGCGACTAACTACTACAGCTGATGACAGCCGATCTCTAAGGATCTGATGCGTCTGTCAAATGCATCAGATCCTTAGAGAGGGATGTCGCTCGCCATCTGTTATGTTCAGTAGCACAGCCACGGTTGAACGAGTGATGAGGGATAAGTGCCCCTAACTCCAATCCGGCCGGGTCATGACAATCGTATAGGGAGGTGTGTCATTTCAGACCAAACGTCGTGGTAGATAAAAATAATCGGATAGCAAAATGCATACAGTGTTTTATATGCAACCAGCGGCCTCCTGACAGGGAAGATATGCACTACGCGTATATCCGTTTTCCGCCGGGGCTCCGCCCTGGACCCCGATGGGAGTCTCACGAAGCTCTTCAGAGTTCAGATACCTTGTCCTTCGCCCAACCCGTCACGACTTCGGCACCTCGTTCTCGGCGCCTTTAGTATGCACCTCCGTCGGCCCTCATCTTCACGTTTCCGCGCACCAGTCCACACCCTGAAGACGATTGACCAGCGGCACAGGAACTCTTTGCACACCGTGAAGGGAAGGAATAAGCCCAGGGTGGGATCACATGCAGAAGCATCAGCTGGTCCTGTTTGAGTTCGCAAAACTGTTCATATTTCATGCGAAATTCTCGGTCAGAACAAACTATTCTGAGCTTTAGTGGCTTCGCCCAGAACCCTCGCCCCATTATGCAAGAACTCACATATACTGGTCCCACAGGATTTCGTGCCCAGAGCTCGTCCAGTTGTGTCCGCTGTCCCCTCGTCGTTTCTAATGGTCAATAACATGATAACAGTCGGATGCATAAGTGACGTCGTTCGTTTCGTATATTTGGATTATACAAATCAAGTGAGACGCCCTCTGCCGTCATGATTACATACTTATTAGCAGACTCCAAATTGGTCACCATCGCTTAACACACTCGCACTTATTGTCTGCCAACGTTTGAGTCTTGCGGACTTCCACTGACTTTATATTCTTATCCATAACTTTTCATTTTCATGGCACTGAATAGCCTATAATG
>Ga0209363_1001851_pt1 | contig 10611 bp, 7 predicted proteins | sample WorMetexBAHAMAS3_FD_187385 | JGI IMG/M metagenome (GOLD analysis project Ga0209363, IMG submission 187385) | Marine gutless worms symbiont microbial communities from Max Planck institute for Marine Microbiology, Germany - Inanidrilus exumae... | ecosystem: Host-associated > Annelida > Digestive... | reverse complement strand
AGAGGGACCGCGCGACTCCCACGGCATAAATATTCTATAACAGCAAGGTGGACTGTAGCATATTCATAAACTCAAGACTGAATGCGCAGTACTTGGCTAGCTATCGTCTAATTGGTTAAACGAAGTTGGTTCTCTTTTTTAGTATTTTGAAGTACGTACGTGCCATATCGTCGTAAAAAGTTGACGTTTGCTATCTCATCTTCTGATGAGTTCTTGTTTTATTTTTTTGCGGAAGCAGCTTCTGTCACGTACATGTATCTCAACGGACATTGTCAAAACTTTACCATATGATATACCTGAGCCCTAATATGCTATGTTTCTTTCCTGGAAACGCCCCCTAACATGAAAGAAGTGCAAAATTTCGCTCCACTACCGTCTCCACTGTAAGTATCACGGATGCTACAGTGCTGTCATACACGCAGAACACAGAACGTTGCTAACGTCACGTGATGCATGCTGCCTGCTGCAACGCAATTTCTCACATCACCGATCATGGTGAAATGCCACTGAGGTTAGCCCGCTGTGCATGGAGCCCCTACACGAGGTAGAAAAATGTTGCCACGTTCGACCAACGTCTCTTGGAACGAGATAGGAATACAGTTACTAACGAATGCTAACGGAAAGTCGTAAGCGGTCTGCCGAATGGTAACATTGTAAACAAGACAACCGAGGATAACAGACTTCGTCCCTGTGCACATGAGTGCAAAACCACAGCGGCCATTTGTTGGCGTACGCACGATCTCGTATTCCATACGCTCCATTATGCGAAGGAAAGCAAAGTAAAGTAAATGTCGATTTGCATAGCGCATCGTCGTAAATCACCTTTAATGCGCTCAGGAATGGCACGTGCTAGAGGATCACACAGTTTTACCTGCCACCCAAACGTTTATCCACGAATGGAATGAACCATTCTGCCGTTACTCCGTAAGCATTCACCAGATGGCGTCACCCGAGCAAGGTGACGCGCATCCGATTACAGCTCACTATTCATTTATCGACCTCAAAAGGATGAAAGGCTGAGTTGGCCTAGTTGGCTGACCTTGTAGCGGACGATTTACCCACATAAGTGGTAACCCATCAGCTGCAGGTCGAGCGTAAAACAAGGACAGTTAGCCGGTCACAGACCGACGTCATACCACTGCACCACGCAACCAACTAAAACATAAAACATGACGTCATCCACAAAACCGGAAGTGTGCAACGTACTACATTGTCGTCAGAGGCGGTACGAGCTGCGGGCAGACATGTACAGGAATATTTCGTGAAGTTTGTTCATGTTGTGTTTTAGACCGAGAGACAGACAGACAGACAGACAGACAAGCTGATCGCAATACTTCGCACCCCTACTGGGGGCAAAGTGATAAACTTGGGTGACCCTGACTACCGGTAGCCACCAATTGTTGTAAATTTTAAGACATTTCAGTCAAGTCTCGCATATAGGTTGACGGTGATTATACTGACTAGTACCAGTCAACTGAAAATAAGTAACCCGTAAGGAGCGTGGTCGGGGTAACAACCCCTTTTATTTCGGAAACAAATGGGAAAATATTGAAGATGATACGAGATAGAGACATAAAGGCAACGTAAAACTAACTGAAAATTATGTGTGGCTTATCGAACAGTGACATTACCAGTGACCTTCGGCAAGGTCACCAGCAGTCACGTACAGTGAAAACGTACAACTTCTTAAAAACGGTGCAACAAAGCCATGGTTACCACGGACCACAAAAGCGCCGTCCACACCGGCAACAATATTGAAGCAGCATTGTCGAATGCTAAAAGTTAAACGATTCTTTCGACAAAGTCGAATATTGCCTCGACATTGTTGCCGTTTTTGGTAACAATGTTGCCGGTATCGCCAACAATGTCGAACGAAATTTCGTCCTTTCGACAAAGTTGAAACAAATTGAACATGTTCAATTGTTTAGACATTGTCGAACGGACAAAATTTCGTTCGACATTGTTGCCAAAACCGGCAACAATATCATAGCAACATTCGACTTTGTCTAAAAGACGAAATTTTACGATAAACTCGTTGGACATTGTTGCCGTTTGTGGCAACAAAGTCGAATGTTGCTTCGACATTGTTGCCGGTGTGGACGGGGCTTAATAGGAAATGACGTTGTACGGTCTATTGAGTGGCGCCATATCTGATTGTGCCGTTTTATATGCCTACAGCGTGTAACACCAGTGGCATGATGCCTCGACTGTGGATTATCGTTCACTGACCCCGCATTAATTTCATAAGCAGATATCTGGCGGTCTCGCCGTGGTTATAAATAGAGGTGCAGTACATCAACGACTGTTCGTGATGCAAGCGAGAGAAAAGGTTGTGATCGTTCGCCTTTGTTACGTGTAAAACTTCGTTCGTGGTTGTCACGGTCAAAACTACGTAAGATCGGGCAACAATTGGGTCGGAAACTGACACGCACGTGCTTTGGAAACATTTCAGTTATCCACGCCAACGGCAGTCGCAGGGTAAGGTCTTCACCGGCGTTTGTCTGTCTGTCTGTCTGTTTATCTCAAAACCGTCCAGCTAGGATCACCAAACTTGACATAGAAATTCTCCATCATTCATGAGTCTCGGAAACCCATCTATTAGGGGGTCAAAAGGTCAAAGGTCAAGGTCGTAAGGCACAGAAAACTCCCGTCGCGGGTTTTTGCACTCTTAAGAGTGCTGGCTTCTTCTAGTTGAAGCTGTTTTAATACCAAACTTAAAATACGGACAGAATGCATTAAAGCTAAAATACATGGTAGTGCTTAATCTAGAAAAGCACTGTTCAGTGTCCAGCAGCGAGTGAATCCCATGTTAGCGTGCGTGGCTGAAGCTGGTAATGTGTCGACGCCCTGTCAGTATTACCATGGCCTCCAGCGCTCGCGTGATACGATATGTCATCGCTCGTCAGCGTCATCGTCATCAAATAATCAACTTGTCCGCCACTGGCTTCTCCTTTTTGACGACTCGCACGGCTCCGATGAATCGACACTCGACTCTAAATAGCACCGGAAGAAACCGAATTCCACATTACTCAGTGAGTCAGCGACGACGATGCTGAGCAAACGTCATACCGAGACCAGCTCATATCCGTTGAACAATATCAGTTAATTAACACATGACATTCGAATGTAACTACGGAAGAAGCCAGCACTCACAAGAATGCAAAGACTCACCGACAATTTTTTCTGTGACTCGTGACCTTAACCTTTGATTTTCTGACCCACAAATAAATGGGTTTTCAGAACTCATCTTGGAACATTTCTATGTCGATGCATCGGCTTTTGAGGCCGTGCAGAAAAACATCGTCTTTTGAGACATCGTGCAGAAAAACAGACAGACACACAGATAAACGGAGACAAAAGATCCTAGCCAGCGACTTCCGTCGGCGTGGGTAACCAGACTTCCAACTAGATCTTTCTGCCCGCCAGCCAAGTTTGGAAAAATCGAATGAACGTCACAATAGTTGATCAAACGGTAACGTTTGTTATAAATTACCATCATTGTCATCAGCAGCAAAAATTCGTACCATTAAGAAGTGAGTGACCTGTTACCATATAGAAGCCAAACAATTATTTTAAAAGTTAGCCTGTTACATTATAGTACGATTTTTGGAGTGAACTAATCAAAAATTAATTCAAGGACCACTACGCCTACCGCACGATAATGAACAAACTAGAAAGGCCTCATCACTCGAGGTCGCACTGACCACTTTTCGGCTGTGTTACTTATTTACAGTTTCCAATAAAAGTCTGCGTTTTTGTTCCACGTTAATGAAACTGGTTTTCAAGTTTTACTTCAACTTTTAGCCGAAAAAGGACATTTTTTCAATGAACCCAGCATTAAATTTGTAACAAAGTACGGGTTTAAAATTAAGGATGCCACCACATCTTAAACGTATCGCTACACTACCTTGTAATTTATAATTAATCACAATACGGCGATGCTTGTTTTCCGACATCAATATTTCCCAAGTAATGTAGCAGCGCGTTTGATGTGAAGTGGGATCTTTCGTAATCGGTTTACAAATAAGAAGCTCAGCTATCGAAAAGGGACCGCGTGACGCGCTGTGACGGTTGAAATATTGCATAATTGTACGAAAAATTCCGTTTGAAAAGGGTTTTAATATGTGAGTGATATTCAAGGTCACCAAGGTCACTCAACGTCACGCAGGTGACTATAAGTTATCCACCCTGCGGAAGGCTGCCATTACTGTCCGCCAGGCCTGCCGTTACCGTCCCAGCCGCAAAGCATCACCGCCCCTTGGCCGGTACCAAGTTATACTGCTTGGTGACAGAGGCCATAGGTGTGAAAAACTTGCCCAAGGTTGTTACGCAGCTTTAGCCCGTGTAGGATTTGAACCCACTACCTGTTGATTGCAAGTCCAACGCTCTACCCGTTGCGCCACCGCGCCACCTAGATAGATAGATAGATAGATAGATGAATATGCCAATAAAATCCACACACCTGCGCAGATCCATAATGGCTGAGTTGATTCAAACCAAATTTTGAACGTCCACTCCCTGGGCGGACGTATAGGTGATACATTTGAAACTGTATCCAGATTGGTTCAGATGTTTTGGGATAGGGTGCAAAATTTGGCCTCTGCCATTGACTTTAGCGAAATACGTGTGATGAACAACATATTTGTCCTTCACAGTATTAACTGCGGGTATTTTTTCAATTACCTTTCAAATGTAATTTTTTGCAGGACCTTCGGATAAGCACAAAATGAACTTATATGCAATACAATACAATAGAATTACTATTTGCATAGCACTGAAGACCACAAGGCCGCTTGGACTGCATGGCGTAATGCAGTGTTTTGTGAGACGCGGCGTAATAAAGGCCGGAAGCTAATAACTGAATCCCACTTCGTCGGATTCACCGACGCAAAGCAGTATCGAAGCGTTATCATGGGACCGACAACGATGCGTCGAAATGCGATTTCATCGTCACCGTAGTGGCAATTAGGTCTATAGACATACGGTCTCTTGCTCCGACTTGATCTTCGTTATATATTCATTGCGTTCGACGTTCGTCCACTGCCGTTCTCAGAATGATCCTTCTCGGTATACGGCTGGGCGTACAAACATATCACTTCTTGTTAGTCTGCGATATTATCATTTGCACCGAAGTAACACAGGATACGCGATCATTAGTGTCAAACGCCGCTGACTTGTAAATTTCTCGTGTAGTCCACGACGGATAAGCGTACGTCAATTCTGAAGCAACAGCGTAAGCCGTGTTCAGAGCGCCCGACCCGACTCACCGAGAACAACTGTCAGTTGTGACACAGTTTTCTTGTCGCCGCGTGATAATCAACGTCAGTATTGTGATGAAATTTATATGACATCATTAACTAGATTGAAAGTACTCTGAGAGAGTACAACGCCCCGCAAAAGCAAAATTTGGGTGTTTTTGTCGCCAACACTTGGCAACACGTGCCACACCTACTATTAGAAGTATAAAATGTAAACAATCGCCGGTTTACGGAGTTTTCGACCGTTACTTCCACATACCTCTACCGATCGTAACGAAACACGAACTTGGTCTTCCCTTTCCCCCTAGGAACCTTTCCATAACATTTGCGTAAAGCCCATGGAAAAGATTTGAATTGATTCTATTTGTAAAAAAATCGAAACTAGACATCGCTTTGGCCGTGAATTTTAGGCGATCTATAATCATTGCGGAGTTATGACGGCCTGAAGTCGCAAGACTTGAAAATTATGTGAGCAATTTTTGCGTTTTTAAAACGATCCCTCTCAAACTGTCCCTACTGCGCGGATCGCGCCCAAAATCTGTGAAGGCCAGCTCCGTAGGCTGGGACTTGCTATGATCAACATGTACACCAAATTTAAAGTCTCTAGCTTAAACCGTACCAGAGATATCTTAGGGGGACTAAAAATTTAAAACGGGTCACTTGACGTGTCCATTCAAGCCCATTTCAGGGCCGGTTTGTCATCTGTAGGCTGGGACTTGCTATGTTCAACCCACGTATTGAATTTGAAATGTCTACGATTACCTGCAACGAAGAAATGAAAGGCAACGCCAAATGTCAAAATTTTCGTTTTCAGCCACCCATTGGGGGACTTAGGAGTAACGCACAAGGTTCATCTGTGGCTCGATGGAAAGCGCGTTGTCGACTTCCTATTAGCGATAATTGAATTTTTTTCGCTAGCTCTCACGGCTGCGGTACTATTAAGCGAAATCTGTCGAAATCGGCGTTTTCTGACGGGGTGGGTCACTTTGAGCGCAAATTTTAGGTAGATGGGGACGTCACCCGCAATCCACCTATGGACCATTAAATAGAGGAATAATGTAGCTACAATATTGCTGCTGGAATTTTTCACATGAAGAAACTTTGCAGCAGACTTTTTTCGACAAAAGTTGAAATTTACTAAAAAATAGCAAAATCGCTTTTTGTGCCACCCTGTGGGGAACTTAGCGGTAACATACACGTTTAATCTATGGCTCGTTGGAAAGCGCGTGGTCGACTTCCTATTAGTGCTAATTGAACTTTTTCGCTAGCTCTCACGGTTGAGGCGCTATGAGCGGACAATGGTCGAAATTGTGCTGTTTGAAATGAGAATAGGTCAATTTGAGCGCAAATTTCAGGGGGAAGAGGGGGTCGTCCACCAACGACGTTTGGCGTCAGAAAACTAGAGTCCCTGTGCTATCACGTGGCGTTGCTTTTGCGTGATCCTACGTTTAGCCGTTTTGATACAATACCGGCGTGTGACGCACAGGCAGACAGACAGACACACTATGGTGGCTATTACATGCGCATCGCTAGCGCCGCGAGGGTAAAAAATGAAAAAAAGCCGTAGGAGAAATAGCTAAGACGATGGGTTTAACTCCCGATGCGGTCAATAATTCGACGTTTACAAAATTAATGGCAATCAAAGCTAACGCCTTCTTTCGTTTTGCCGTCATGTTTAATGTTGGCAAACACGGGCCGTCCTGGAAATTTGATCATTGTCAACAAACTGGTACATTATGACTTCCCCACTGCAACGAGACGGTATGGTACGAATTGATAAGGTACACAGCAAAATATAAAATATCATCACTAAACAAATAACAAACCACTGTAAACTAGTATTTTTCGTCTAAATATATTAAGAAAAGCACATAGGTGGAAAATTCATACTTTTGACGATATCTACATTTTAGCTAAAAATCCTCCAAAGAACAATACACTTAACGTTTGATCATAACTTTGGCAAATGTAGACCGATTTTCAAAATTCTTTTACTGACAGATTTTCAAGGAAACTCTCTATGTAGGCTAGTGTAGTAGGGCCTTCCACTTCACCTTAACTGTGTTGCTAATAGACCGAAATCTTTTTTGCAAGACAACATGTATTTATGGCCGAAGCATTCATATGATCACTGCACCTGTACCTCGTAGCACCGTTAACACATCGCTCCGTACAATATACAGTAAGACGCGAAATCGATCATGTCTCCCTGCACGACGTTCAGACCGATGGTTGGTTGTACAAGGTCGAACACAGCGACAACTGGGCGCAGGCCTAGTATAAGCGTGCGTAGTCGTGATAAAGTCATAAAACAAAGCAACTGTCTTCTCCATCTCGCATTTTGCTCAAGAGACTGCGTACATCTTGCTCAGCGTTGGCAACCGTCTGTGACTTTGATTAGTATTTTAGGGAGTGCTAGGAGTGCGAGGTATTGCGATCAGCGAGTCTGTATGTGTTTGTCTGTTTGTCTATCTGTCAGTTCGGATATCTCAAAAACCACGTGTAAAAAATACACGAAATTTTCTATACACGCTAACGGTGACCGTGGCTCCTGCTAGCTCCTCTGACGACGATGCAGTGTTATGTACTTCCGGTTTTGTACATGACGTTATGTTTCCACATAATTAGGATATTATATAGGCCTACAAAAGTTCTATAACCACATAAATCATGGCTTGACTCGGTAGCATCAGCATTGAGCAGTAGCGCCACCTGGTGAACGGCAATGAAAAGCTGACTGCACACCAGGGGTGAAGTGTGATAACTCCGAGTGCCCTGTTTGAATGCATCAGTTAAAATTATGAATGACGTATTTGTTCTTATTCGTCTGTAAGCACATATTCCAGCCAAGGTGTGCTATGTTTCCAATATAATTACTTCGACGACCTGGACAAGGGTGCGATCGAAGTATTACGAACAGCGTGTCTATATATCTGTTTGTTTGTCTGTCTCTCTGTCTGCCCGCTCCTCGCATATCTCAAAAAACGCACGTCCAAATTCCACCAAATCTTCTGTACATGTCACATTTGGCTGTAGCTCGGTCCTGTTCTGACGGCAACGCAATATCTTCTGTACTTCCTGTTTTGTGGATGATTTCATGTTTTCACATAATGCAGTGAGTGTGCCAGAATCAAAAACGACGCGTACGTTTCATTCAGTTTGCCAGACGGCGGCACTGGAGACGAAGTTTGCCTTTTTCGACTGCATCTTGTTGAGTTTTGAAAGGTTTAAAATACCGGTAGCTGAAATGACATTTAAGCTTATAGGGCCTGAGTCACTGGTAATGGCGTTATTCGATATATTACACGTTATTCCTATTATCTTCCATTTGCCTGCTTTTACCGTTTTCGGAATATAGTCACCAGTTTATGGACTATTAAATTACGTGACTGCGTATATGCGACGTATAGAAGAGCAGAAATAATGACTGCAACACAACTTCCTATCGCTATAAATTCGAAATTCATATATGCATTGACATTGAGAGTGCTCCAGTAGCTGCAGTGACCTTTAAAAGTTACTTACGATCATCAAAATTGACAAGTGTTCAACAGAACATAGTATCGTTTACGAAATTTTCTTATCATATCTGTATTCAATGCCTCCGCATTAAGGATGTATCCGTCGAAATATTGTTATTTATTTATTTGTTATCACGCCAGATGGCAGCCAGACATACAGTTATGCAATATACACACGACACAGCTATACAAAAATTTATAAAAACATAAAACAACACAGAAATAATATGACTCAGTATGTGTTTGCCAGTTTGACTATCTGTCTGCTCGGACATCTCAAAAACCACATGTACAAACTGCATGAAATTAAAGCAACAAAATTCATGTGCAGAAAATAACAAAATCAGAACGGGTGCAGCTGGAAGACGGTCAAAATAATATTCCGGACGTCACGCGTGCGATGTTTCAACAGATAGAGAGACGGACGGAAGGACGGACAGAATTACAATAGCATATCGGTATTTACGATCTCTTATGCACCACCTGTTGCGTTGGCAAACAATGGCGACAGTGCAGAAACGATGACAATGCAGTGTTCTGTATCAGCCTCCTTAGTCGCTGAAACAATATGGCTTACTGCATGCCAGGGGGACAGACGATACGAGTTTCTTCACTTCGTTAAGCTAGCTGAAACCAGTGCTTATTGCCCCAGGTATACAATACAGTACAACGTAATACTAAATTGATTTGCTTGGTCGGCGCCATACGCCACAAGGTAAATCGGAGGTGCCAAGGTTATCACTGTCGGTGACGCGGTGAGTCAGCGCAGTTAAAAAGGTGTGTCGTAAAAGCACGCTAAATTCACAACATTTTTGTAACCTGAGAATCATTTATCGCTGTCTAAAATCAGACGAATCAACGATAGCTTATATACTAGAAATTATACGCTTCAGATCAACAAAAGAAACTAAAAAAACCCATTCGATAGTATTCGTCTAAGGTTTGTAAGTATGCAAATATTACACGATACGCGTATTTCGTTCCATTTTTATTCGACAACGATATATCTTCGAAATCATATATCATTATACTTCTGTTCAAAAGTAACTGACAATGCACACACAATGGCTAACGACAACATGCATTAACAGAGCTTGACCGACAAGGCTCCGATGGAGCACTTACTGTCGTCTACAGATAAAAATGAAAAACAAATTAAACCCAGTAAATAATACAAACAAAGCAGAAACATGTTAAAACGAAAAAGAAATTTAAGAACATTTGGTAAAACAGTTAATAAACAAGTATTCACAAGAATGTTATGGTAAGTTTAAATTACAAAGTAAAACATATGAAGAGCTTCGCTCAACTGCAGCTTGACCAGCTGGTAAGAAGGAGTTTTTGTTACTTTCGGACGCAAAAGCCGTATACGCTGAATCTGCCAGTATAACGACGGCGTGTACTAACACGTTCGCGCTATTGGTTGCATAAACTGTAGATAGCGCCGCCGTACACGGCGTATTGCTTTTAGGTACAGAGCAATAAAGCTCGGCGTAGACGCAACGTCGTATATACACGTAAGCGGCAGCAGCCGCCGCAACCGGCGAGAGAGCGTTCGCGACGTCAAATGCACGTGACGGGACGGGCGCTCGTGCGATAGATAGAAACTGCGCGTGTCGACATATGCCCGACCTCCAACACTTCGATTTGTTCTGGATTTGTTTTTGTACAACGCGCTGTACAACAAATCGAAGCAACGGAGATTCGGCTTCGATGTTGCAGCTGATCGCAGCTAAGTTATTTTTCCGACAACAAGACATACACTGCAAATTCACAACATCACGACAAATCCGCAACGAATTCACAACGAATCGAAGTAACTGAGTTTGAGC
>Ga0209363_1001849_pt1 | contig 10613 bp, 5 predicted proteins | sample WorMetexBAHAMAS3_FD_187385 | JGI IMG/M metagenome (GOLD analysis project Ga0209363, IMG submission 187385) | Marine gutless worms symbiont microbial communities from Max Planck institute for Marine Microbiology, Germany - Inanidrilus exumae... | ecosystem: Host-associated > Annelida > Digestive... | reverse complement strand
CAAACAAACAGTAAACGATATATCCACACCTTGCCTATCGGCATGTGTGGATAACAACACAAAATAAACAAAAAATTAAAATGAGGTTTGGTTTTGGTCATTTTTACCACCTCTGGCTCTGGCCTGAAAACGGAACGGGCTAAATTCTCAAATGAGTGGATAGGTAAGGAAGTAAGTCCAGTAAGCAAACAGACGATTTATATAGCACCGTAATCAAGAAACGAATAAGTGCGCATTGCAACCCCGGAGTCTGTATAGAGCGTGCATCTGCAACAAATGTGTCAACTCTTGTTATGTGTTTGCCACGTAATTCATGGCTGGACACGTGTTAGGCTACATCGTCGCAGTAGACTATGCGCTAAAACGGCCCCGTCTAAATCCGCCACTGCCATAGAGCCTTCTGCGACAGGGCTACACGTTACTTGAAGCGTTTATCAGAGCGTGGCGTGAATATGGTAGGCCAACCCCACGCTAATGACATATTGAATAGTGTGTACGCAACAGGACGATAGCGCCGTGCTAGTAAGCGTGCATTCATGACGTTCATCGTACACGCGATCACATTATAACCGGAGATTTTTTAGCCTACAGCTCCACACAAAACGTGCTTCGCCCGGGGGTAAAGGCAGATTCTCACCTCATTATTTCATTATTTTTCGTTTCTGGGCCGTGCGCTAGATTAAGCTGGCCATCTCGTCAGCTTTTGAGCGCACGTAAATCTACTGTATCGTATCGTATCGTACCTCTGCCGAATGACATCTCCTCTCCTCTCCTCTTTTAATTAAAAAAACATGTCAAACGCAAGTGATACCACCAGATACCACCGTACCACTCACTATGTGATGCCATTATGGCGTGTGAGTTTCCCGTAGCGGCGAGGCTAAGTTGTTGCCATCTGCTATATACACTGTTTACTTTACTTAAATTTTGTGCAGTTCGACACAAAAATATAGGCCTATGCATTGCACTGCGAAAGTGAAATATTGAAGAACTAATAGCGGCGGCGGCACCGGGTGTGCAAAGGGGGCAGGTTCGTCCTGGGTCGCAGTCTGCATACGTGGCCATTTTATCAAAATCGGTTCATGCTTGGCAACGTTATAAATTGCGAGCCAAAGGCGGAACTTATCTGGATACAGCGCAGATTGTAGAAAGGTCCGCAATATGTCTGAAAGTCAATGAAGGTCATCGGCATGTATTCAATACATCGCAAAATGACTGGCATTCCACAAAGAAATAGCAATAGGCGCGAGTAGGTATGATGTTTAATTTTTCGTCGGTACAGAGGACAGTATTTATGAGTCTTTAGCCGATACAGATTCAAATTTTCTTATTATCATTGGGCGCCTGGCTGCGTGGTCATAGGCGCTATGAAAACTGTTTGTTACTGGCCCGCCTACACATAGTGTAGAGGGGCAGGCTAACCTTAACGGTCGTCGTCTGTAACACTCCACGGCGGGCCTGAAGGCGGCTTCGCCCGCGTAGGCCAGGCGATGACGTCACGCCGCCTCCAATCTAATTATAACTCCACGGTAACACTGTACGGCGGACCAGTAGTGTTACGTGCCGTTAGGGCGACACCTTGTTTCACTTAGCTTGTATAATGTATTAATAATATTAATAAGAAGTGTCCAAAGTAGGCTAATTTGGGAAAAGGCCGCATCGTCGTAATGTTACCGCTCGCGGCGACGAATAGGCCTACATAATCTACATTTGTCCGCCGCGTTCGCTGAACAGGCACATTCTCCCGTGTCGGCAGGTGAACAGTATGCATTTCACTCATGCGTAGGTACGGTACAATGAGCCGCCACATCCCTTAAAAATGCCCCTTCCCATGAGGATCTGGACTCCCATCTAATACATGGTTCCTTGAACCCATGAGTCAGCTCCCAAACGGCATCTCGATCGGTTCAGCCGCGTGCGCTGCACAGGCACATTCGCCAGCGGCGGCAGGCGAACAGTGCAGAATGCACTCATGATCAGATACGTTACAATGCCCGTGCCCCCTCAAAAGTGGCCCTTAACGTGGTAGGATCGAGATCCCGGCCATCTAATGTGGCTCTTCGGGCTCACATGATCTCGTCAGCCACCAAAACGGCATCTCGATCAGTTAGTTCAGCCGCTTTAGCACAGCTCACCCGAGTGCCCACCATACACAGACAGACACGCAGACTACGCTCAGTGGCGCTTCTACGGGACGGCATAGGCATGGCCCCCTATAATTTGGGTTTGCCCCCACTTTTTCATAGACTAGTCTTATAAAGCGCCATATATACTACGGGGGTAGTTACTCCGCAAGTCGTGTAATTTGACTATACAGTAAAACTGTTCATACACACATACTCCGAGTCTTTGCCCCCACATTTATGTTGGCCCAGAATAGTCCCCCACCTTTTGAGTGCTAGAAACGCCGATGACCACGCTACGTGCGACATCTGTAGCAATAGGCCGCATCTATGCATTGTGTCGGCAAACCGGCCTAATAGCACGCGAGGTGCATATACTCATACGGCCATGTGTTTTTAGTTTACTCCGCTACTCCGGTTACCTGTCTGCACTCTGTGTGCATGCATCAACGTCGGCGACGTGACGTCATCGTGTCACGTGACCGGCTCAGCCGCAGGCATCATCGTATTCGGTGGTGATGGCTCATGCTCGTGGGTGGTGACTGACCTACGTACCCGTTGTCGCGGATAATGATAACAATTCCGAGCGGCAGCTGTTGGCTGCTGCAGTTCAGAGACAAGACTATACGGGGCCCGGGGGCCAGCTTTTCAACCCCTTGAGTTAACATTTCCATTTCAGAGTCCGTGAAATTCGGTTGTCGCTTCCTTTACATCGTATCACACAGTCATATCGAACTACTGTGTACACGAAAGTAAACAGCAACCGTAAGTTAGTCCCGTACGGGACTGACGGTCGACTCTTCGCAACTGACGTTTCTGCCAAGTTCAGTCACGTGACACAAAAAAACTAGGACAAACATAAAAAATCCGGCCTGATGAAATTTAGATATTGTGCCCTGTGGTCAGTTGCCAGCTCCCATTGTAGCCTAAATGGCGGAGATAGCGTTTGAAATGGAAGAATTTCCAACTTTAAAGGGCTCGTGACCTTGATCCTGACCTCGGATCGGGTCATACCGCATACCGTCATGCATCACTCATCGACTTCTACCTACACGCCAAATTTCACTGAAATCGAAGAAACTTTTGTAGACGGACGGACGTATACTAGGACGGACGAACGGACATTTGAGACCTACTTTTTATTAGGTCGACTCAGACTTAACTTTTCACATGAGATGATCTTAAGGCAGACATGTCCTAGCACAAATCTTAAGACACTGTCTGTGAATCGGGCCCTAGTCATACAGCGAATGTCATGTAAGTAAGTAAGTAAACGGTGTATAGCAGTTTAGCATCAACTTAGCTCTTCACCGCTACGGGAAACTCACATGCCATATGGGAATGGGATCACAGTGTTACCTGCCACCCGACAGAGGTGAGAATCCCGCCTTTACTCCCAGCCAAAGCAAGTGCTCGATTTAGAGATGCCGGAGGGATGCAAGGCTGAGTTGACCTATGTTACGTGAAAGCCGACCGGCCGGGAATTTAACCCGCGACCTGTAAATCGCGCTACCGCTGAGCCACTAACACTTGACATTAGTTTAGTTACACTGACGCCAGTGGCGTAACTTTGGTCTGACAAGAGAGGGGGACCAGGCAAAATTTCTGACATAGTGTACTTATAAAGTGGGGGGTCTGTCCTCTCACTCCAAAAAGTGGGTGTCCGGACCCCCGTCCTCCCCTAAAATTACGCCCATGCCGACGGGAGTCGCGAAGGTAGGGTTTTCACCGCCGTTTGTCTGTGTGTCTACTTCATCCGCACGATATCTAAAAAACCGATGCAGCTAGGGTCGCCAAACTTCACACACAAATGTTCTACAAATAGTCATGGGATACCATATATTTTGGGGTCAAAATGTCCAGGTCACTGGGTCTTTGCACTCTTGTGAGTACTGGCTTCTTCTTCTAGTTAAACATAGCAGCATTGGAACCATGTTACAAACCTGCACGTAATGATCCAGTGAGACTGGTACCTGGCCTAGAGAAAGTTTTTTTGCCTCAGTAGACAGTGTCAGTGTAGAAATGTGGGGGCCATGTTCAGTACAAATGTGAGGCAAGGCCCCCCCCCTGCCCTTACATACTTCCTATTTCACCTTCCGCTGTTTATCGACGTCGTTCAACGGGTGTAGCGACGGACATGATGCAGGAAGTATCCGAAAGAACCAGAAGAAGTGGTCATAGAATTTCGACAAAAGGCCGCATCGCAGGGGCGGATTTTTCACAGCGGGAAAAATTTAACGTGACACCGGCCCGACGGGAGCTTACTTTGCCAGTTCGGCGTACTGAATGATCCTTTTGCAGCGAAGACTGCAGCAGAAACTGCCAGTGTTTTTAAATGGGCTGGACGACCCTCAAATATATTGCCCCTTCCCCTTGGGGATCTGCACCCTCATCCAATACATGGTTCCTTGGGCGTACCCGACTCAGTCCTCCAAACGGTATCTCGATCGGCTCAGCCGTTTTTGCAGGGCACACGAACGTGACCAATAGACAGACAAACATACAGACAGATAGTCAAACCACGCTACTCTGTCTGTAGCAATAGGCCGCTATCACTAGCCATTGCTGGGATGTGGCCTAAAGCTGTTTTGCAACATGTAGGGGCCCCTAAATTAGTGCAAACTCGGTTTTCCTGCTGTTGTATATCTCGACGTTGAGTGAAGAAGAGTAGACAGAGCGTAACTTTGAACGTTTACACAGCCTATACATTGTATTGGATTTGAATTATGGCATCGACCAATGCTAACATGCAATAAATTCTAGCCGACAGCAAGCCAGTATAGATATCAAGCAAATGCCCTACGAACACCAACGAAATAACAGCATCATACTGCACACTATTGCAACAGCACCGTAAAAACATGGTGCCAAAGCGTCATCATTAAGGGCACCATAAAGCACCAAGGTACAAACTTGTAGTATTTACTTACTTATTACCAGTGACTGTGTTTATTGGATAGCGGGTATATAGGCAACGGTATGGCCACCGTTCGTCTGTCTGTCCCGTGACGGCAAAAAACTCAACGCACGGAAAAACCGGCGGTCTGTCTGTTGCGTGTGGTTAATATCTCGCTACAGCAGCAGCGATGCTGGGAAGGGACGCCAGCGCGGGCGTGACTTATGCACACAGCCAGCGGCAATGTTGCGGTGTCTGACTGAAGACGGACAGACCTGTGTGTCATCAGTTATGCAAAAGCAGCACACAGAAATAGTTAAACCAGTGGCCTTTTGTTCCTTTCTTTTCAACTTTCTGGCATTAATGATGCCCTTATGTGGGTGTAACGATGAACAGTGACCATTTCTCAGAATCTGGGGCAATACAGCGTCAAATGTGTACAACAAATGCGGTCAAAATAAACTCGTGCAATAACCATGCGGATATATACCGGTAATTGTCTGGCAATGTCAAACAATGTCTGATATTGCACATTCAAAGACAATAAAAAACATTTTGAACTCAGTGCATTTGCAGCATACCACATCAGCAAGAACTGTATGACTCGCAAATTTATAGTTTGGTTTTGGAATACCGCAAAAACACCTCCAATAGTTCGTGTTTGTTATTTAAAATGTTGGAATTTTCTTTTAATTTCTTTTCAGTTGTCCGGAACATTCATAGTTTCTTGCAATCAACCACAAAGTATTACATACTGTTATTTCACTGTATCAAAAGTTCAAATGTACTGAATTCAAAATACTACAAAACAGTCTTTGAAAGCTTAATCACTAATGACATATCTAAACTAATTAACTATCAAATTGAAACATATCATATTATATATATTTTTTGCTCAAAAGTAAATGAGAGACATTGATAGTACAAACATTGATAGTACAAATGTACTGAATTCAAAAAAACCCCACAAAACCGTCTTTGAAAGCTTAATCACAAACGACATAATCTAAAGTAATTAATTATCAAACTGAAACACCAAATTCTATACACAAATGCTATCGTTAACACTACAATTAATACTTTGACAACGTTGGCCAAGTTGGATAATTGGAGTTCAATAGCACCCTCATCACAATTCAGGTCATACTGCGCCTTTAAGGTAAAATTATATTGTAAATATTAAAATTTAATAGGGATTAATTCTTGGAGTAAGATAACTGGAATAAAAAAAAATATAATAATAACAGTAGATGTAAATTGAACGGGTGGGTAAATTATTTAACCGAAAAAGTACAATTTGTGTAATATTTCTTATTTACACATTATAACTGATCATATAGGTTGACCTTTTTTAATAAAATATAGTATATTATGGCTGGGTGTATATTTAAACATGTTTTTGATGTCAGTAAAGGAATAGTATTGATGTGTTGTTTGACAATAAGTAGTTGTAAGCCGGGGAGCAAAAAAGATACAAGCATGTTATCCCAATCGTTCATTTCACAACAAATGAAACAAATCCAGAGGCATCATTAACCCATGTTAACCAAGAACATGGCCCAGCAAACTGGTAGGACAGTGTAATGTAATATTTTAACAACATATCTCAACTCATATTACTCAACTTGAACACTCAATTTTCTGGTCACAATTAAAAACAACCTGACAGCGTGTCAGGAACGCAAAAGAAAACCAGCAAATTAACGTTTTCAGTTTCCAATCTCGATCTAAACTTGCACTTCTTCCCTGCACGTTGGGCAAGAGCGACTTTCCTAAAAACAACACATTTGCCGCTGGAAAATACATATAATATAATTTCAGCCTAGCTATTTTAGCAATCAAAAAGCTCGACCAATGCAGAGGGGCCGTGCGACGCACGACGTTAGTTGAAATCTCGTTAGTTGCTGCACAGCTGTACAATGGTAATGGTATTGTAGGGTTTAACGTCCCACTCGACACATTATAGGTCATTTTGGAGACATCGCTGAAGTGGCCAAGATCGGATGGATGCATTGGTCTACTCTGCAAGAAGACAGAGAAAAAAGCTGGAACTGGAACAAGTGGTAAAAAACGTAAAGGCTTCCCATACTCGTTACTGAGCGTTGGGTCCGGAGCTGATCCCGGTGTACAGGCAGTCAGCCCGCAGGTGACTTAAGTCATCCACCCGGCAGTAGGCTGCCATTACTTTCCACCAAAGCTGCTCTCTGCTCTACCGGTGTTAGAATATATCATTAACTGTAGATGGTAGACTGTTTCACATAGTTGGCACTGAACAAATGTGAAATATATGCATGCAGGGCAGCATGTCTAGACCACAGTCATGCATAAGATCAACAGAGTGAACTGACTGATTGACTAATTGAGTTAAAGTCTTACGTTCCACCCGAGACAAAATAGATCATTTCGGAGATGTACTTCCCAGCCAATCTCTTAGCTAAGTACTGAAAAACTAAAACACACATAACAAAAGCAAACATGCATCCATAACAAAATATACCTCAACATGAACTAAGCCAAAAACTAAAGCCAGGCTCGGTCGCCTCCTACGACCTCCAGCCTGGAAACGGAGAGGGCCTATTCTGGAAGAAGTAGATAGGTAAGTCAGGAAGTAAACAAGTAAGGAAGTAAATAACGGCCCAGAAACGAAAAATAAGGAAAAATTAAATTAAAAACCGAGTAGCTCAGAAGAAACGGCTCAGGCAAAAGTCCGTGAAGGCAGTCCGGGAGGAAGAAGTACTACGGGGGGGTAGGATTTGTGAAAGAGGTAGGTTTTAAGCTGGGAGTAAAAGAGAGATGGAGTTATAGATGAACAAAGTGGTGAATCAGAAGAGGAAAAAGTGCTGGGTGAAAGAACAGGTGAGTAGGAAATAACTAATAACTAATAACTGCTAACAACTTACAGCCAGCCAACGGTCGACACATCCGGCGTGAAACTGATGCATGCATTGTAGTATGCGCAGCCGGTCACCATCCTTATATTCACTGATGCAGATGTTACACTCTGGAACCGGCTGACCGCTGGGAAGTTCGTCGGACGAAAACGACTTCGTCGGTAGTTTATCAATATCGCTGGGCTTCAAGCCGCGTGAAACCTCACCAATGTTCTCGATCAGATTCAACAGATGCTGAAACAACAGGACTAGAAAACATAGGCAGTCGTATCGACATGCAGATCCACGCCGGTCATTTCAGAGACGATTCTTTCAGGCAATCAATTACATTGGTAGTGACAAACCAAATTCACAGTAACACAGGCCTACTGAAACAGGTGTTGTCCTAACGGGACAAAACTCTACTGGCCCGCCGTGGAGCTATAATTAGACTGAAGGCGGCATGACATCATCGCCGGGCATAAGCAGGTGAAGCCGCCTCCAGCCCGCCGTGGAGTGTTACAGACGACGACAGACGCCAGACAGCATCGCTACTCTGGCACCGTACACTATATGTAGGCAGGCCAGTACTAAATGGGGGCAAAAACTGAAAGTTTTACGTTCAATTTCATGTAACCTAAAGACAGTCATTACGGAGACGTTCTTTCCCAGTTAGCATGATAGTAATGAACAAAGTAACTTCAGACATGCACCACTAAACTGGAAGATATTAAAATACGGGATAAACATTAAAATGAAGTCAAAATGTAACCTCGTAGTTGGCATCGCTGGTAGGGCGAAAGCGCAGATGCCGTAGCGGTGCATGACGATGGCTGCGGCGACGTGAAAACCGCTACAAATAAAGCACACAACTTCACTTGGCTATTACTATGATTGCTCATGTCAAAAGTAACTAAGTCAAGGTTTTATGACCTGCTCAACACGAAGATTTCTTCTCAGCCAGTTACTTAGCAAGGTTAGTTAGTCAATTGGAGTTTAAAGTTCCCTTTTCAGCACAAAATGGCAATATCGGTGACAAAAGGTCACGGGTGGAGAGGTATCCCTACCCAGTAAAGGAAGGCCAGCAATATATTAACCTCAACCCTGGCCACCTTTTTGTTCAGCAGCCACCCAAAAAAAGAAAGCGATCGAGAGGCTCACTTAAATTATTACGCTAGCGATTACAACAGGGAAAGACAACTATCATACCATATAACAAAACTAAGCCAAATACTACAAAAACAAGCATGCATCCTTAACTAAAAATACATATAACATAAAATCAACACACAAAATACTAAAGCCAGGTTTAGTTGCTTCCTACGACATCCGGCCTGGAAATGGAGTGAGACTATTCAGGTAGAATTGGAAAGAGTGGAACAGCAAAAAAATAGATGAAGCAAGTAAGAAAGGGAAGGGAAACGTAAAAGATACCGGTACTAAAAGATACAGTAGAAGGTGGGGAAGTGGGGAACTGAAGGCATAAAAGGGAGGGGGATTGCCCGGGGCCCACAAGGGGCAGAATGAAAAGACTTGTATCAGTATGCTAACATGAATATGCAACATAGTAAAAATATTAATGTATGCGCTGCATACCTCAGACGAGTCATCATTTGATTCAGACGGAAACATGTTTTGGAACAACTCTTCAAAGACAGTGTCCCCTGTCAACAATATGCACACCAATGACGGAGCTCAGAATTGGGACACAACTCACAATTTCGTTCTCATTTCTCTCAGGTTTTGAATAAAATGAAAAAATAAAATCTGGCATTAATTCTGTTCTGGTTTTTTAAAGCCAGGATTCATTCAACTTGGTTTCACCACATATGCATTTATACACGCCTAACCATATTAACGGCATTTACTAAACGCCTACCTAACAGTAGTAGTGGTGTTAGCAAGTTCATCTTAATAACAAAAAAGTGCAAAATGTGCGCAATATATTGGAAATAGTCGGCAATGTCCTTTTAATCTGAGAATTTGGGCCAGTTGCTGGCAAGTTCTGGCTTCAGTCTACTTTTATTACGACCGGGTTCCTTATCTTTACTCTATCTCAATTATCATAACAGTTGCACTCAGAAACATGTGACTGCTACAACGGATGACAACAGTGATAAAAAACATGGTGTCGCCCCAACGTGACGCAACACTACTGGCCCGCCGCGAGTTACGATGCACTGTGGAGTGTTACAGACGCCGACAGACAGAAGGCGGACGGCAAGCAAAACAATACTGTGTGTAGGCTGGCCAGTAAGGATACATGAAGGAACTCCAAGCCAAACGTTCACTTGCCATCAGAGGATCACCCGACACTCTACAGAAGACGTTGGTTAACTATGAAGTCGTATATGGTATGGAGATGGTTTTACAGACATTATAAGTAAGTAAAAGTAAGTAAGTAAGTAAAAGTGAATTTATACAGCGCATTGTCAAAAAATCTCTAATGCGCTGGGTACGCTAGGCCTAAAGTCCTGGAGAAGAGAAACGTTTTGAGTTGACGCTTGAAACTGTCCTCGTCGCTTTGTTCACGGAGCATGTTGGACAGCGAGTTCCAGACCGTAGGACCAGTAACAGAAAAGGCCCTTCGGCCGAATGTCGTCCGTCTGTGGCGAGGTACGTCCATCAGTTGTCTTCTTGCAGATCGAAGATGCTGTCTGCCAGAGACATCGGCAATGGATGTACAACAGTCTTTGAGGTACTGTGGAGCGAAGCCATACTGAC
>Ga0209363_1001846_pt1 | contig 10615 bp, 4 predicted proteins | sample WorMetexBAHAMAS3_FD_187385 | JGI IMG/M metagenome (GOLD analysis project Ga0209363, IMG submission 187385) | Marine gutless worms symbiont microbial communities from Max Planck institute for Marine Microbiology, Germany - Inanidrilus exumae... | ecosystem: Host-associated > Annelida > Digestive... | reverse complement strand
ATTACGGTGACCGTAATAATAGCGTATGCGGCAGATGTAGCTATAGTTCCGGTTGCCGGATCAATAGCCAGTTGGCTATTTTTACGGTGACCGGATCAATATCACCTGCCTTTGCGTTATTTTACCGAATTGCGTAGTTTCCAGGGTGCATTGCATAAAAGTGGTTGACTAAGCCATAACTATGGACAATTTACGATTACTATGTCTAGTAGTAAACGTCCGCTGAGGAACCGCGCGACGCCCACAATATGAATGTTCTATAACTGCAAGGTGGAAATTCTGTAGCAGATTCATAAAGTCAAGAATTAAAGCGCAGTACTAGCCTAGCTATCGTCTTGATAGGAAGTCGTACATGAGCTTTCGACCTTGAACGGTGAACTGGCCCTTATTTTGCGTTATTTTACAGAATTTGGTAGTTTCCGGGGCGCATTGTGTAAGTGATTGACAGTGCTATAACTATAGACAATTTATGATTACTAGGGCCCACAGTTTTCCGCGGGTCACGGAATTTCGAGCCAAGCCGTGGAATTCGGCCGTTTCCGCGTAATTTCCGTGTTTCTGCAGAATTTCACGGAATTCCGCATAAACACAGAAATTTTCGCGGCAACGGCCAAATTCCGTAAGTCTGTATTGCTGTTGTAATTGTGACACGCAGTCCCTTCGCACAGCGACACAGGCCTGTTGATTTCAGTGACACATTTTCACGTTCAGTTTGCTTACTTACTTAAGTTTTTACTTACTGGACCTTTGTAGATGAAGATGACCAGTGATTTATGATATCAGTCATACCAGTCACTGCTAACATATGAGTGATATGATGATATCACATCATGTCACTGATATCACTCAGTGACTGATATGACTGATCAGTGGTCATATCAAAATTTGAAGCCTTCAACTTTGATTTAATGATTGATTTTACCGTTAACAGTTGAATTAAAATTGAACATTTCTCATTTTGATATCATGTGACGGTTGAGAGACCGTATTTGCTCACTTTTGTCATCAGAATTACCGTTTTTGTGAAGAAATGTGAGAAATTAATTCTAATTATATTGTATATTTATGCAGCAGTAGACTCGTGCAGTGCTACCTTTTATTATTTAAAATTATAAGTATATAACTGGGCCAAAGTTGCCACAGTGTACTGTAAAATGGGCGGCCGCGGTGAGCCGCGGAATGGAATTCCAAGTATTTGCCGCGGTGAGCCGCGGAATTTGTCAAACGGCGCCGAGGAATTTGGCAAAATTTGCCGCGGAAAACTGGGCCCTAATGATTACTATGTCTAGTAGTAAATGTCTGCAGAGGGACCACGTGTCGCAAACGGTATAAATATTCTATAACTACCAGGTGGAAATTCTGTAGCAGATTCATACATTCAAGACATAATGCGCAGTACTTGCCTAGCTATCATATGATTTGTTAAACAAAGTAGGTTCTTTTTGTGGTATTTTGAAGTACGTGTGCGATATCGTCGTAAAAAAGTTCATGTTCGCTACCTCATCTCCTGATGAGTTCTTGTTATACATACATACATACATGCATACAATGATGCAGTTAACTGGTTGGAACGAGAGTGGTAATGAAAGCACTCGTGAAATGAAATGAACATCCTTCATGTCTCTGTGTAATATTGGGTCACTTTATTGGTTAACAGTACTAATGTTGAAGATTGTGCATCTGTCATTGTGTATATAACATTGGTGTATGGTGGCTGAAGGCCTAAATGAATTGAACTAGTATTTCTGTATGAGGATTACTACAGATATGGGAATGTATCTGCCCAGAGAAAGCGTTGCCCCCAGAGTGAACTTCAGTGGCACATCCTGCATGAAAATAAATACTTCATTAAGATTAATAGTGAAGAACATGAATGAGAGTGAAATGTAACCAAAGCTTGTGTATATAGTATGGAAAGGTGTTCAACTTTCGTTATTATCCGTTGGACGTCATGTTTTAATCACAGGACGGTACATGGTAGCACTCATGTAGGTGGTATTTTTGCCATGCTTGCTATTTTATAATGTGACTGTGATACTATAGTTTGGCTCATCATGGTTTCATCCGCTGCCTCTGGAGTATCTGGGCACAAAGTGGAGAAGCTGAAGAAATGTTCAAAGGAGGACGATTGTTTTGTGTTGTTGTAGGCTGTTGTCTCTTCTGTGGATGCTGGCTGCAGCTGAACGGACTCTAGCTCCTCTAACCACACAACCGTGGAAGCTGCCGTCAGATGGCTGGGAGCGTACTGATGATTTACCCAATCCTCAGACTAACTATAGACAGTGTCAGCAGCACGACAGATCGTGGTTGTGCGATTCGAACAAAATGCTTACAGACACACAGTGTTAGTTTTGCTTGCTTACTTAACTGCTTATTGAGTCACAGTCAGACACTGTGCAAAGATGGAGATCGAAATGTATGTTGCAGTTAAATTGTAGGCTTGAGCTGTGTGACACGTGGATCAGACGAACAACTGCTAGCAGTCTGCAAGTATTGAATAAAAAGTAATCGTGGAAAAGTATTTGTAGTACTTGTCAGATGTCGTTGTTGATGACCAAGCAATGGTCTCAAAGCACTGAAGGAACACAAAGCGTGACTGCAACCAGGAAAAATCTCCCATCCATCCTTTTTGATACACTGGACGACCCGTTTATGGGAGAGATGCCATCTCTCTGATAAACTGTGATGTCATGTCGTTTTACTGGGACATATGATATCTACGCATGAAGTGACCACCCACAGACTTGAGAAGAATCTGCCAGTGGTTGACTACGGCAGGTCTATAGTAGTGGGCTGGACGTAACAGTGCACCATGCGACGATACCCATATACTTTGGCATTGATGATGTGTTGATCGACTTTGTGGCATCTGGCTATGATACATTCTTGGAGCTGACCGACTTCCTTGGTGCAGTGTTGCGTATCTTCTCAGTGAAGTTACTGTTTGTGGTTTTACACGCAGTCCAGGAGAGAAACAAAAAACAATTTGCTCATAATAATTTGTCATATCTGTGTGATATGGTGATCACTGAGTTTGTCTCTGTCTGTGAACACAGTGTTAGCTGCGAGTGATTGTCTGCACATGCCAGGGTTGTATTCACACCAAAATGCTGATCCAGTGTCGGGTCTTTTCAGGTTATGGTCAAGGCCTGGACGTTCAAGGTCAAAGCCACAAAATTGTATGTGAGTCCATGGCCAAGCCTGAAGAACTACGTCCCTGGTACATTCATCACGGTGGGTGGTAAGTGAAAACAACAGCACAGCAGGTTTCACATTGCCAGAATTAGCCACAAAATGTTTGGAGCGTTTTTTTTCTGCATCAGTTTGTTACGTGATTTGGCATTACTTGATGTACTGGGTTGTTTACATGTCTTTACAGCTGAGGAAGTGAGATCAAAACTGGACGAAGTCCACGGGATTGGTGAGAACCAAGCTGTCTGTCGGTGTGACGGTGGATGTGTACCTGCGGGTGTTGCTATTATCAACAGACTTCGACTTCTCCCGTTTGTCCACATTTTTTGTCAGCTTAGTTTTAGTTGTGTTTCATCACATAGTAGCCTCACTGTTTCACTGTCAGTCCATCATTTTTGTGTTCACATTCTATCACAGTCTTGCTGTGTATTTTTATGTCAAAAATTCTTCATCACATATGATACAATACTACAAAAACATTTGTAATGCATGCATTGGCTGTCTGAAATAAGCACGACTGTATCAGCAGCATGTGGCAGTGTCTTGGAAACATTGTAAGATGCTGGGGACAGAAGAACAGAAATCATATGTCATTCTCAGAACATGTAACATTCACAGAACTTCCAATGGTTGTATCAGCTAATGCAAACCTTTCATCTAGTAAATTTAACACCTCGTGAAATATACTGTGCATCATTGAGGATCTGTTTTACCAAAGAATGGTAAATCATATGTGAGGCATCGTCTTAGTTAACATACGTGAACTGAGTAACTGTTTAGGGTCACTTACTCGGGAGTTCACATTTTTAACAATCAAATGTTAGTTTCCTGTAAGTGGTTCGACATAGTGATTACTAGAGACGTCTACAGGGTGCGGCAATAAAAAAGACCCCACTACAAAGACCAATATCTTTGAAACGGCTCAAGAGTTTTAAGGGAAAATTTCCTCGGTTATAGGGGACGATTTTTGACACAAACGGCGTAAATTTTATAAAGTTTCGTTATTATATGCAAAAATGGTACGAGTTATAGCTTCGAAAGACGTTTTTCTAAGTGAACATGCCACTCTGTATTAGTTATCGATTAAAAATCTTCTTTGAAGATATTTTAAAAACCGAGTACCAGCTTAGAAATGACTCATAGTTATGCCATTCTATTTTGTAAATAAATCTTGTTTATTTTGTGATTGAAGTTTATTGTTTGAATTTTCGCACGGTTAATGATGGGTAAGATATCCACAAGTGACAAGATGAGAATTCAGACTCTGCACCAACTTGGTTTAGGATACAGAATAATCGTTTCAGAATTTCCTTATAAACATTTGAACTTGCAGTCTGTAAAGAACATATGCCGACGTGTTGATCAGCGAGGTTCAGCCACTGAGTGAAAACCAGGCATTATTCGAAAAAGTGGTCATTAACTAACTACGCATTAATTTTACAGCCATGTTCAATTCGTTTGTTGTTGTTCTTAGTTTCGCCAGGTAGTGTGGAGACACAGTTAAGGTGAAGTGGTGTATTTTATAACTCCTTTTTAGGGTATTCATTTCTGTTTCCATCGATGCAAAAAGTATAGAAATTCACCAAGAAACTTGGGAGTTATAGCAATTTTCGTAGTGGGGTCTTTTATTGCCACACCCTGTAGTCTGCATTGGATGTGTCAACTACCAGTGTTGTTTTGTTTTGCATCAACATACATTGCAGATATACTGAATAGAATATATACTGAAAAAGAACAGTTTTTACAAGCACAGCTTGGTACTCAAAGAAAGTGACTGTCGTGAGTAAAAATCTCATAATCCCAGCACTAGTGATGTGCAGTTAATCATGTTCACAGCACTGAATAGTTTTCAATGACTACGTGCATTTTATGATCATTTAGCACGGATGACTTGCTATTGTTGTTGCAGTGGAGATAATTTGCAGCACCGCTTGGCGGTTCATGCAAATAAGACGCTACGGATGTGGAACTACGTGAATCCTGCTTGTGAGAAAAGCTTCTTGGTGTTCATGTCTTGGAAGCAGAATGAGGTTCACATCATTCACAGTGTTCTGCAACGATGACTCTCAAGTATTGTAAACAACAACAACATAATAATAATAATAATAATTGTACAGTATTTGTATGACGTTTTAAACTCAGAGAATACAGATGCACTGGTGTCTCCGGTTAAGACTGTCTGAACAGTTTTATTTTAAGATGTCATTTAAAGGTGATTTTGTGATGTGAAGTTGAAAAATGGCGAAGATCAGTCTGTGGGACGAGGTTACAGGAGGGAGTAGCCCTATTTTACGGGTGCCTAGCTCCACTTACACACAGGCCAAATGTATCCTACAGCTCAACAAAATTATTATTTCCAACATTGTCGTGGCACTTCATTTATTCTCTGTGTGCTTTCGTAGCCATTTAAAGTTATAACAGCCAGTTAACAGCGTTTTTGTTGGCAGAGCACTCTGTGTATGACAACAGAAAGTTAAATGATTGACAGAATGGTGATTGAAGTTTTCAGCCACTGATGATGTATCGCAGCTGAGAGGTGTTGGCGCTGCATGGAGTTATGATTGTATTGCAGACATACGTAGCGGTTCGGCCGGAGCTGAAGCTGAACTTGACGGAGAGCTGTGAGGCACAAGTCAACAGCAGTAAACAGCATTGTCAAGCAGACAAGACTCAGTGTATCTTGGAACTGCTGGATAGCTACAGGTGAGACTGTGTTCATAGTGCATTAAAAGTGTGTCGTATCACGTGTATGTAACTCCAGTGATGATCAGTGAGGTGGTGGTTGTGTCAGTGGCATCAATACGTTCATTCCGGGGACATTCCGGCCACCAAACGTTTTTCATGCATTATTAAGTCAAAAAACTGTTAGTCCTGTCCATGTTGACCATATGAAAGAAAGCAGATGTTAAACATTGGGGGCTATTTCCTCCAGACAGTGTTGGGGAGATACATCCTCCTCATCACGTGGAATATTAACTGTGGGTTGGGCAGTGGGAGTAAGAAGAGTGTTATGTCCAGTACGCACTGAGCTACTATCAGGATAGAATATACAATTCATAGACATGTCCGTTTATATTGTTTACCATCCCTACTATTAGCATCACACTGTAACAATTGTTTGACTCTGACTATATTTTTATTGCATTGCATTATTCATCGTATTTTTTATTGTATTAGCATTATTCATTGTATTTTCACTTTTATACGTATCTTTATTTGTATTTGTCTATTGCGCATGTTTAGGCCTATAGCTTGTGTATATATTTAGCAATTCAGCTGCAAATATGTTATAATAAAGTTGAGTTATCATCAACTGCTATCCACTTTGCAAGTGGATTAGAGTCATTATCAGTAAATAAATCCAATTGATTTGAGTCATTTGTTGAATAAATTTAGCGTGTGTGTATGGTAACAGTTACAGAGACGGTGTAATCCAAAAATGTACTGGTTGCTTTTCGCCAAGTGCATACAGGCAGTGAAACTTGGCTCCAACAAAACCGTCCAGTTGTTAACTGGGAGTGCTGGCCGAGAGCGTTTGATCTGTGTAATCATGGTCCTATGTACTGTGTGAATAGGTCGATACTGTTGAGTAAACCGTGCGATTCCAGCGGTGATGGAGCGTTTCCACCTGTACTAATCGTCGTCATTGTCCTGTCAATCATCCTGTTCATTGCCATCGTCGTCGCAATTCTGTTTATTGTGAAAGTTTATTTTGTGAAGAAATCGCCAGCCACTCGACAAGAACAAACCCAACTTCAAACTGCATGAGCGATAATTCTCGTGTATGATGACACCCATGAGAAATCACTAGTTAAAACTGTCCTGTTGATAACTCACTGCTTGAAAACAGCAAATGTCACATTGGATTGGATGGAGTTCATGTGGAACAGGTCCTGTATGAGTCACATTCTAAACTTGACCGTCTCCGCAGCAGCAGCCGGTTGGCATGAGTGGATGATACCAGGATGCCATATTAAGTCATCCACTGCCTGCACTAACGGATTGCTTACAGTGGCGTAACAACCGCCCCTGCAGACCCTGCAACACGAGGCCCACGAGGGTCAGGGGCCCTTGTACTATACGTTATGCCTAAGCACACAAGGTGACTAGGCTCTGCCTTGTCCCTTTTGTTTGTGTTGTTCATGTTCTTACTAGCACAGGAGACAACGTGTCAGTAGCCTATAAACAATTTGGGGGACATTCCTAAAGCGTGTCCATTCGGGCAGAGCCCAGCGGCCCATTTTGTGTTAATGCAACAAATGTGGTTAGCCGTTAACATGACTACCTGCTAACATTCGATTCGATTAAACTTCGACTTTCGTGAAGTTTTTGCTAGGAGGGGGGCCCTATGACCATGTTTTACAGCCTTTGCAGGGGGCCCCGAATTTGTAGTTACGCCACTGATTGCCTAGTGACTTCCAACATGATATCACCACTAAGGATATGATTATGTTCTACATGGAGTCCTGCCATCGTGATATTTGCTCTGTCGCCCTTACAGCAAACTTTAAACTGTTTGCATCTGTACCAGTTTTCTGTGGCTTTTGAATGAGTTTGTGCATGTCTGTCCCAGTCTTAATTACGTAGTAAGTAGTACAGTGTATATTCTTAAGTTCTGTTTGACGTGTGTCACTGCCTTTGCTATTAGTATATAAAACTGGTGCTGTCAAACTGTGCCCGTACCTTCACCTGGTGACAACAAAGGCACTGTGAAATTTCCCACTCTTTGCGATACTCTTACCCACATTGTCTAACCCACGTCATGCATGCAAAAATGTCAAAGTGTATATTCTACAAAAATATTCACAATAGTTTAATAAGCTGCAAAACCGTTAAAACAGGCAATACAAGGCTCACAACAGTGACAGTCTGTGAAATACTGGGATAACCCAACATACAGTCAGCAGTAAACAGTTTACCCTGATAAGATTTTGTTGCAGCACCAGCACCAGGTTGTTACTGCTGGTAGTGGCACCAGTGGTGGGAAGCGTTGCGTGGCTCAGTGGTAGAATGTCGGTCTTTGGCCGGCGAACTTTCCCTGTCCTGCGCTCGACTTGTTGTGGACAGGTGACCACTTATGTGGGTAAAGCGTCCGCTATAGGTCAATCAACCAGGCAAACTCAGCCTTACATCCCTTCAGGGTCGATAGATGAGTAGTAAGCTGCAATTAGATGTCTCTTACCTCATTTAGAGGTGGTGCCATCTGGTGAATGGTGTATTTGCAGGTAAAACTGTGTGATCCATGCCTGAGCGCTTTGAGATATACTTAGTATATAAAAGGCGCTATATAAATACTCTACCTTTCCTTTCCTTTTCCTTACATGGCAATCGCGGGAAATCTCCTAACTTTGCTGTGATTACATCTGAAAGGCATCTGACTTTATTGGTACTATCCAATCACTCTCTGTCAGTCCATTTCGGTCACCATCTTTCCTGAAAAACAGCAGACATGAATACCGAGTTATCTTCGTCTCCAGCACCTGCAAGAAGCTGATTACAGTTTCCTCTGAGCTTTACATGACTTTTTCATTTTCCCCTGACTACTTTGCAGTTCCCTGACTTTTCCATGTTTTCCTTGTGACTGCTCACCCTGTATTTAGTGGTGTTTGTTTGTTAACTGATCTAACACTGATAGTTTTTGAAACCGCGTAGCAATTACTAACACACTGGACACCTAGAATGCCCTGTAGGTGGTAACGTCTTGGTTCAAATTCAAGGCAGGGCAAGGAATGAATTATAGTTTGTTTGGATCCTGGTTGGCGGGGGGACAGAATATTCTACAGGGTGGGGGCGTGCCTTCTGGCCCCACCACTGGCACTGTTTTATTGCATGACATTTCTATGGTTATTGGTCATTTCCCCTACAGCTGTCAAGACGTCACCCTTCTGGTGCTACGTCTGGTGTAAAAAGAGATGAATATTATTATTAGTGCTAGTATGTGCTTTATGCTAATGCTGTATTGAAGTGTGATGTAATCACTTCGCTGTGAAGCAACTGTCAACGTTTATGACAAGTTGATGTACTCAGCTTCTCTGCTACATGATTCTATGTCTTTCTTTTGCTTTGCTGCATATTGACAGCGTGTGCATCTTGCTTTATTCCATTGCTTCGTCAACCTGCTTAAGACGTTTACTAGGCGGCTGTTAGTTTCCCATTGATCAGCTAAGAAAAGATGTTTGCGCGAAACTCTTCATGCACTGGCTGCTGTAAGCACTCAGCTAGCAAAGTTAGTGAAAAAAATTCCACCGAGTTTAAATCGAAATGCTGGCAATTACAGAAAGAATTAGTCGTTAGTTGCAGTAGATGAGTTCATTTGTGTGTGGAAGCTGATAATTATTTTCACTTCCCAGGTGAAAATGGTCTGCAGTGTGATTTTACTGTATGTTTATAAATCTGTGTTGTCGGCACAGAACATGATCTTGCCAATGTTCTGACTTTTTCTCCTGTAACTGTGCACTATTCTGATGTGATTATATAGTGAATATGCCATAAGTCTATTTGAAACTGTTATAACTGTCTTGTTCAGTGGCGTCAGAAGCAATTTATATGCGAGGGGCCCATTGTCAGAAAATATTGGGGTTGTGCCCCCCACTTTATACGATTGCCCCATAAGTGTCTGCAGAGGTAGCTCACTCGATATTATTAATTACAATCATGCAGAAACTCCACTGATGTGACGTCCTGTCGCCATAGGTGTGAAATCACAGGTAACATATTTAAATTAAAATTAAATTATTTAATTTTCATTAATTTGTCTAGTTACCAGTAGTGACTATGGTACATGGACGTAGCACTGACGTGTTAATTGGTTATTGATTACCGAAATGTGCTGTGATGGCATAAGCGATATGGAACAAAAACTGTATAAGGTTTTTACACAATATTATATTACTAATGTAAGTAGTAGCAGTAGTAGTAGTAGTAGAGAACGTACTGATTAACGTGGCATAAGCTAAAGTAGCTTCTAGGACACGGTACACAAATATGAGAAAGCAATTTAAAGTGATGGAAAAGACTTGGTAAATAAAAATGTTTTGTCTCTTGTAAGACGGTACAGAAGTTGATGCAGTAAATATCAGTATCTGAGAATGAAATTGTCTGTTACAATGTCGGCAACGCCACAGCTAATGCAAAAGTGAGTGGCCCCCGGTCCCGATACCTATGGTCTCGTTCGCTGTCTGGATTATACCGTCAAACCCAGGCCATCACGTGCAATGCACCTTAGACAACGTGGGCAGGATTTTGTACTCCCAAATATTAAATATAAATTTAACAAACGCCATTTTATTGCTCGTTTGCAGCACTTTTTAATTATGTTTAAATGTATCGCGTTTGTTTTGTGTGTATTTGTATGCATTATGCAGTGTTGCAGGCCTACCTTCCGTGTTGTAAACGTGTGCTTGTCATGTATGTCCTAATAAAC
>Ga0209363_1001845_pt1 | contig 10618 bp, 5 predicted proteins | sample WorMetexBAHAMAS3_FD_187385 | JGI IMG/M metagenome (GOLD analysis project Ga0209363, IMG submission 187385) | Marine gutless worms symbiont microbial communities from Max Planck institute for Marine Microbiology, Germany - Inanidrilus exumae... | ecosystem: Host-associated > Annelida > Digestive... | reverse complement strand
GGTGGGCCAGTCGTGTTACGTCCCGTTAGGGCGGCACCTTGTTGCAATTACTTCTTTTCTAGTGACATATAGCGGGAGAAGCCGGACTATAACAGACCTTTGCTGTTGACAACTTGATGTTACTGAGCTTGACGTTATTATACTATAGGTCGTAGTCATATTATATATCGGTATGTCGTTATAAATGTAACCGTGTTCAGTAAAGCCTGGTTGTATTGCAAGCTAGGCCTTTGGTGACCGGTGAGTGTCGAATGAACGTACGCCACATACAACAATGCTAAGAAAAATAGGCCCTTTTCTGGACTGCAGCATCAGGCCCAATTTGGTCTTAATCCGGCCCTGTTCAAGACAGAAACATCAAATCAAATCAATTTATTGATATATCATCATCATCATTTATTTGTTCAAAGTACATTGAGAAAAGCAAGCAATGGTGCATGTTGACAGAACAGGACGTGTCAGGCTACATATAGTGCTTACGGCTTATGGCAAGCCAAAAGCTAGATTATACAATTACATAGAAGTCATTCGTACTGAAATTAAATAAACAAAAGTAAATAGTTTTAAAAATCTGTTAGTCTTTGCAAAGACATACAGCAGTCTGTGAGCAGATCATAGTCGACCAACAACAGACTGCTCACGTTCAGTAGATAACAGGTAATGCAGGTAGTGCTTGAACTTGTGGAAGATCTCGTCAAACGGTTTTTTGTTTGCTGCTGGCGTCAGATACAGACGCTGTCTATGTCAAGAGCACAACCGTTTTCATTCTACACTCTGCCTCCAACAATGATTTGACAAGTCTGCTGCTGATATTTTTCAAGTACATTTGACTGTTCAGATGTCATACCATAATGACACCAACAGAGCATCCACGGCTTAGTGGTAAGGTTGACTGACCTGCATTAACTGTGAGTCACTGGTAACACCTTATCAAAACTGCTCTTGAAAAGTCCTATTTCATACAGTGGCACATCTGATGCTCGTATGCTGTTATGTCGTTATGTACAACACAAACTGATGCTTACAGTACAAATAGCCGATGCTGTAAGCCTACAGCCCATTGCAACAAATCACATGACTCTGCAGACCTCCACCTCCGTTGTAAGCTCCATCCAGCATTAAATCATAAGATACGATACGATATGATACGGTAGAGGCAGTGCATTAGGTTTGTTAATTACAACAAAATTCAATACTAGTTAAGCATATTATAAACGAGCAGAAGATAAAGCAAATCGAATTCAACAAATTTTAACAAAATATCTCAACAGAATGTGCTTACCCACGCAACCTCCTCGGAGAACGTCACACCATGATAGTCACATAAACAGTGATATGCATAAGTGAAGCTGCCGCAGGAACCTGTTGAGTCGCGACCTCGCAGTTCTTCCAACCGCTCCGCAAGTTCGGTCACCCGTGATACAGGTGAAAGTGATATTCTGGATAGCCATGTCCTATATCATGTCACAACAACAACAACAACCATTTAACAGAGAACCCAGGTGAGCCTGTATCAAAACGTAAGTGGCAGATACACAATGTAGGCACCCAACGCCGCACTGCTGATGAATCCCAGGTGAAATCTGGCAGCATAAAGACTGCAAGACAGCCGATCCCTCCCCCCATCAAACGTCAAAGTAGGCCCGGAATGATGCCTGGCCATCCTAACAATGGTGCAAATCCTGCCACATTCCTGGTTTCGTTCGGAGACAATGAGGCTAATACAGGCATTCATAATGGCAATACAAATGGATGCTAACTCATTTGTATTCACCTCCATCATCTCTACCATTTTTATGCCAGATGATCTTTCTGCTGAAAGCCTCCCAATTTAACCTGACTTCAGACAGGCACTGAGTTATGCTAGATTGCAATGCCGGTGGCTTGGTCCTATATTATGTCATAAATGACATCATTTTCTTTTCTTTCTGTCTTTTCGTCTTCTTTTCTTTTCTGTATTCATCAAGATAAAAATAATCCCAAGTTGACAGTAAAGTTGAGCCGGAGCTTATCCTGGCATGTGCTAAGTTACTCAGTTCTGATTAGCAGCAGCACTGAGTTGTAGCGATGAATCGTAATTTCACGAAAGTCAGTAAACTCAGCAAAGTAAATACAGTAAATACTATGCAAAATAAGCTCATCCGTAAGATAACGCAACTGTTTACATCAGGCTCTGATGCCGGTGCCGCCACATAAAATTTTCGGGGGTTGTCCGGGCCATTCAAAAGCACTGGCACCACACTTGGCTTTAGTTACAATCAATTAAAAGTTCAGTTAAATATAAGTGAAAGTAGTAGTAAATAATTAAAATACTATGTACCCAAAAATACCAGGAAAGACAGTGACGAGAGTCTCTGATATGCAGTTGATCAAGATATCAATATCTTGACCCTGTCCGTCTAGACTGACAAGCACAAACTTCCGTGAATCCAAAACAAACCTCACCTGTTGACAACAAACAATAATCCATGCTTTAAAGTGTTTATTCTCTGACCTCTGACAAACCTGTGAGCTTAGTCTTCAGTTTTTTATCCACACATGTAGATAGGCAACGTGTGGATATATCGTTTACTGTTTGTTTGTTTTTTGTTTGTACAGTTACGAGTTCTCCGGCGACGATAAAGCTACAGTGTCAAATTTTGCACGACGGTTTATCAGCGTCCTGGGCAGGGAATCTCCCATTTTGGGGAACTATGCTCCCCAGACGGCCAAAATCGGACGAATCATCATGCGGCGGCAAGTATTGACGATAGACGCCAGTCCCCTCCACTGACGACGCGCTTGCTGTCAGTAGAGGAGACGCTCGCCATCAGTTGAGAGAACTGGCGTCTATCGGCAATGCTTGCCCTCTGCATGTGTGGATATACGGCCGTCCCCAAAGACGGACGTACTTGTTTAATCAATCATTCACTTGTTTTCATCTGCACATGATACATTATGTATCATTGTCATGCTTCACTCCCATGCATCACAGATCTCATGCAACTGCTGTACATGTTCTCTTATAAAGTCTTCAGCCGTCTAACCTTACTCCAACCACTTTAGTCATAACGGCCCACAGATAGCAAAGTCATCAACTAATACTATGCTGCTTCTACTATCTATTATGATGGCAGGATGTAGTGCAGTCGGCTATGTCATAAAAATGGCTCCCGTAGGATTTTGATGCCCAAATTGAGTTAGCGGTGGATTTTGTTTCTTTAGGATGTCAGGAAGAAGAAAATAGACGGTGGCAATTTTTTCGACGCCCCTAGTGGGGTCTCGTGACCCCTTTATGACCTTGACCTAAATTTCACTAACCCACTGTCGCCTCGTGCTCATCAAGACACCTTAATTCCCAATTCTCATGATTTGAATGAGCAGCTGCATATTATTGATCCTTAGCTGTTAGCTATGATTTGTTTCAAGGTCATTAGAGGTCAAGGTCATCCCCTAAGGTCAAGGTCAAATCAAATAAACTCGCTTTCGATATGTTTTCTTCTATTAATACAATTTCTATCCGTCAAATATTGACTTTAAAAGTCATGCATCATGTTAAATGAATGTTCAGAAGGCTAGCTGAGGGACACTGATGACCTTTTAATGACTATGACCTTCATTTAAATCCCTGACCTTAGGAATTTGCAAATTTAAACAAACGCAGCAAAAATGTTGGTTTCATGAGCATGATTCGGAAGGCATAAAATTGATTGATTATTGATTGTTCACATGTTTGTATCGTCTATATCCTCGGACAGATTTAACTTCTGAACATTTCAACAGTTTGTGCATTTACACAAAGCAGTGCACGAAAGACCATTTCTCAAGCAAGAACAGTTTGAGGAGTCACAATTGCATTGACATCCACATTTGACAAGTTCCAGTACGGCTTTGGGTGCTGGTTCCTTAAGGCACATCACTGGTACATATTCCCCTTTGGAATTGATTTTCCATCCATTATGTTCCAGAGCTAGAAGCACTGGTTTTGCGATAATATAGGACTTGCCCGTTGGGACATGTAGTTTGCTCGAAGTATGTGGGGTATAAGTGTTCCCCGAGTTGGTGGGAGCTTCTCACCTTCCAAGTTTTTCTTGCGGAATAGTTCCCACCTTAAACTAGGAAGCGCGTCAATGGTTCTTTGCTGGGAGTACACCTTACAAACAAAACGTTCAAGCGGACGATACTGCGTAGGTAGATTTCTATCATCTAGCAAATCCTTGCATGCAGTTGGGACTGAATTCAGATCATGACCCATACTGGTAAATGCCCTAACAATTTCGTCATTTGGAGGGAGTGAAAGATAATTAGAAATCCATGTCTTCTTTGACACTCCAACAAATTTTCCACCCCAATCTGCGCCTGTGAAATGATGCAAGCCAATAAGTCCTTTGACTTTTCCATTCCGAATATCTATTACTCTATAATTCTTTCCCTTTCCTGTCAGAAAACGAAGTCTTGTGGATGTGTCTAAATGTCCGTTTGCCACCAGATCCATGAGCAGAATCAGCACATCTGTGTCAGGACACCACACATCTATTGTGTTGAGCCTGGACCAACTGTGGGTATAGATGACATGTAGGGGATAATAGTGTCCGCCTCCTCATGGTTATGTGTTTTCATGTCTTCTGACAGAAGCTGGGACCTATTGGATTTGACCTTGTCATCGTACGACACAACACGTTCTTGGTACGAGCCTTTGAATTCCTCTAGAAGGGCTTCAGCAAGAATCTCTGTCAGCTGAGATTTTGTCCTTGAGCTCTAAGGAGCTGTAAGTAGAATTTTTCCAGTATTTCTAACTGGAAAAATGGCCAATATTTTATTCTTAGCTCAGCCACCAAGTACTACTAATAATTCACATACCAGTTAACAGTACATTAAAACTAATTTACTTTAAAATCCAATAAGATATACGTTAAATGAATACCAAAATTATTCTTCATTATGACGTATCACAAAGCCACAAAGCACATGCGCACATACGCATGTTCTGTATACACATACACACATAGCTACATAGTAATTTATAACATATGTCTAACACAATATTCACAAGTATGTCAATCCTCCTGATTGTCTGGCAAAACTGTACATTGGCCGCATTGCATGCTGTCCCCTGGAGTCATAACGCGTATGCCAACGGGACTGACAGACAGACAGAAGGACAAACAGACAGACAGACAGACGGACGGACGGCAGACCGTTACATTAACACTTTCCAACACACAGGCAGCATAATAAATACCTTATTGGGATCTGAACTTTCAATGTTTTTAATGTCGATAAAGAACACGCTTTGTTCCAGCTGAAACACACATACACACATGCACAGTTTTTGTGTAACCAGCCTTCGTTTCAAGTTGGCCAGGAACCTTTGGGAATAATTTGATCGGCTTTTCAGAGGCTAAATCCCATTCCTGTTGCCATAGACTGAAGGGAGCTCAGAGCAGAGTCTAACGAAGGAAAAACTATCCATGGCCCTCATCTTTTCCTGATTCGCTACTGTAACTGAATTCTAACAGACACCATTCATGCTGGATCTCCAACGTAAGTATCCAACTGCTGGAGCTGAAAACACGAACAAATAAATTATCCCAGAACAGGACTGACGGTCGACTCTTCACAACTATCGTTTCTGTCAAAAAAAGTCACGTGACACAAAAACTTCGACAAATATCAAAAATTCAGCCTGCAAAATGTAAATATTGTGCCCTAGTTTAATCATCCTTCATCAGTTGCCAGCTAACATTGTAAATGGCGGAGGAAATACGTTTATAAAAATGGAAGGATTTCCGACTTTCAAGGGCTCATGACCTTGACCTTGACCTTGGATCGGGTCATACTGCATACCGTCATGCATCACTCACCGACCTCTACCTACACACCAAATTTCGTTGAAATCAAAGAAACTTTTTGAGGATGGGCAGATGTACGTACGTAAGTACATCTGAGACTGGCTTTATCAGGAAGTAGAAAACAGGCAGTCGAATCGACATGCGTACCCCCACCCACGCCAGAACAGACCGTTGCAGCACACGTCACTAGCAACCGTGACGATTTTTGTAACCGTGTGACCTTGACCTTTGACCTTTTGATTTCTGGGTCAATGCATGCCAAGCAACTGCTATAAGAGTATAAGTGTACCAAGTTTGGTGTCAATAGCTCACACAGTTTTTCTGTTAGAGCACAGATACAGACAGACAGACAAACAGACAGACGCGACTGAACGCCCTACCCATGCCAGCAGCTATGCAGGCGTGGGCAAATAATATGCTGCATCATTTCCTGCACATACATTTTTGTTCGTTGCTTTAATCAATCTGTACATAAATTACATTTGAAAACAAACAAACTATGCAATAAAACTGCAAAGTGGCAACTGACTCGACGGTAAAAAAACATCAACAGATAGTACAAAAATCACTAAATTTCTGTTAATTCTAACATTTTTAGAACCAACAGCTGTTACAGCTATCAATATGTAACAAGTTTGTTAACAACGACTAGATGAAATCTTTAATAATTTAACAAACTTGTGATTTTTCTGTCATACCTTGACAGGAGGTTTTGCAGTAAACAGGTGCATGGAGTATTCAGTCAATACCTACAGACATCAGACAACAGCTCCTTTCAGGAACACAACATCAGATGAAACAAAACACCTACGGTACGTCATTACACATGAAATAATAAAACTCAGTTCTGCCTAAATTAAAATAAAGTGAAAATACTATGCTTCTGCTAAAATCAGTTTTATCAGTTCAATGTGATATGTTGTGTAATTGCTGTTCATCAGTTCCTACAACATATCAGTGCCTAACGACTCTCGTTGTATAACAGCTTTTCTGTGTTGGTCTGGGTTTGGGATGCTTCTCTTAGGTAAAACCCGAAAGAAGCATCCGGGGCCTCCCACCCACAGTACCAGACCTGCCCCCTCAACCCCAAACATTAATCGAGATTGTAACATATCCCAGCAATATTTTCCTTCCACTGACAATCACCACAAAGCTCTACGAAGAGCAACTCCCACTTTGACACAGTGACCTACATCAAGACAGACTTGGTAAATATCCAGCATGTGGGTTGCAGATGGCAGAAGACCTATAAGAAGGGAGCATAGTCTCCCTTGCTACAGGTCTTCTCCGGTGCATATATGCATATAGTTGACCATCTGGCAAATAAAGAGTGGTTCATCTGTGGCACAGTGATAATCTAAATGCATTTTGTGCATCTGTTGGCAAAGCAACGTGTGGCGATTAACGGTTTAAGTCAAAGGATGCAATTTCTCAGATTCCGGTTTTGCAGAGTAGTGCAGAATCACCAGTTAAGTGAGGTGGGAAAATAAAGTGCCTTTTGATTGTTTCTTTAGTTCTTTCTCAGTAACGTTCTGCCAAAAACTGTCAAAACTGGTTCATGTATGTCATCCACCATGCTCTGTTAAAATTCCAATATGCCTTTAGTGACTTCTATACTCTACCCTCATCACTAACCATCTCTTACCATTTTAGTTGACTTCTCTCTGTTTCTCTTGCCCTTTCCTCTTTCCTTTCCTTTTACTTTTCATTAAATATTGTGCTTATTGTTTGGTTTGCTGTATTTCTGGTGTGGTAAGTCCGCTGGACAGAATCTATTAGTTGATTGGCCCTGCTGCCACTCAGAACACTTCGCGCCACTGTATCATACTGTAATGTATTTGTACTTTGCTGTTAATTTTGTTTACTATTTTAAATTTTGTGATTTTTAGCCTTCTGGCTACCACGCTAATAAATCAGAATCTGAATCTGAAAGTTATAGCCGACAGGTGTACTGTATCAAAATGCAGTTAGCAGTTAGCCACAGCTCTGAAACCAGCAAATACCAGATCATTAACACGGTCACATAAAACTGACTCAACATTACCATGTAACCATGAACTGACTAAAGCATGCATGCATGCAAGGGTACTGGCGCTGCGCTGGACAGACGACATAAAGGAGTGACATCTTCTCCCAGGAGAACGCTAGTGGATAAGACAAGCAACTCCCAGAGCTCGCAAGGCATCTGGCACCACTGATATCTTGGGATCAATGTGCACCCAACTGACGCGTATTCACGTGAGAGATGGTCCTTACAGTGGTCTCTATGTGGAACCACACTATCTCACCACAACTGAGTTTTGCCAGATAACAGAAATCCCAGATTTGGAAAACAAAACATGATTTCTCCATCCTAGCACAGTGGTATCAAGGCATCAGTAACAATGGAGGATATTTCTGAAGGGTCTGGGAAGCCCGACCACCAAAAATTTTTTTACACATTATTAAACCCAAAAACTGTCACTGATGTGTATCTTTATATAAAAGATAACAAAGCTTAAGTATTGGGAAATTCCCACATAAGTAATCAAGCATGGAAATTCCTACATATATTGGGAGACATACGAAAACCCTAATTCTTAACGAAGCTGGAGTAAAAAGGTAACTGTTAGATACTATCAAAGCAAGGAAGCTAGCATACTAGGGTCACACCATGAGGAAACAAAAAAGTTGCCCGGAGAAAGAGATAATGCTAGGAACAATGCTAGGTGCACATAGGCGAGGAAGACCATAAACGGCCTGAATGGACAACATCAATACATGGACAGGACTCCCCGTGGAAGAGTCAATCAGAATGACAGAGGACAGAGATAAATGGAGAAAGTACGTCCATGGTGTGGCCAACCCTCAAATCAAGGACGGCTAAAGAACAGAACAGATTATTGTAACATCAATTTCTGTATTTTTTACTGCTGTAAATAGTTCTAAGCAAAAAGCTTTAACTCACAACAGCTCTGCTATCAAGCTTCTTTGACTTGACTTCAAGGTTAAATATCTTCAGCAGCTGAAGCCTGCAAGTTGGGCCAAATTCAGCAACGATGCCCTCTGTAAATACAGACATTGAACCTGATTTGCAATCGCATAATCACATTTTTCATCATCATCACCTTATTCCAAGAATGCATAAAACACAATATTTCACTGGTCTTTTTTGGAGTTACTCCTGCTTGAGTCAAGTCAACCAAGAGAGAAACTCTGGGGACAGCTGGATGATAACTACAGACATCCTTCCTGTCACCTAGCAAAACACCAGATGGTAGTGATAAGTAACCTCCTAAGAGTATTGTCATACGAGGCACTATCATCAATGCAAATGGTGAAGTGTAACTAAGCAACGGACAAAACAAATGAACAAAGTAGTAAACAAAATATGTGCAGGTAGTATAAGCATTGAAGCAAAAACCATGCAAACAACTGCAATTAAACATGAGGTGAATTATATCATTGAATGTGCTCTGTCCGATCACATTTCTTTTGTGAAAGAGTTGTTAACATTTGGAATAGGCTGCTCGTGGACATTACTGATTTTGGTTCTCTACATAATTTTAAAAATTCCCTTGATGCCATAGATGTAAGACTGATGTCACACCCGCAATTTTATAACGCGATTTTGTTGCACAACTTTATCGTGCGACAAAATCGCACGCAAGTGTGACATGCCGTGTCACACACTGCAACTTTGTCGCATAAACAAGAATTGACCAATCAGCGTTCACTGCATTTTCGTGACAAAGTTGCAAAGAATAAAGCACTGCTCTAATCGGAAATGGAATTGCGTGACTGTTGAGAAGTAGCGCGACACGCCATGTCACACTTGCGATTTTGTCACACGATAAAGTTGTGCGACAAAATCGCGCGTTAAAATCGCAGGAGTGACATCGGTCTAACAATATTTGTTGATGCACAGTCAACTTATGTGTTAGCTCCACAAGAGTATTGTATTGTATTTTATTTTATTTTAGTATAGTAGTATTTTAGGATTTTTGTTTATATGTGGCAACTGTAAACGCAGTTTCTGCTTTGTTGTCATGATGATCATTTACTTTTTACATTACACATTCATGTACTTTTAGCAAATAAATGATTGATTCATTGATTGACTGATATCGAGTTATGCTCTAAAACTGCACTTTTTAAATTTAACTTTTGCAGTTTTTAATTTAATTTATCCATCATTAAGTATTTTATGTATGTATGTATGTATGTACGCAATGCCACCCTAGGTTGCAAAAAACAGACGCATATCAGGTTCCCGTTAAGTTGTCAATAAACAGTAGCGAAAATGCACAGCATTTAGTTGTCACTTAAAAATGGGGTTAAAGGGCAATTTTTTTCTTGGCAGTGCAAAAGACACTACTGAATAAGGGCACTACTATAGTCCGTAAGCGATTAATTTTGATCAAACTCGAACAAATGACTAATTAACGTGATTCTGCGCTATACATGCATCTGATACGCGTTACGCGGTAAAAACGATCGTTGACACGAATCTAAACTACTCGCGACTTTCTAAACGCACAGTCAAGTACCTTTGATGTGTCTTGATATGCTCTGCATCGAACTCGTTGCCATAATGACAACACATTCGTTTTTAACAACAATTATTTTACCCTCAAGGCAGATACGGAAGTGACCAATATAGGATGGTTAACGCCCACAGTGATGGTGACTAATGCCCCCAAAGTCCTCGCATGAGTGACTCAAGTGCACGACCTCATAACACTAATCTTCTCTGTAGTAAATAGGTTTTATTCCAATTTTTATTTTCTCTTAGTCTTCTACTTAAC
>Ga0209363_1001844_pt1 | contig 10620 bp, 6 predicted proteins | sample WorMetexBAHAMAS3_FD_187385 | JGI IMG/M metagenome (GOLD analysis project Ga0209363, IMG submission 187385) | Marine gutless worms symbiont microbial communities from Max Planck institute for Marine Microbiology, Germany - Inanidrilus exumae... | ecosystem: Host-associated > Annelida > Digestive... | reverse complement strand
AAACACGGCAAGGCTTGCATTTTTTGGGTGCTAATCGATGTAATTTGTAGTTACTAGGTTTCATTTCGTGTTTTTATTTTTTAACCTTTATTTCATATTAGTATCTTTGTTATATTCATGTGTCTTGTCTTACTGTATATGTATATTATGTGTACTTCGTGTACGATTTCTTGAATAATAATAATAGTTGACTCAATGTCAATGATCCATGACAGTAACCTGCCAGCCACTGAGTCTCCTGATATGCAAAAAAACCCAGTCAAGTGGCACTGTAAACCAAAAATCTGCAAAATAACCAGACAGGCCATCAGCGGAGTAACAAACCTATTTAAGTCAATCTCATCACTGCCACGCAACCATTACAGCAGCTTCTACCATCATCTGGACGACTGCAGCAATCCAGCACAGACTGATCGCATGGGTCACACGCTGCACTGCATGCCAGACTCACAGTGCTGTAAGTATCCTGCATCCAGCCAGAGTCGCTGCAAGTCAGTTTCCTCTTCTTCGGTCACATGTACGCCAGCTGTACGAGTCTCTTTCAATTCAGACTTCCCCAATGCTAATTCCACAACGAACACATGTTGCTGAAGAGAAACCAATTGTTGATAGAAAGTTGACAGGTACTCGATTGGCAATAGACAATTGGTTACTCTTCAGTCAGTGATTGTCATTGCAGCTTATTGTCCCCCGCTGAACGGAGTTCAAGGGACGTAGAATTGGTCTATCTGTGTGTGGATACTTGTTTACACTCGTGGCCACATTTCTTTTCAGATTCTTCTCAAACTTGGCATATGCACTCCCTGCGCTTTGTCGTCAGGGGAGTTCAAACACGAGCCACATACCTCATTCAATATACACGATAACCTAATTAATGAATTACGTGGCGTGGTGGGAGAGCTTCAGTCGTAGCTTTACTTGTTTCTTTAATGTGCACGTTTCATTCGTGGTTCTTTTCGTAGTTGCACGTTTCTTTATTTAAAGGGGCATTAAATACGGGTGTGCACGTGTGTGTTTCCTTGTATGTGTAACTTATGCATCGTAGCACTCGGCACACTTCAGAGTGGACCACTGCCATGTTTTACGACTGAAGTGCAGCTGGAAAGACTACTTCATGGCAGTCAGCCGAGTGACTGCAAGCAGCAGCGTTTGGTCTGGATGTGCTGGGCATTATGGTAAACATATGCATTTACACAATCGTTCACAGTAGCCACAGGCCACTGTGCTATTCGTAGTGTGATGGATGGTATTGTCTGTTCGGTTTAACATCACAAAATAAACCATATCCGAGAGGTAGTTATTAACCATACTTACAGTACTGCAATTAGTTAGTTGGAGTTTAACGTCCCCTTTCAGCACAAATATGGCTATATAAAAGACAAAAGGTCAGGGGTGGAGAGCAGGACATGTCGTTAATCGATCAGGTCATCACTGTCACGGCCAGATAGTGCCTAAATGTTAGTTAGGTTTGATTATGAAAACAAGAAAACAGACAAGAGTTCAATTTTTGCTGCATCTTCACTCCTTCAATATGTAGTGAAAAAAGTTCATCTTAAAAACCCCCCAAAAAACAAATACAAAATCTTCACTACAATGTTCACAGCAGAATCATAATATGCTTAGCTCGCGGTGCCAAAAAAACTGTCACTTATCACTCAGAATGAGGCGTCCTCGAGCTATATCAGACATGTAGCAAGACAACGCACAATTCAGAAAGTCAATCTCTTAGTTAAAGAAAAGTCACACATGACAACCGCATCTCGACTCGAAAACAGAAGCTCAAGTAAGTAAAGAGGATTATTCTTAGCAGCGACATCACCACTCAAATAACAGCCAAGTTGAGCACTGGATCACCACCACCTCCAGATCATGACAACTGTAAGAACACCCTAAATATCATATTATAGCTATTGGTCATTAGGCTTATCACAAACTAGTAAACTCTCACACGTCTACTACCGTTAGGTATAGTGACTGAAGAAATGACTAAACAAAGTAAGACTACAGCTCGACCAGCATAACGGCATTGTTACGGAGCGTGCTGTGGCATCAACTATACAGACATGACATCAATTCTCTGCTGAACTGTTCCAGAATACGTCCATTGGACGGAGTGACAAAGACAGACTGTTCCATAGCGCCCATTCGAGCATGTCTACACGTTTAACATTTACACTATCGCTTTACACTACTTTCCTTTGTTGTCACTGTTTTAATCGTTTTCTGTTTTTCAGTTTTAGTTTCATTTTTCTCTTCATTATTTCTTTCCAGCGTCAGTTTTTGTTAACAAATATATTTGTTTTTTGTTCTTGCAAATTTTCAATTTCGTCAACGCCATATGTACACTGATCTTACCCAACGCACACTGTTGAAGTGTAACTCAGCGACATCTACTTCCAAATCTGGACATTGCACTTGTTACAAAGATGCTGTTGCTGCAGTAAATACGACTTGCAATGATTGCGTGTAGTAGTAACTATGAAATGTAGCCTTTTGTCTGCAGTGCAATGTTGGCAGTCTTTTTCCATTATTGAGACCGCAATGCTGTATGCAGTGACATGACATCATATCCAGTACAAACTGAAGGCCTGTTAGATATGCCTGCATGTTTTCCTAACAATATATGCAAAAAAAGTATTTGGCGTCTGTGGATCACATTACAACTACATATCTGGCAGCATAAGAGTTAAAAGTCAAGACGGATACGTTACCTTGCATAATAGCTCAGTACCTTATGTCCTACCTCTTTCTAAATGCACAGGTTCATTCCACTGTACAGCATGTAATTCTAAATTTTCATGAGGAAGTTGTTGATATAACTCATACTGTGGCAACTACTCGACCCCATAGTAAAATTTCTCTTAATTTCATAGAGAAAACACACGTCTTCAGCTTATATTACACAATGAGCTGAATTTACCTTTAAAAAGTGAAAAATTACATTACGGGTTAATGTGAACAATTGTGGATACGGCTGAAAACCATGTAGTAGGAAACGATGTTTAACATTGAAGCTTTTCTGCACGTACAGCTCAGCCTGAGCGCATGCATGAACAAATCAAGCCCGTGTAAACCTTGGCCTAAACTATATCAGGCTCAGCAGTGCACAGCGGACGTGAACCAACAGACTTCTTCCAGCTGATATTCAGCTGAACCATAGCGTTGATTTCTCGCAAATGCAAATGTCAGTCTTCTAGTGAACTACATCTGTGAATGCCCAATCCATCATTTTACATTTTGTGCAAAACAAACACAAACACACACACACACACACACACACACACACACAAATTACCCTGATGATGCTGAACAATTGTTTGATCTGTCTACCCAATAAACTGTGTATATTCAACACCTTATATGCTTTTGTGATGAAATGGATGAGTAAGATTCTGCGGGTTTCGTGGACAGCAAAGAAAACAAATGAGTGGGTTCTTAACAAAGCTGCATGGAGTAAAGAGGGAACCGTTAGACACTGTCAAAGCAAGGAAGCTAGCATACTATGATGAACTGCCTTCTCTGGATTCAGTTTGCCAGTTTGTCTTGCAGTGAAATGTGAGACATCACATTGTTTGTCTTATGTTACCATGAAGCTGGTTCTAGTATGAACTGGTTAGTGTAGGCTGTGACAGCTGCTGAGCTGTTAAACGAACTTGCTGCGGCATGCTGCCTATTGTACACAAAAACTTTCTAACAGTATCACCTGCATGCACAAGTCCAACCGTCTGAATCGGACGACTCCGTGTTTTCTGGACTCTAAGACTTAAATCAAGAGAACTTGCACGCCAAAACCAGCAGCCAAATGCAGGTACAAATGTAGACAAGTTGGACTTTACAAGTATGTAAGCATATAACTGAGTGCAGGCTAAACAGCATCAACACTGATGAGCTACTGATGTACAAACGTTTCACAAAAGTACAATGTAACAAAAAGATTTGGAACGATCTCCCGGTGACTATACGTTCTGCGATATCATCTCGACAGTTTGCTCAGCGTCTCAAGAATCATCTGTTAGCGCTTTCGTTTGACTGATGACTACCTGTACTCGGGAGCCTCTGATTCAATGCAGCATAGCTTTGAATTACGGCGCCGTTAACAAATGATTGATTGAAAAAGAAACTGCCAGATAGATGCATTATGGCAGAAAGCGGAAGCAGTCACATGCCCGGAAAGCGAGTGAGAGTTATGTTATACGGCAGAACCTGACAATTGGCCAATCAAAAAACGGCCAACAAATCTCCAACAAGTTAGTTTCGTCTCAGAGCACAACAGGAAAAGAATACACAACAGGAAAAGAAATGATGGTCGCTGCATCATCAGAACTGCACAGAGGTCATGTGTTGATCATCATATGTTATCTCTTTAATATGGCAGATGCTCTCACACTGACGAGGAACATATCTGCTTAAAGTACAATGTACATCCAGTCAGGGTAGTGAATACCAACCTTTATCATCCTCATCATCATGTGGCCATCGGCGCATTACAATACTCAATAGGTACAGAGAGACCGACCAACATATACAACACAGAAAGTTACATAAACAGATTAGCCGAAACTGATGCGGAAAAGATGTGTCTTTAAAAGTCGTTTAAAACTTAACTTCGGTGTCGGCAACAGACAGCCTGTCGGCACTGAGGCTGGATTATAATTCAGCCAAATATGCAGCGCTGAATACGATCATCCGTGGCATACTTTCAATACTATACGAACCTATCAAAGCAGCACTTCACACAATCAACAAGTGCATCAACTCACAAAACTTACCTTTGAATAACGTTCTCCTGATATATGACTTTATCCGAGAGTCGAAATAAATTCAAGTCGACAATATGTACATGGCCACTCTCGGCACCGAGTAATAACTTATCTTCAGTACATGACAAGCTGCTTGCAGATACAGTCTTCACGCTGCACAAATCCACCATTCTTTCTGTTAGTCACCATTTTTAAGTCAACTCTTCTGAGTTGATCTAATAAGGTGGGTCAAAAATTAGCCCCATGTGGGACAGATGGTCGACTCCTACTTACTGCCAACTTCAAAGTCACGTGATACAAAAACTCCGGACAAAAATCAAATACCCGGCCCCAATACGCTTTAGGGTTTGTGCCCTAATTTAAGAATCAGTGGTCATTTGCCAGTCCCAATTATAAATGGGAAGGAGATAGCCTTGAAATATGGCCGAATTTCCGACCGGGTCATACTGCATACCGTCATGCATCACTCATCGACCTCCACCTACATACCAAATTTCATTGAAATCAAAGAAACTTTTAGTCGACGGCTACTTACTGCCAACTTCAAAGTCACGTGACACAAAAACTAGGACAAAAATCACAAATCCGGCCCCGATAAGCTTTAGGTATTGTGCCCTAATTTATGAATCCGTTGTCATTTGCCAGCCCCATTGTGAATGGGGGAGGAGATAGCCTTTGAAAATGGTCAAATTTCAGACTTTCAAGGGCTCGTGACCTTGACCTTGGATCGGGTCATACTGCAGACCGTCATGCATCAGTCGTCGACCTCTACCTACATACCAAATTTCATTGAAATCGAAGAAACTTTTTGTGGACGGACGGATGGAAATTTGAGAAAGGCTTTATTAGGTCGACTCGGAGGAATCGACCTAAAAACTAGGACGAATATAAAAAAATCTGGCCTGGTCAAACTTAGATATTGCGCCCTAGTTTAAGAAACAGTTGTCCGTTGCCAGCTCCCATTGTAAATGGCGAAGAAAATAGCATTTGAAAATTGAAGGATTTCCTACTTTGAAGGGCTCATGACGTTGACCTTAGATCGGGTCATACTGCATACAGTCGTGCATCACTCATCGACCTCTACATGCATGCCAAATTTCACTGAAATCGAAGAAACATTTTGTGGTTGAACAGATGTGCTCCCGGACGGACAGAGAGTCGAGACTGGCTTTATTAGGTTGACTCGGAAGAATGTCACGTGATGTTGTTATGAAATAAACTGGCTGTCTGATGGAGACACATAGTAATTATTGTAACAAGTGGTCATACGATACGATACGATATATTTACGTGCGCTCAAAAGCTGATGAAATGGCCAGCTTAGTCTAGTGCATGGTACAGAAACAAAAAATGTAAAAACAAACTAAAAGCAAAAACCGATTAGCTCAGAAGTAACAGTGCAGGCAAAAGTCTGTGAGGAATAAGTGGAACTACGGGGGATAGGATTTGTGAAACAGGTAGCTTTTAAGCCGGGAGTGAAAGAGAGAGGGAGTTATGGATGAGCAGAGTGGTGAATCAGAAAAGGAAGATGTGATAGGTGAAGTAGTAGGTGAGTCGGAACTGTAGAAAATGGTACCAGAATGCGGTCGATGAAGAGATAAAGGGAGTTAATTCCAGAGACAAGGCGAAGCATAACAGAAGGAGTGATCAGTTATTTTAGAGAGGATGATGTCAGTGGCCAAGCAAAAGTAACGACGGATGAAGAGCGAGTACTGCGAGGACGTTGAACCGAGATGAGGTTATGAAGGTATGGAGGTTGGGTAGTTGTGAGAACTTTGTAGGTAAGAGAGAGGAGCTTGTATTGGATGCATTCATTGACATTCACAAGAAAACTGGCCACACCGGACTGTGGCAAAATGTATAAGATAAAAATGCCACTAGAGGATGATGAGGATACAGTTTGGCAACAGCTTTAAGACGTTTACCGAGTTTAAACGACGCAAGACAAACAACAGATCATACTTGTTCTCAAGCGAAAGAGACCGTACGTGCTGCAGACATGATACCCCATCACGGTTACTAATTTCCCACAGATGCACACATTCATCGCTGCAGAGAGTTACCACACTGCCCTGCATCAAACAGTTGCACACACTGCTTTACATCAGCAGCTCAACTATTAGTTACCATCCGCAATGCATATGCAGTTGATTAATATTACTATTAGGCCAAAAGAAGAATAACTAGAGCTATTATTGAGCCAAATACGTTAAACAGAGTACAAATAGTTACTGTAAGATGCATATTCATTCAAGTTCACTGTCATTATTATCACAAATAAATGTAAAAAAATTATATTTTTTCCATTTTAATGGTCGGAACGGCCAAGAGTGCCAAAGTACATCATTATGCCAAGTTTTATCGAAATCGCTGGAACTGCTGCCGAGGTATCATGATTTCTCAAGATGACGGCCGCCGCTATCTTGGATTTTAAACATTTCAATTTTTAACGGTCGCAACGGACAAGAGGTGATTTTCGCTAATTTTTTAATGGTCGGAACGGTCAAGAAGGTCAAACTACATCACTGTGCCGAATTTTGTCAAAATCGCTCAAACCGCGGCCGATATATGTTAGTTTCAATATTATGCTAGTTTGGCTTGAAAATGCCTATTCACGCCCCTTTTAGGGGGGTTTTTGGGGCACATTTCCCCCAAACGACGTCACTCATCGTCCTAACCCCAAAAAGGTCCATCCATGGACTGAACCACGTCATTTGAGCCATAAACTGCGAATATTGGTCGTGCGGTTCGAGCTGGGCATGTGAACGAGAAAAAAGGACAGGACAGGACAGAAACAGGTCACAAAAGGGCTATATTTCACCTATTAGTGGAAAAGGCCCCACTGAAGCGATGTACATGAAAATTTGTTTAGTGGGTGATGTTCTCAACGTAATCACCTTTGCCAAGTTTAAATATGAAATTTTCAGGGGTTACGATTTTACAGGGATCGAATTTTCCATTTTCCCATTGATTTTTGAATGGGCATTACAACAGTGCAGCGATGCCTGTAATAACAACAGAGTTTACATCTACATTCTTTTCAACGATAAATTAGCCCCATGCAGGACTGACGGTCCACTCTTCACAACTGACGTTTCTGCCAAGTTCAAAGTCACGTGGTACAAAAACTAGGACAAATATCAAAAATTTGGCCCGATAAAACTTAGATATTGTGCCCTATTTTAAGAATAAGTGGTCAGTTGCCAGCTCCCATTGTAAATGGCGGAGGAAATATCTGTTGAAAATGGAAGGATTTCCATATTTTCCAACTCTCAAGAGCTCCTGACCTTGCCCTTGACCTTGGATCGGGTCATACTGCATACTGTCGTCGTGCATCACTCATCGACCTCTACATAAATGCCAAATTTCATTAAAATCGAAGAAACTTCTTGTGGACGGACGGACGCACGTACGGACAACTGAGACCCACTTGATTAGGTCGACTCAGCCGGGTCAACCTAATAAACTAGGCATTCAAGATTTTTAGCCAACATATTTGTTCACTAGTCCGAGCAAATGTCACCAGCTGAGCTAAGAAGATGTTCACTTCGTATGAACGTTGTAGGTTCGACTGAGTAGTTGAAATGTGGCCAGTGTCACGGGTGGATTTGATGCTCAGGCCGGGTGACATACTGCAGGCAGACTACAGACTGAGAGTAAGCAGTGGCAATGTCCAAGTGCTATGTAATCAGGCACAGTAAGAGTTGTATAGCGCATCGTCGTGAAACCACCTCAAATGCGCTCAGGAATTGCACGTGTTAACGCGGGATCGCACGATTTTACCTGCCACCCACACGTTTATCTACGAATGGAATGAACCATCCTACCTTTACTCCGTAAGCATTCACCAGATGGCGTCACCCGAGCGAGGTAGCACACATCCGATTACAGCTCACTGCTCAGTTATCGACCTCGAAAGGATGAAAGGCTGATTTGGCCTAGTTGGCTGACCTTGTAGCGGACGTTTTACCCACATAAATCTCTAGAAGGTTGACAAAATATGTCAACTGACAAACATGCCCTATGAAAATAGATCCATGATGCAAGGCTTTAACTCAGTACCTGATTGAACATAAAAATCTGAAAGACAGCAGCCGTATAGTCATGCTGAGCTGATAACTCAACACCAGGTCCGCCATATCTAGTAGTTCAATTCAACAAAACACACACACTGAGTGCAGTTTTGACTGTCTGCAACACCACCACGTCAAATGTACACGAAAGACGACTTGAAGAAGACAGCACTCATAACAGTGCCACGACCCATGACAGTAATTTTTTAATGCCTCGTGACCTCAACCACCGACTTTTTGACCCCGAAATGAATGGGTTTCCAGGACTCAAAGTCATGGCGGAACATTTCCATGTGGAGTTTGTTGATCCTAGCTGCGTCAGTTTTTGAGATATCGTGTGTAAAAACCGACAAACAGACAGACAGACAAACACACAAACACTGCTGAAAACCCAACCCATGCGATTACTGTAGGCATGGGTAACTAATTAAGCACTAGTTCTCAGTCTCCTACTTCCACATTGATGGCCACTCTTCTGGTAAACCTGGGTTAACCAATCCCTTCGTACTAGTTGGCACTCTCCTACTTCTGTTTTAACGGCCATTCTTCCAGTAAACCTGGATCAGCTGGTCCCTTCTCCTTGCTTTTCTTCATCCATGTCCTGGAAGAGAACCTCTGGAGCAGCAGCACAATTTTTTTACAGGCAGGATGTCCTTCCTGTACACCGACATCCACCAGTGTCATGGCCTCATTCTTTCTTCATACACTACCACTACCAGTCATGAAGGAAGAGGCACCGACGCCTCCAAAGGAAGCACTCCAATGCCAGTAAGCCAACAGTTTTCAGTTTCACCGGCACAGAATGCTAGCGCAAAATTCTAAAATTATCAATTACTGTTGTAGACATGACTTTCAAGTACCAGTACATACTTTGTACCTTCAACTGCTCCATTATGTAGGCGACAAATACAGTGTCTAGCCCCACAAGAACTCTGTTCTAATTCCCCCACGTTACTCATGGTTTTGACCAGAAGTAACGTGGGGGAAAAAAGCCAGTAAAAAGGACCAAAGTGACAGTAGTAGCAGGAGACGTCACTCCTTCTGTGCTTTGACAATGCTGGTTGGAGTGGTTGGACACAGGAGGGCATCCAGTCCATGACAAATCCTGCTCCATCAATCCCAACGTGAACCTGTTGAAGTCCCCGTCTAAGCCGGGATAACACAGGACAAGTAAAGAAAAGACAAGACGAAGAATGTCAGTGACACGGGAAGATGACACAAGATAACTGAGACTTTGTGTCCGTTCATCAATTTCATTTTCTGCCAGAATAAAGAAACCATTGCATAGCATCCATTTGTGCTCACTGCTCAGTGTGTACGTCTTAGCTACAGATGTAGTGATGTGTCGATTATCAAGATCGATATCGAAATCGCGATTTTTAGGAAAATCTAACAAAATCGATATCGCACGAGTGTGACTCGATTCCGATACCGTATCGCCCTAAAGGGACCGGCGATCGGTGCAGGTCACAGAATGGGTTTTATTACACCCCACGAGTCCGATCACGCTGAGTGCAGACTAGAGTTATGCACGGAAGTGGGATTAAAATTTAGAAAAAATCCCGCGATATAAGCGGGAACGGGACTGCAAATTGCGAGGCTCCCACGGTAGCGGGATAAACTTTCGCGGGACTCCCGTGGGGACGGGAAGTCGACCGCATGGGGAGTTTAGATATGTTGTACTGAAAATGTGGTGTCTGTGGTGAACATCACTCATCTGGCTGCCAGCAGAGCAGATTAAAAGCCGGGCGTCTGTACCTGTACTCTCTGTAACCCCACTGCAGTGG